>Ga0163111_10002478_pt1 | contig 11726 bp, 12 predicted proteins | sample CRUFie1St18metaG_FD_109645 | JGI IMG/M metagenome (GOLD analysis project Ga0163111, IMG submission 109645) | Marine microbial communities from the Costa Rica Dome - CRUD Field 142mm St18 metaG | ecosystem: Environmental > Aquatic > Marine > Oceanic > Photic zone | place: Costa Rica: the Eastern... | reverse complement strand
TGCTGTGGTTACGGGGAAGGCAGCTGGACCATTACCGACCCCAACGACGAGGTGGTGGGTACGGGTGGTGAGTTTGGTGCTTCCGAACAGATTCAATTCTGTGCCGACGAAACACTGAGACTCGCTGACCTCGAAGGTCAAACAATGCAGGCCTACCCCGTCCCCACATCCAACGACGTGACGGTCGCGTGGCCCGAAGCGTCGGGAGAGGCCTGCGTGCTTGATGCCATGGGACGCCAGATTCTTTGTGAATCCGTCCGTGACACCCAAACCACATGGAGCACCGAGGCATGGGCCGAAGGGACCTACCTCATCCAATGGCGCAGCGATGCGGGACGCGTGGTCATGACTCGCATTTCCGTCGTGCGCTAACCCATGTGGCTGTCCCTTCTCGGCGCATCGATCCAAGGCCTTTGGGCCTGGCGCTGGGATGGAGTCAAGGCCCTGGACCCCTCTGAACTGCCTTTTCAAGGCCGCGTCAGCGTGGTGGTGTGCTGCCACAACGAAGCCGCGCGTCTTCCCGAATTTGCAAGGGGACTGAGTCCCGCGCTGGACGCGGCCGAGCAAGCAGGCTGTGTCGTCGACGTGGTGGCGGTCAACCACGGCAGTTCCGACCGCACCGGCACAGTACTCGATGCCTTGGCCGAGGAAGACGCACGGTGGCGTGTGGTGCACCTCGCGCGCGCCATTGATGGCAAGAAAGAAGCCTTGGCCGCAGGCATCGCGACAAGCCAAGGAGACGTGCTGGTGCTGCTGGATGCGGACTGTGTGCCTGTGGACGCCTTTTGGCTCGCCAGCATGACGCAAGGAGCGGGGACCGCATGGGACGTCAGTGTGGGCATCAGCCTTCCCCGGACCTCGGATTCCATGTCTTTCTTGGCTCGCGTGCAGAGGCTGGAAGCCAGGCGGTTGGCACAGCGGGCCGTGGGGGCTGTGGAGGCGGGACAGCCGTACCTCGCCTTTGGCCGCAATCTGGCGTTCACGCGTGACATGTGGACACGTGTCGGGGGATTCGACGCGCACCTCAACGTGCCTTCGGGCGACGACGATTTGTGGCTGCAGGAAGCCGTGAAATATGGCGCTCGTGTGGCCTCCAAAACGTCCCGGTCCGTCCAAACCGCCTCGGAGTGGCCCGCGACGTGGCGGCTGTGGAGGCGGCAAAAAACGCGGCACTTCACCGCCAGCCCCTCCTATCCCTGGCGCGTCAAGGTCAGGTTGTTGTTGCCTGGTTTGGGATGGGGGCTGATCGTCGCCGGGGTTGTCCACAATCCCTCGGGGACATCCGTCGGGCTTGCCGGGTGCGCGTTGCTGGCACGTACACTTACCTTCGGGAAGTTCTTGCAACGGGCTGGCCTGCCACAACGCGAGGCATGGGAACTGCTAATGGAACCTGTGGTGAGCGCGTTTCGGGTTTGGGCTTGGTGCAAAGGCTCAACCTCAGAATCGACCTCATGGAAGTGAATCCCAACCTCTCGGAAAAAGCGCAATACGACTATGCGCTGGTATTGCGCGCGACGAAGGAGAAGGATCAAAAAGCCTACGCCGAGCTCATGCAGCGCTACGAAGGAGCCATCTTCCATTTGATCAACCGCATGGTGTTCAGCGAGGATGACGCCGAGGATTTGACCATTGAGACGTTCACCAAGGCGTTCAAGCGCTTGAATCAGTACACCCCAGCGTTTGCGTTCTCAACGTGGTTGTTCAAAATCGCGTCCAACCACACCATCGACTTCATTCGCAAGAAGCGCATCAATGCGCTGTCGCTCGACCGTGGGTTCACCAACGAAGAGGGGGACCGCATGGAAATCAGCGTCAAGGACGACGGACTTGACCCGATGGAAGCGCTTCAGAAGCAGGAGCGCATCGAACGCATGCGTGAAGTGGTGGCCCAGCTCAAGGACCGTTACCGCCGTTTGGTGGAGTTGCGGTACTTCGAGGAAAAGAGCTACGACGAAATTTCCGAGGAACTCAATCTGCCGCTAGGCACGGTCAAGGCCCAGCTGTTCCGCGCGAGGGACATGATGGCAAAAATTTTGGAGTCGTCACGCGAAACCATTTGATTCTCGTGGCCGCCCGCGACGTCATTCTTCCCCACTTTCCCGACCTCACCGATGCGCAGCTCAACCAGCTCGATGCCATCGCGCAAACCGTGTGGGATTGGAACCATCGAATCAACGTGATTTCGCGGAAAGACCCAGAGGTCATGGTGCGACACATCCTCCACAGCTTGGGCATCGCCAAGGTGATGCGGTTTGAGCCTGGAAGCCACGTGCTGGACGTGGGGACCGGGGGCGGATTTCCAGGTTTGCCTTTGGCCGTGTTGCATCCTGAGACGGAATTTGTCCTGTGTGACAGCATCGGCAAAAAAATCAAGGTCGTGCAAGCCGCTGCCAAAGTCGCAGGACTGAACAATGTCACCGCCCTTCATGCTCGCGCCGAAGATGTGGAAGGGACCTACGACTTTGTGGTGAGTCGTGCCGTCACCCGCATGGCCGGCTTCCTCTCGTGGCTGGATGGCAAAATCAAGACAGACATCGCACACCCCCTGCCCAATGGGGTGCTCTACCTGAAAGGTGGGGACCTGAAGGAAGAGTTGTCGGAAGTTGAGGCCTCTTGTCAAGTGACCCCACTTGCAACGTGGTTTGCCGATTCCTTTTTCGAGACCAAACAAGTGGTCCACGTCGACCTCTCGGCGACCTGAGCGCGGAACGTCCCAACATGTGGGGCAAAAAGAAGAGGGCCCTAGGGCCCCCTCCGTAACCTGCAAGAAAATTGAAACCAACATGGCCAATGACCATGTCTGAGGAAAGACGGCCGCTTGAATCGAGGGTTGCCTGCTGCGTTCAAAAAAAAAACACCCCCTTCTTTTTAATTCACAAACACCTATCCAACAAGGTGTTACGACTCAAACTTGTACCCCACTCCGCGGATGGAATGGAAATGTTTGGGGTTTTTGGGGTCCTGTTCGAAGGTTTTTCGGAACGCCAAGATGAAGTTGTCGATGGTCCGGGTCGAGGGCATGATGTCGTAGCCCCACACCATTTGAAGGATGTCTTCGCGGCTGACCACCTCGCCCTCGCGGCCAATCAACAGCTTGAGCAGCATGGCCTCGCGTTTGGACAATTTCCTGGACTCCCCTCGAGGGCCTGTGGCTTGGAATGCCACAAAGTCCACTTCCCCTCGGCCTATGGAGGCCCGCTTGAGCTGGGTCCATGCGTCGGAAGCGGTTTGGTTCATCATCCGATCCAATCTCAAAAGCAGCTCCTCCACCAAAAAGGGCTTTCCGAGGTAGTCGTTGGCGCCAAGTTTCAATCCCTCCACCCGATCGCGCCCCTCGTTGCGCGCCGTGAGGAACAAAATGGGCGTTTCAATGCCTTCAAGCCGGGCCGTTCGGCATACCGCAAACCCATCCATGCCGGGCATCATGACGTCCAAAATGGCCGCAGCGAATCGTTGGGTGCGCAGTGCATCCAGTGCATCCGTGCCATTTTCGACCTCCACCACGGTGTGCCCCTCGCCCCTCAAATTGAGGGCCAGCATCTGGCGCAAGGAGGCCGTGTCCTCCGCGAGGAGTAAACGAACAGGGCTTGGGTTTGGTTGTACTTTTGGCATGATGGATGACACAAAGATGACGCGGCTCAGCGAGATTGGAAAAAACACCATCGCCGAAGCCCTTGGACTTGAAATCACAGAGGTGGGTGATGGGGTCGTTCGCGGCAAGCTGCCCGTAGATGCTCGAACACACCAACCCTATGGATTGTTGCATGGCGGCGCCAGTGTGGTTTTGGCCGAGACCCTCGGATCGGTCGGGTCCCACATGCTGGTCATAGACCGTGGCAAAGGCGCTGTGGGCATCGAAATCAACGCCAACCACGTCAAAGGCGTGCGTTCAGGCTGGGTTCACGGCACGGCCACCTTGGCCCACCGCGGCGGTCGTCTCCATGTGTGGAACATTGACATTCGGGACGACGAGGGCGACCTCGTGTGCACCTCTCGACTCACCGTGATGATTGTGCCTCGCCGTGACTGAGACGTTTTTTGACGACGCCCCACGCTCTGAGTCGACCGGCGGAAAGCACGACTCGGAACCCCGGCTTTGGTGGCGTCCACCAGGCCACCACGACGTATTCACCCTCATTCCGGACGCTTCTGGCACGAGCACGTTCCACTTCGCCCCCTTCGATTCTGCGCAAGGTGCGCCTGAAATGACGTGGAAAGGACATGCTGTACGCACCGAGCGCCCGGACGTGGGCACGCTGCCCCACGTTCCTACGACTGAGGTTCAAGACACCACCCGTGAGGCGCACCTGGCCAACGTTTCTGCTGCACTTGACGCCATTGCCACAGGAGAGCTCGACAAAGTTGTGGTGTCTCGCACCCGCGTTCTGCCCGAAGCGTTGCCGCCTGAAACGGTGTTCCAACACCTTTGCGACATGCACCCCCGCGCGCTGGTGTACCTCATGCACCACCCCGCCGAAGGCACTTGGTGTGGGGCAACCCCAGAACTGTTGCTCCGCGCCCAACAGCACGACGTCGACACCGTCTCTCTGGCAGGCACCAGGCGAGACGGATCTCAAGCGTCTTGGACCGACAAGGAGCGCCAAGAACAGCACGTCGTCACGGAGCACATCCTCGATGTGCTGTCTGAATTGGGAAGCACCAATTTGGCGATACATGGACCCCACGACCGGGCATACGGGGCATTGACCCACCTGGAAACCCGCATTTCGGCCCACTTCATGGGCGACTTGCATCAACTGGCCAAGGCACTTCACCCCACCCCCGCCGTCTGCGGACGTCCCGTTGACCAGGCCACGGCATTCATTCGCACCAAAGAGCAGCACAACCGCACCTATTACGCGGGATTCTTGGGCTGGTCTTCCCCCATGGGCTGCGCGTACTACGTCAACTTGCGCTGCGCGCGTTGGGCGGACAACGGTGTGGTGCTCTTCGCAGGGGGCGGGATTGTGGCGGGTTCTGTCCCTGAGGACGAATGGTTAGAGACCGAAGCCAAACTCCAAAGCTTCGCGCCCGCCTTCCTCCCGTAACCTCCACGTACCTTCGTGGCATGCAGATGAGCAGCTCCCACCCTGCGGCGGCCGTATTGGCCGCAGTACTGGCCGAACAAGGCGTTCGGCACGCGGTGGTGAGCCCCGGTTCCCGAAACGCCCCGTTGGTCATCGCCCTGCATCACCACCCTGACATTGACGTCCAGGTGAGCATTGATGAACGCGCAGCGGCGCACCACGCCTTGGGCTTGGCGTTGGCCACATGGACCCCTGTACCTGTGGTGTGCACCTCTGGAACCGCAGCCTTGAACCATGGCCCGGCCTTGGCAGAGGCGTATCACGCACGCATCCCCCTTCTGAGCATCACGGCCGATCGCCCTGCGGAGCTCATCGGCCGAGGACACGGCCAAACCTTGAACCAAGCTGGTGTGCATGCCCCGCACACGGTGCATCACGATGTGCTCGACGAATCCACCATGGACGTCGACACCCTGGCCGCCAAGGCGCGTCAGGCGATGCGTCAGGCGCAACACGGAGGTCCAGGGCAGTCCGCCGGGCCTGTGCACCTCAATGTGCCTTTCGAAGAACCGCTCTACGACCTCGCTCCCGCCGTCGCCCTTCCCGCAGCCAGGGAGACGGAACAGGATTCCACCCCAGACCGTGTTGACCTCAAGATTCCCGACACCCTGCGCGGGGCGCTCGACGAAGGCAAGGTGCTCGTGGTGGCTGGTCCTCGGCCCGCTGCGGCTCGCCGTACGCCACACGCCACACTTGAAGTCAACCTTCCTTGCCTTGCGGAACGCGGTGTGTATGTGGAAGGACCGTTGGTCATGCATGGCGGCGAACGCCTGCTCCATAACGGACAATGGCCGGACACCCTCAAGCCTGAAGCCGTGATCACAGTGGGTTTGCCCCCCATGTCCAAGGCGCTGCGCGCCGCCCTTGCCGGCGTGCCCCACTGGCATGCTGGGACCGACTTGGAGGGTGAAGGATCCGGCTGGGACATTTGGGCAACGTTGCAAGGCGAAGTACCTGCTTCGGTGCTTTCCGCACCCGCCACCCAAGAAGGCAAGGAAGTGTGGACCGGCGCGCAAGCGCTCCTCACCCGCGTGGACAGCGCCCAACAGCCCCAATGGAGTGATTTGAGCGCCTGGAAGGCCATGGTGGACATATGGCGAAGTTGGGACAAAGAAACGCGCCCCAAGGCCTTGCATGTGGCCAACAGCGCCTCGGCGCGGTATGCGCAATGGTCCGACTTGGACGACGTGCTCGGCCCTGATGCTGTGTTCCACGCCAACCGTGGTGTGGCTGGCATCGATGGATGCACCTCCACCGCCGTGGGATGGGCTGCGGCCACAGGGAAGTCAACCTGGCTGGTCACCGGAGATGTGGCCTTTCAATACGACGCCAATGCCCTGCTGACAGATCCCGTGCCGCCTGAACTTCGAATCGTGGTGATGAACAACGGCGGCGGAGGCATCTTCCGCTGGCTTCCCGGCACCCAGCATCCCGACCTGTTCGAACGGCATTTTGAAACCCCACCCAACCGAACCGTCGAAGCGCAAGCACGGGCCATGGGTGCAACCCACTTCCTCGCCACAAACGAAGCCGAATTGTGCGAGGAACTCTCCAACGTGCTCCGCACACAAGGTCCCACCGTGCTCGAAGTGCGGACACCCTCGGCCCAAAGTGCCGCAGTTCTGACCGAATACCTCGCCGCATTTCACCGCGAAATAACATCAACTTTCAGTTGATACGAAGCAATTCAAATAATTCATTAACAACCAAATGAAAATCAAACCATGGATTCAAGCCGCGCGATTCAGGACCCTTCCTTTGGCCATCACATGCGTGTTGCTTGGCGGGGCGGTTGCCCGCGCCCATGGCTTGGATGAAGCAGGGCTGGCTCGGTTCACTCCCGTCGAGGTGGGCGCCTTGGTGACGGTGGTGCTCCTTCAAATCCTGGCCAATTTTGCCAACGACTACGGCGACTTCACAAAAGGCACGGACACCGCTGCTGGCCGCACGGATCGCGCCTTGGCCTCTGGCCAATTGACGGTTTCCGCCATGAAAAAGGGCGTGACCCTCACCGCGATCAGCGCACTGGTTGCCGGGGTGGTGACGTTGGTTTTGGCCTTCGTGCCGGGGGCAGTTCCGGGCACAGATGAGGTGACCCTCGACGGGGCGCGAATGGGCCTCCTCGGCGCCTTTGGTGTGGCTGGCATTGTGGCCGCCATGCGATACACGATGGGAAAACAAGCCTATGGATATCAGGGCCTTGGGGATATTTACGTCATGCTTTTTTTTGGGTTTGTCGGCGTGCTCGGCGTGGGACTATTGGTGGCCCACGAGATGCCTGCGACGTGGGTTTTGCCCGCCCTGTTTTCTGGTTGCATGAGTGTCGCCGTCCTCAACCTGAACAACCTGCGTGACCACCAATCGGATGCCCTCGCAGGAAAGCGAACCACGGTCGTTCGCCTGGGGTTCGAAGGCGGCAAACGGTACCACCTTACCCTGTTGGGCGTGGGATGGAGTGCCTTGCTTTTGTTCTTCCAAGGACCGTGGGAAGTGGGCATGTGGCGGGGCACCATGTGGTACGCCCTGCTCGCCCTGTTGCACGCACGGCATGCAGTGGATGTTTGGCGCTGCGACGATCCTTCCACCCTCGATCCCGAGCTGAAGCGGATTGCGTTGAGCACGTTCTTGGTGGCGTTGTTCATGTTCATGGATCAAACCGTCGGCGCATGAACCCGCATGAGATTTGGCCTTCCGCTCCTGTGCTCCGTGGACTCCGCATGGCCGTGGTGCCGCACCCTTTGACGTTCAAAACGCCTGCGATGACTTCGCGGGACACGTTGACCGAGAAACCCACGTGGTTTCTGGTGGCTGAAGACGACCAGGGCCGCATCGGCATCGGGGAATGCAGTTTGATTTTGGGCTTGTCCCCAGAGACAAGCGACATGGCACAAGCCGCCCTCAGCAGGGTGGCTGAGAGCGGATGCCTGGATGCCATGGCCGTTCCTGCGTCCTGCCCTGCCGTTCGGTTTGCGGTTGAAACGGCGGCATGGGACCTGAGCCAAGGAGGGCGCGGCGTGATTGTCGAATCGCCATTCTCTCGTGGGGAACGAGCCATCGACATCAATGGGCTTGTGTGGATGGGTCCGGTCTCCAACATGCTCCAACAATTCGAAGACCTCGTGGCACGCGGCTTCGCCACCCTCAAATGTAAGGTGGGCGCCCACGATTGGGAGGAAGAATTGCGCATGCTCACGGCCGTTCGAGAGCGTTGTCCGGCCGCTGACTTCACCCTGCGCGTGGATGCCAATGGGGCATTCAGCAAGGTGGGTATGGAGGGTGCACGTGCACGTTTGGAAGCCCTTGCCTCTCTGGAGATTCACAGCATTGAGCAACCCCTTCATCCCGAGGACCGCGATGGCTTGGCGGCACTTTGCGAGGAGAACATCGTCCCCATTGCGCTCGATGAAAGCTTGATTGGCGTGCATGCCTTGACGGAACGCATGCGGCTTTTGGACCACATCCGTCCGCAACATCTTGTGCTCAAACCCTCTTTGATTGGCGGGTTGGACAGCGCAACGGTTTGGTCTCGGCTGGCCGAACAACGCGGCATGGGCTGGTGGGTCACCTCCGCCCTGGAATCAAACGTTGGCCTGCAAGCCATTGCCCAATGGGCGGCTGTGCAGCCTGCCCTGACAGATTCACCTGTGCCCCAAGGCCTCGGCACCGGGGGCCTGTTCACCAACAACATCCCTGGCAACCTCGCCATCGAACGAGGCACGCTTCTCACAGCTTCCCAAGCGGCCCGCGAGGAGTCGACCTGGCGTCAAGCGCTTGAGGGTGCCGTTCGCCACCTGCCCGGCTGTGGGTGTGGCGTCAACCACGACACCCCATGAGTGCCCCAAAATCACCTCGAGGAACTTTCCGATGGGGTCAGCAGGTCTGGCCTGCCACAGCCATCGGTGCCGCTGAATTTCGACGAACCCAAGCCAAGCGCGAGGCGTGGCTTGCCGAGGTGGCCGAGGTTTGGCTTCGCTGGTGCCGCGGAGATGAACCGGGCATGGTGGTCCAAACCTCAGGCACCACTGGCACCCCCAAACAGGTCGAGCACAGCCGTGCCGCGGTGTTGGCGAGCGTGGAAGACACCCTGAAGCACTGGAATCTCGGCGCTGGAACCCGTGCCCTGCTTGCCTTGCCGACCTCCTTTGTGGCAGGTCAAGCCATGGTTGTTCGAGGGGTGGTTGGCGCGTGGGACTTGGAACTGATCGAACCGTCCTCAACCCCCTCGTGGAGCGGCGCCAAGGACTTCGTGGCCCTCACCCCCCACCAAGCCCAAGGCTGGGTGAACCAAGGTTCCGGCACAACGGCCAAGCTGCTGCTTGGTGGCGGCCCCGTGTCCCAAACGCTGTTGGGTGCATTGCTCGCTTCGGGACGCGTGGAAGAAGTGTGGGAGAGCTACGGATTGAGCGAAGCGTTGACCCACGTCGCCACACGCAAACTGGCGGACGTCACGGACCTGCAAAGCCCCTTCCACCCTCTCCCCAGCGTGACCATTGGGACCAACGAAGCGGGCTGCGCAGTCATTCACGCGCCGTCGAGGGACGTCTCCCTCGAGACACGCGATTGCATTGAAGAACTGCCCGAGGGCGGATTCCTGTGGTTGGGCCGTGCCGATGACGTGATCAATTCGGGCGGTGTGTTGGTGAATCCGGGCGAGGTGGAGCGCGCCTTTGAAACCTTCATGCCGGCATGGGTGTCGGACTGGGCCGCCTTTGGAAGGGCGGACGACACGTTGGGCGAGGCCGTGGTGCTGCGTTTGGCCGGGACGGCGCCCGAGGATGTGGATGCTGAGGAGGTCCTGGATGAATGGCGTGAGAAGCTGAAGGCCGTGTTGGGTTCCGCCAAAACGCCACGCACCCTGGAATGGGGGGAACTCCCCCGGACCGACCGCGGCAAGCTGCAGCGGCGGTTGTTGACTTGAATGGGGGTTTGGACTTCAGGTCTGGCGCAACCCACCTTTGCGGCATGAACGCCGACCACCCCACCGACGCCCGTCCCATTCTCGTCTTCGCCACCCACAACCCCAACAAGGTGCGCGAGCTGCAAGAGATGCTCGGCGACCAATACCAGATTCAGAGCCTGACGGACATCGGGTGCCATGAGGAGATCGTGGAAGATGCGCCCACCTTGGAGGGCAACGCCCAAATCAAGGCCCGCCATGTGGTGAAGCACTACGGGTTGGATTGCTTTGCCGACGACACCGGCCTCGAAGTCGATGCACTCGATGGCGCTCCCGGGGTGTACAGCGCGCGGTATGCCGGAAGCCATGGCGACGCCGAGGGCAACATGGCCAAGCTTTTGGCGGAGCTCGAGCGCGCGGGTGCCACGACCGAAGAAGCCCGGGCTGCGCAGTTCCGCACGGTGATTTGCTTGATTCAAGAAGGCGAAGAACACCTGATTGAAGGCCAATGCAAGGGGTTCATTGAACCGGCACGTAGTGGTGCAGAGGGGTTTGGGTACGACCCCCTTTTCAAACCAGAAGGCCACTCCTGCACGTTTGCAGAAATGGCCCCTGAAGAGAAAAATGCGATCAGCCACCGGGGCCGCGCGGTCCGCGCGATGGTGGCGCGGTTGCTCACATGATTGTGGAAAAGCCCCTTGATTTCTTCCCGTTTTTTTGGGTGAAATGCGGGGCGCGACGTTGAGGGAAGCCGCATCTTTGGGGTGATGAATTACCTCGACTTTGAAGAGCCGATCCAAACCCTGCGTGAGCAACTCGAGCAGGCGAAGGAGATTCAGGACAAGAACGACCTGGACATGACGACCACCGTGGAAGAGCTGGAGGTCAAAATCCAAGAGGTCACCAAGGAGCTCTACAGCAAGCTGACTCCATGGCAGCGCGTGCAAGTGAGCCGCCACCCCGACCGCCCCTACACCCTCGATTACATCGAAGCCCTGACCGAAGGCAACTTTCTCGAGTTGCACGGGGACCGCACGGTGAAGGACGACAAAGCCATGGTCGGTGGGTTGGGTGAATTGGATGGCCGTCCGGTCATGTTCATCGGACAGCAAAAAGGCGTCAACACCAAGATGCGTCAGTACCGCAATTTTGGCATGGCCAACCCTGAAGGGTACCGCAAGGCCCTGCGCCTGATGCGTCTCGCTGAAAAATTCAACCGCCCCGTCGTGACGCTCATCGACACCCCAGGCGCCTACCCTGGCTTGGAAGCGGAGGAGCGCGGGCAAGGTGAGGCGATTGCCCGCAACTTGCTCGAGATGTGTCAGCTTCGCGTGCCCATCATCTGCATCGTCATCGGAGAAGGTGCGTCGGGTGGCGCACTCGGCATTGGCATCGGGGACAAGGTCTTCATGATGGAAAACACGTGGTACAGCGTGATCAGCCCAGAATCTTGCTCAAGCATCTTGTGGCGCTCTTGGGACTACAAAATGCAGGCCGCGGAAGCCCTGAAGCTCACAGGCGACGACATGAAGGGCCTTGGGCTGGTCGACGACATCGTTCCCGAGCCGCTCGGAGGCGCCCACGCCAACCGTGAAGAAACCTTCGCCACGGTCAAATCGCTTCTCCTCAAAGAACTCGACAAACTTCAAAAACAAGACGCCGACAAGCGGATCAACACCCGCCTTCGCAAGTTCTCCAACATGGGGGTCGTTGCAGGCTAACATCTGTCCTTGAGTTGGTTA
>Ga0163111_10002477_pt1 | contig 11727 bp, 17 predicted proteins | sample CRUFie1St18metaG_FD_109645 | JGI IMG/M metagenome (GOLD analysis project Ga0163111, IMG submission 109645) | Marine microbial communities from the Costa Rica Dome - CRUD Field 142mm St18 metaG | ecosystem: Environmental > Aquatic > Marine > Oceanic > Photic zone | place: Costa Rica: the Eastern... | reverse complement strand
ACCTTTTACGCTTCCTATGTTGTCAATTTGAAACTGATAGGTCTTAGTATTGCCTTGATTAGTATGTGTTCTGTTTACACTCAATACAGTAGATTCATCTAAAGTAGCTGTTGTTCCAGCAAAGTCAATATCGCTAACTCCTGTAGAGCTTGTCATACCTCTCCTTAAATTCATTTGAGATGCTCTACCAAATATTGTGTTTCCAGACTTAGATGTAAAAGAAGTTGCTGTTTCATTGTTTAATAAAGTACCTCCACATTTTGACATATTTTCTGAACCAGTTTTTCTAAATAACTTATCTTCTGATTCATGTATAAATCCTGTGTTTTGTTGACTGCCTTGCTCAGAAGCTAAAGTAAATATTTTACCGCTTTGTATATTATCTACTGGCACTGGATGACAAATAGAACTTTCTTCTTGCATTGTTGTTCCTAGAAAAGAAGTTCCAAAAGTCTGTGATTGATAGTTACCAAAAACAATTGGAACTATATTGCCTTGCAAACTTTCTTCAGTCGGTATAGTTATATTTTCAAAAGGTCTTTGAGCACTTATTTGACATGTTACTAAATTTTCTGTTTGTTGAACTGCTCTTAATATTCCTTTAAATACTAACAAACAATTTGACAAGTTATCAGCATCATTTATTTGAGAATAAATTCTAACCTCTCTATTTAAAAAAGTCTGTGTGCCTAATAATAAAGCTCTTGAATCGCTATCTAAAGCTAGTGAAATACTTACATTGGATAAACTACCAGTTGATTTTACTAGGTCTATGCTTTCTCTTATAGATGGAATATTAGTAACACTACCTATAAAACTTTGGGAACTTACTGTAGTTGTATGAGTAGAAAACCTCTTACCTACATTTCCTAAATTGTTATAAAATTCAAACAAGTAATGTTCTTTTATATGTTGCCCTAACGCAGAAGAATAATTTGATGGTAAATTTATCATAAGTTTAGTTCTGCGGCTTCTTCTATTTTTGGTATAATTACATCTAGTATTGTGTCGTCAATTAATGGAGCAGAAACATTAATATTTATTATTTTACTTGGACCAGCCTCCATTCTAGCCTGACCACCTAAAGGCCTAATAGTAACTTGTTCAGCTCCTTGTTCTCCAACTACAATATTTCTTGGACCGCTTGTAGTAAAACTACCACCTACAGCAAATCTAGGAGCTGGTTGTGCTGCAATCGCCGCTACTTGTGCCGCTCCTAACGCCGCAATAAATGAAGCTAATGGTATGTTGCCTGGCGGCGGCATGGTTGCTAATGCTTTTGTATATGCTTGAGCAACATTCATAGTAGCGTCAGCTATACTAGTAGCTTTGCTTATTTGGAAAGCCCTTCTTCTTTGGCTTTTAAATCTTTGCTCAACTCTATTTTCCATTATTTCTCTTTCTTCTTGCGTAGCATCCTCAAATTCTTTAGTAGCTTTTAAAGCTTCCATCTCTCTTTGCATTCTTTGCTCTACAAGCTGAGATTGAGCCTGACTAAATCCTGATAATGCAGTAACAGCTAGACTTGCTCTTTCTTGAAATTCCTCAAAAGCTGATACAGAAATTTCTTTAAATTTAGCAGTAACATCTACAAGTCTGCCTTGTGCATCAATCATTAGGCCTACACTAGCTAAAGCTTTTTGTACTTCTTCGTCTGTATGACTAAAAGATAATTGAGCTACAGTTTGACCTGACTTAATTGCATCTGCTAAAAAGTCATTTTCAATACCAAGTGCTCTTAATGCGGCATCTGCTTTTTCAAGTTGTTCTATTCTTCTTTGTTCTGCTTTAAAAGCTTTCTCATCATCAATATCTTTCAAGGCCGCAATTTTTGCCTCTATGACTCCCAAGTTAGTCATGTTACTTGCAGTTCCTTGAATCATAACTTGTCTTTGAGCCTGTGCTTCGTTTATCTTTTTAAGATTTTCTATCTGAGCTTCATCTAATACTTTATTTCTTTCTTTTGCTATTATGCCTTCAACTATCTCTACTACAGATGCTCTCATTATTTCACGATATTTTTCATCAACCTTAGACAATTCTTGTTTGACCATGATTGCTTTTTTATCTTGTATAGCTTGGAGCTTAGCTTCAGTACCTACCGCTTTTCTAATTTTTATATCAGCTTCATGTATTTCCATAGAGTTTCTTGTAGCCAATACTCTTTCTTCTAAACTTTTTTTAGTTTTTTCAAAAGTATCATCTTCTTTTTCAAAAGCCTCTACTTGACCTATAATTGCTTTAGTTGTTTCTTGTGTTTGAAGTTTTAACTCATGTTGCCTTTTTTTAATTTGAAAATATGTTACTCCTAAGAAAGATAATACAGCAGTTGCTGGATTTACAACCGCTCTAAAAGTAAGAAAAGCTGCAGTTAATTGTGCAGTTGTTACTGAAGCCGCAAACACAGCAGCCCTGTAAGCTATAAATCCTTTTACAGCTAACTTAACAGAATCAATAGTCGCTTTAATTCCAGCTTCATTTTTTGCTAAAGAAGCAAATAATCCTGTTAGGCTATTGGTAAAGGCTACAGTAGTTGGAGTTAAAATTTTACCAAAAGTTTCTGCTAAACTTCCTGACGCATTTCCTAAAGCCGCAAAAGCTCCTTGAGAAGTTTCTCTCATTCTTTCTGTTAAATCTCCAAATTGAGTATCTGCAGCATCTAAGATAATTGATTGTGCTTCAAATAATTTGCCTTGCTCTACAAGGTTTTTAATCATTTCTTTTTGTGTTCCAGTAAAAGTAAAACCAGAACGACTTAAAGCTCCTAACTGACCAGCCGGGTCTTGTAATGCCTTTCCTAATTGCAAGGCACTACTTTTTAATTGTTCGAAAGTTGGAATGCCTCCCGAAATAGAAATAGCCATATTGTTTGCGGCTATCATAGTTCTTTCAAAAGCTTCTCCTCTAATATTGGTAAATGTTAAAAGTAATGCGGCTACTTTATTATTGACCTCATCTCCAACAATTCCAATATTCTCAAGACTTGCTGTCATTTCTCTTATTTGTTTGCCAGTCAATCCAGCTATATTACCTGTAGAAGCCAAAGCAGCGTCAATTCTTTTTTCTGAAGCTTCTTGCTCTCCAAAAAAAGCAACCAACCTACCAATACTTGCTCCTAATAAACCAACAGCAAATGAAGCTAAAAGCAACCTAGAACGAAAAACAGAAAAAGAAAAGTTACCATCTTGGATAACTTTATTCATATTTCTTTGATTTCTCATAGCAAGTGCTCCACTTGCAATTTGTTTCTTTTGAGCTTTTTCGGTTAAGGCTATACTAGTGCCTAATTGTTTTTGAGAGGTTTTTAATTGTTGTGTTGAACCGGATAAAGCTTGAATAGCAGCAATAAGCTGTTTTTCTCCTTTAGCTTTAAATTCAATAGTAATATTATTATTACTTGCTGCCTTGCTTCTCGCCATCTTTTTCCCGCTGTTTATTCATTATATTTCTTATAAAAAAACTTTTGTCAATCCATTTCTTAGGATGACTGCCGTAATGTCCAGCATAAGCCGGAACATTAAATGCATCGCAATAGGAATATCTATTAATATCACTAAGTGCACTATCAGAATATAAAAATCTTTTACAAGCAAAAAAAGGCAGTTGTCCAAAAATAGCTTCTGCTATATTGAAGTCCTTGCCTTTCTTTTCATTAATGTCTTTTACTTCTTCAACTAAATCATCAATAACCTTTTGTACATCTTCATCTTTTTCAAAAGTTAATGTTGGGTATTTACCATTAACTTGTAAGGGAATTTGTGCCTTATATGGATACTGCTTATACTGACATTTGCAGTTTTGACCTATACATTCTGGACTGCGATAAGCAAGTAACACATTATACTCAAGAGTATAGGCTTCTACTCCCCCAAGCTTTGATACTCCCTAATTTTTATAGCTAATTCATTTTTATCATCTTCTGATAAACCTTTAATGAATTTGTCATTAGCTCCTTTAACACCTCGTCTAATCCAAGCTGTTCTAGCAGCTGACATATTTCTAATAGAACTACTTCCATCATCATTAGCCATAACAATAGGAACATCGTTACAAAAGTCTATATCATCTACAGACATTTCTAATAGTTGCACTTCTTTTCCTGAAGCCAACTTGAACTTCTCTTTTTTCATTTTATCTCCTTATTTATGCTACTCTTACTGAAATCATGTTGCCTGAGCCGTTATCAATCATCTTAACAGTAAATGCTAATTTAAGATAATCTCCTTCGTCAAAAGCACATTCAGTTATCACACCAGCTGGAATACTAATTCCACCTATACTTGCACTTCCAAAAGTGCTGTTATCAGCTAAAGTACATGCATCTGATGTAATTGCAGTTAGCTCTTTTTGTAATTGAAAGAATTGGTCAACATTGTCGTCATATTTTACGACTGCTGCACATGTAACATCTAAACCTGGAATCATTCTAATTAATGATTCAGGAGTTCCTTCAAATCCTGAAACTGTTTTGTTTCCTAAAAATGCTACTGGATTTTCAATAGTTAAGTCAAGACTTTCTAAAGAAACTACTTGACCACCAATTTTTTTATCTTCAGTGTAATCAGCAAGATACATGAAGTTTGTACTGAAGTCTGAAAAGCCTGAAAGCTTAGCCGCTCCAGCTGCTGTTAATGTATTTCTTGTTTGTGCTGTTAATTCAAACATTAATCTACCGCCATTTTCTTGAGCGTTTGCAGTAATTTTTAAACTTGTAATAACACAACCTGGAATAGCATAAGAGTTTCCAGTTGCAGATGTATCTGCGTTAGCTAATCCATTTACATGGAATGATACTGATTGGTGTGCTCCACTACTTGTAGCTCCATACACATAAGATGTTGCTTCAAAATTTGATGCAAGTGTACAAGCATCTGATGATGCCGCTACACCTAAAGCTGCTGGTATTAAAATTGGCCAAAGTTCTTCAGTCATAACTCCAGATACACTGAACTCATGTACTGCTCCTTCTTCGTGGGATAGTAAATCTCCAGTATTTACTACACGACCTACAGAACCTGCTCTTTGTTCTATTACCCTTAAGTCGTTATATGTTGGCATACTAATAGAATCTGCTTCTATTGCTTTAAAAGCACTACCCGCTGGAGCTGTTCCGACTGTGGCTTCTGGAGCAACTAGAATCTGAAATTCTTTAGGACTGTGAGCTGCTGTATTTATAGCCATTAGTCATTCTCCTTTTTAAGTTTTGGTTTTGGTTCACTTTTTATTTCTGATACTTTACCAATAAGTACTCTTGGTAATTTTTCTAATTCGACTTCTTTTCCGTCCATCAAATCTTTTTTCATCTTGAGGTCAAGAGTATTAAGTTTATGAGCCGGATAGTCTTTTTTAAGTTTATATTTCATAGTTTTTCCTTAATTTAAAATTACAAATTTTTTGTTATTAGCAGTAATAAAATTTTTATTATCGCTATCAAGAAAAAATCCAAAGAGCTTATATGCCAATGGTATTTTTACATTGTAATTTATCCTAGAAAGCATCATATTATCAACTAATTCTTCTTCATCATTCTTGATGTTGAACTCTATATCTGCTACTTGTCCATCAAAATAGTTACTTCCATCTCTTTTATTTTCGTATAAAACTTGCTCTACTCTATTAGTAATATCAGTTAATTTATCTAAAGCTATAGATTTATTAGATATAATATTTAAATATATAGATATTTCTATATCTACTTGATTTAAAATCATTTTATGTTTTGAGTCTATATCAGTAATTTGATTTACAAATAATCTTAAATGTGAATTTCTAGTCTTTTCATATTCTTCTCCTATATAAACAGGCAAAGCTCCACCAAATTCAGACCTTAAAAAAGTCTGAAACTTTGATAATACTTTTTCGTATGTATAGTTTGTTGATGAATATGCCATTTTATCCTTTTAATTGAGAGAATTGAATATTAAATGTTGCGGCTTGTAATCCATTTACATTTACTTCGTCATCTACTAAATCGTTAATTGCAATAGAACTTATCTTAAAATTTAATACTTCTTTTCCAACTTCAAAAGTTTCTTGAGATGATAAAAGAAATTGTTCTATCCGATGAACTGTTCTAAAAAAATCTTTGTAAGTAATATCAGTTCTAATGTTGACAATACTATAAAACTTTATTTCTAGCTCATAGCTATTTAAAAATCTATCGTCATTAATTTCATTAAAAGATTGACCTATGTTTTCTAATCGAATTGATTGATTACCTTGCCTTTGAAATTCTTCTGCTATATATACTTTAGCAGCTCCTCCAAACTCTCCTCTTAATAATTGAGCAAAGGTGTTTATGATGTCTTTGTAGATTGTTGAAAATGAAGTAGGCATTATTTAAAAGGTAAGCTATAACTAACTCTCTTGTTATTTGTTCTAGTTAACTTAACACTTCTTACTCCGGCATTGTCTGTATGCTCGTGTTTACCCATAACTTCTATTTCCCATTCATCGTTTTGAGTTGCAGATGAATTGTCTGCTGAGCCTTGAAATCTTATTTGTAAACCGCTAACGCATTTTTGATAATCTCCATTTACAATCTCATCTGTAATAACTTGTTGATTTTTTAATCCATCTGAGTCTTTTGCAAAAACAGAAAACTTAGCAGTTCCTATAGCTCCGCCAGTTGTTATAATAACTTTAATTCTATCGTATGTGCCAGTGTATTCTCCTCTTGTATCTACAATATTTAAAGCTCCACTTACAGAAACTTTTGCTACATTGCCTTGCGACATATCTCCTGATGACTGAAAACCTAATTTTACTCTACCAGTATTTAAATCTTCAATATTTCTTTCTGCTTCCTCATCTAATGCTATAGCTATTTCACTATCTGGCTCATAAGCTTTTATCATAAAAGCAACTGCCAACAAACCGACTGTTCTTTTAATAAAGTAATCGTAAGAACCATCTTTTAATAAAAACATTTCTTTTGGCAAAGTAGCATCTACTTTAGATGTGAAATAAGCACTAGCGTTTGAAATCATTCTTGATTTGAATGTAGCATTATCTTCTCCAGCTTCCATCAATAATGTTTGCGGATTATTAGAGCTATCAAAATAATAACAAGTATCAATTGCACTATCGTAATACCATTCATTATTTGCATCTACTGCCGCTCTATTAGATTGAGCACTACCTAAGTTTTTACCATTAGCAAACAAAGCAGTCACTAATCCACTATTTTCTGCTTTATATCTAGAGCCTGAATCTACTTCCCATCCATGAATTTGTGCTTTTGAATCATATTCATCGATATTAGGGTATATGTCGTATAAATCTCTTGTTGTTATATAATCAGCCATTTATTGTTTCCAGTGTTCTAAGCCACCAACCATAATAAAATCTTTTTTGTTCAGGTTTGTGTGCTACTAATTTACTATAAAAATCTACTCTATATGCAGCAAATCTTTTTGGACTTAAGCTTTTAGCCGCTTTTAATGTTTTTGGACCAATAACTCCGTCAACTTTTAACTGCACTACGCTTTGTGAATTTATGGCTTCTTGGAGAATTTTCACAGACCTTTTCTGACCTGTATTGATTACACAATCAAAATATGCGTATCTTAGGTTATAAGGAAGTTTGTCAACTTTAGCGGGTAGCCAATAATCTTCATAGTAGATTTCTTTAGCTTTTTTTAATGTTAAATACTCTATGTTAATGTGAGGATAAAACCTTTTAGTAATACCATACTTAGTTTCTCCTCCCATGTCTAAAGCGTCATTATTATATCCGCCCTCGTTGTGAATAACTTTATCTATTATTGCATCAACATCTTTTTGCATATTTTCTCCTGATAAAAAAATAGCAAACAAAACAATAAAAAATTGCTTCATTTACTAAGTTAAACATAAAACTACTTTGCCTCAATATCTTTTACGCAATCCATATATCCTTGTTGTTTTACAAGCATTGCTTGAACTTCTTGAAGTCTGCCTTGCAAAGATTGAATTTCTTTAGTTAACTCATTATGTTGGTCAACTAACATTTCTAATTTTTTAGTTGCGGCGTCCGATATTTTTTTTACTTTTTCTTTCATTATAATCTCCTAGTTTCACTTTTGGCAATGATGCCAGTTTTTGTTTTATACTTTTCTTTCTCATTCCAAATAATTTTTTTGGTATGAAATTTTTTGCTGTGTCTTTAGTTACATTCATGAATAGCCTCTCATTTTCTTTCTAGTTTTAGCCGAATATTTAGCTCTTTGTTTACCAGCTTTAGTAGCCTTTCTTTTTTTCCTAGTTTCATAAGCATATTCTGATTTAGTCATTGACTTTAATAATCTTTCCGGCAAATATCTTTCTCCGGTTTTTGATGAGGGTTTTCCTGATTTAGTTCTCCATTTTTGTTTAGTCCATCTAGCTAAACTTTTTTGAGATTTTTTCATAGCCATTATCTATAGCCTCCACCTTTTGCCTTATATTGTTTTGCTAACATTTGTGCTTTTCGTGCTGACCATTGTCCTGGCCTACCGCCTTTAGAACCGGCTTTTATCTTTTGAAATAATCTTTTTCTCATAGTTGGTTTTGTGTAATTACCAGCTTCATTTACTCTTGATTTTGCTTTCTTACGCATTATCTAATTTCCTTTTTAATTTTATCAAAGACTTCTCTTTCATCAAAACGCATACTGATTCCAGGTTCATATCTTTGAACTTCACTACCTTCCTTGAAAATTATTATAGTTGGCACTACCTTAATATTCCATTCTTTTTGTATAACTGCTCCAATGTTTTTGTTTGATAAGTCAACTTCTCCAACATAGCAAAGTTTTGCTAATTTTTCAATCTCTACTCTATTTTTAAAATTCCAAGAAGCATTAATTTGTACTACAGCACAATCCTCTTGACTCATAAGTTGTATTTCTTGAAAGCTATCTAAATTAACTGATTGAGATTGTAATGGCGATAGCCAAAAACAAAAACCAACCAAATATAAGATACCATAGTAGTAATTCATCATCTAACCTCATTTGTTATTCATGTCTATAAGTGTTTCAGTGATAGCTCTAGTATCTTCTTTAATATCATCTACCTTTTCTTCTAGCTTATCCACTTTACCTTCCGTGTTTAATATTGAATCACGAATCATTTGGTCTTTCAAATCATATTCCATTCGTGATACTTCTGGTTCTGGCAATTCTTTAGCAAGTTCTATTTCAGCTTGTAAAGAATACCACATGCCAATAATCATACCTACAGTAACTAATATACTAATGCCTGTTTCTATAGATATTGTAAATTTGCTATCTTTACCAATTTCCATTTTATTTCCCTTTTATTTTATTCATTATATAAATTATTTCTGCAATTATTATGGTGCGAATCCTCCACCACCCTGAAATGTTATATTACCAGTTATTGCAGAACTATCTACCCCATTACTTCTTAATGTAAAACTAAATGAACCAGTACCGTCTTTATTAGAAGGTGTATGTTGCCAACCTGGTCTAATCTTAAGTGTACCAGAATTAAAACTAGATAGTGAATTTTGCAGTTGTGTTATACTTGATGTTCCAAATGTGCTACTACTTGGAGTGCTACCGTCTGTAGTAAATTGAAATCTTAAATTACCAAAAGGTCCACCACTTGTAGTGAAGTTTTCAACATCTACACCACCAGAACCACCAGATAAAACACAAGTAGCAAAACTATTTGCCATATCTGTTGCTCCAGGTAATCCAGAACAATTCAATCCAGTATTTCCACTTACACTCCAGGAAGTTGTTACTAAATCGTGGTCATAACTATAAAACTCAGTCATTGCGTGTGGAGCATTTCCATCTGGTCTATCAGAACTTGCATTACCAGTATTAATAGTTGATACTGTTCCGTCAGATAATTCTTTCAATGAAGTATTAGCAGTAGTACCACTTCTACCAAATTCTCCATTAATATCACTAATGCTTATTTGTCCTGATGAAGTAAGAGTCATTATTTACCAACTTTTCTCATTGCAATATTATGAGCTTGACCGAAAGTTTTACCTTCTCTCATTGAGTTTGCCATACTTCTTAAATGTGCTTTAGTGTGATGAACTTTATGTCTGCTCATAGTTTTCTTTTGCCTTGCAGTCAAACCTTTCATATTTACACCTTTTAAATTTTTAGCCATTTTTTATCTCCTGTATTTCTTCTTTAAGTTCTTTAATTGCTTCAATTAACAATGGAACTATCTTTTCATATTTTACTGCTTTATATCCACTATCTCTTGTTTGCACTACTTCTGGTAATACTTCTTCAATCTCTTGTGCTATAACACCTACATCGTGTCCTTCGTTACCGTGTATAGTTTTCTTTTCTTCTTTTGTTAATGGCTTCCAATCAAACTCTATACCATTAATCTTAGAAACTTTATCAAGTGCATTGTCTAATGGTTTTATATTTTCTTTTAATCTTTTGTCTGATGATGAAAATGCAACAATGTCATTACCAGCATCTATTCTACCGTCAGTTCCATTGCAACTAACATTTACACCAAGCTGGTCCATAGTCACATTATTCATATCTGGATTAAAGATGACACTACTTATTCTATCATTGACAGCAGCAGATGTCATAATGTGAGCATCATTATCAGTAAACTCTCCAGAATCATCAATACCAGTAATTGTATTACCGTCCATTACAAAAGAGTTTGGAGAAATACTACCTTGCACAACAGTATTATAGCCAAGATTAATATTATCAACAGCATCATTATCGCTATCAGTAAATATTTCCAATGGATTAGTACCAGAATTATTTAATCTAATACTAAAATTACCAGCATCTACACCAACCCAAAATTCTGGATTATTTGTAACGCCACTTTCTTGTATTCGTATAAATGGACTTGTACCGTCTAAATGTATTCTATTATCAACTTGTAAAGTAGTTCCGTCAAAAGTAAGACTTGGAGAAGAACTTATATTACTTGAGCTAGTATATAATGCTATCCTATCATCTACACCTGAACCAGTAATTGTACCAGTATTAGCAGTAGCTCCAGATGCAATACCGTCTAATTTACTTCCGTCATTAGCAATATTTCTACCATCTACTAATCCAGATACTGTTATATTACCAGTAACATCTATACCACTTGTATCAATGTGCATACGCTCAGTACCACTTGAACTACCAGCTGTTGCTCCACTTCTAAAGCTTAATACACTTCCAGATTGAAATATTGCACTTCCAGCTGAGCCAGTAAAAAATAATCTATTAGAATTTGAAGTTGCTCCAGTATCTTGATTTAAATGAAGTCCGTCTGCTCCAGCGTCTGAAATAGTCAAACGACCAGTAAGAGTAATAGCTCCACTTGCTGAATCGTTAGCATCACTTCTTATAAATTGAGATGCTTGTAGTCCGTCAAGTTTATCTGCATCTAATCCACTTCCACCACCGTCATTACCACTATGCCACATCTCAAACCAACTACCAAAACTACCATTAGTAACTCGTCTTATAAAAAATAATTGATTGTCATTATCTCCACCAGACATCTGTAATCCGTAATTACCACCACCACCAGTTCCGTGTGAGTATAAACTTAATCCCCAATTAGCATTGTTAACCATTGAGCCACTACCACCTAATGGAGTATTACTAGAGCTATTACTATATCTAAATGGTTGTAATCCAGATGCTTTGCTAGTTGTTATATCATTGGTAAATCCGTCATTTAAATTTGAAACATTAGCTCCATTTAATATAGATGTTGTATTTGTATTTCCTAATAGTTT
>Ga0163111_10002473_pt1 | contig 11728 bp, 9 predicted proteins | sample CRUFie1St18metaG_FD_109645 | JGI IMG/M metagenome (GOLD analysis project Ga0163111, IMG submission 109645) | Marine microbial communities from the Costa Rica Dome - CRUD Field 142mm St18 metaG | ecosystem: Environmental > Aquatic > Marine > Oceanic > Photic zone | place: Costa Rica: the Eastern... | reverse complement strand
TCCAAAAATTAATAAACCAATAATATTTATGGAGCAACAAAAGAGTAGTTCTGAGCCAGAGTATTTAGCAGAGTGTATAAAAAAGACATTTGTTGGACTGATTGAAGCAAATAAAATAGAACGCACACCTGCACCAATAAGTAAACTAGTCATAGGTTTAGAATGCGGTGGCTCTGATGGATTTTCTGGGATAAGTGCTAATCCTGTATTAGGACTTGTTTCTGATATTATTGTAAGCCATGGAGGTTCAGCTATTTTATCAGAATTCCCAGAGCTTAATGGTGTAGAACAAGAATTGATAAATAGATGTAAAAGTTTAGCAAATGCTAAAAAATTTAAAAAATTGATGCTTGATTATAATAAAAAAGCAAAAGCATTAGGATCTGGTTTTGACTCAAATCCCTCTCCTGGTAACATTAAAGATGGCTTGATAACCGATGCTATAAAATCTGCAGGAGCTGCGAAAAAAGGAGGAACTTCACCAATAGTAGATGTATTAGATTATACAGAACAAGTCTGTGAATCTGGATTAAATTTATTATGCACTCCTGGAAATGATGTGGAATCTACAACCGCGTTAGCAGGTTCAGGCGCAAATTTAATTTTGTTTACTACAGGTTTGGGAACACCAACTGGTAACCCCACAGTTCCAGTTTTAAAAGTATCCTCAAACACTAATTTATTTAATAAAATGAATGATATTATTGATTTTGATGCAGGTACAGTAATTAAGGGTGTTGACTCAATTCAAAGTTGTAGTGAAAAACTCTTAGATTTTGCTTTAGAAGTAGCAAGTGGGAAAAAAGAAGTAAAAGCGAGAAAATTAGGTCAAAATGATTTTATACCTTGGAAAAGAGGAATGTCATTGTAAACTTATTAAAATGAAAAATAAATTCTCATTACAAAATAAAACTGCGCTAATTACCGGAGGAGGAAGTGGTATTGGAGAGGCAATTGCACAAACTTTTGCAAATCAAGATGCAAAAGTTTTCATAATTGATCAAAATCTTGATGCTGCTAATAAAACAGTTGAAAAAATAAATAAAAAAGGATTAAGTGCAAAAGCATATAAGTGTGATGTTTCGAATAATAAAAATGTTAGTAATGTAATAAATGAAATATCAAAAACATCTACTATTGATATTTTGATTAATAATGCTGGTATAGCTCATGTTGGGAATATAGAAGCATGTGAAGAAAAAGATTTAGATCATCTTTATGAGGTAAATATAAAAGGTGTTTATAATTGTACAAGAGCAATTATACCTTTTATGGTAAAGAATAAAAATGGATGTATCATAAATCTCACTTCAATTGCTTCAAGTGTTGGAATCAAGGATCGTTTTGCTTATTCAATGTCTAAGGGTGCAGTATTAACAATGACCTATTCAATAGCTTCAGACTATATAAATGATAATATTCGTTGTAATTGTATTTCTCCAGCAAGAGTTCATACTCCTTTTGTAGATGGTTTTATTAGAAAAAACTATCCAGGACAGGAAAAAAAAATGTTTGAAAATTTATCAAAAACACAGCCTATAGGTCGTATGGGGACTCCTCAAGAAATTGCAGATTTAGCTTTATATCTAAGTTCTGATGAAGCTAGTTTTATAACAGGGTCAAATTTCCCAATTGATGGAGGGTTTGTAAAACTTAACACTAACTGATTATTATGAAATTAATACGCTTTGGGAATTCAAAAAATGAAAAACCAGGTATTTTAGCTGATGATGGTAATAGATTTGATGTCTCAAATTTTTTATCTGATTACGATGAAAATTTTTTTGAAAGCGATGGAATTAAAAAGTTAAAAGAATGGTTTCTTAAAAATAAAAATTCTTGTCCAAAGGTAGAATCAAATGTAAGATGGGGATCACCTTTATCAAGACCATCGAAAATTATATGTGTTGGACTTAATTATGCTGAACACGCAAGTGAAAGTGGTATGGAAGCTCCTAAAGAACCTGTTCTTTTTTTTAAATCAAGTTCAGCTATAGTAGGTCCATATGATCCAATAATTATTCCAAAAGGAAGTGAAAAAACAGATTGGGAAGTTGAACTTGCAGTTGTAATTGGTAAAGAAGCATCATATATCTCAAAATCAGAAGCTTTAAGTCATATTGCCGGTTATGTTCTTCATAATGATGTCAGTGAGAGGACCTTTCAGCTGGAAAGATCAGGGCAGTGGGTTAAGGGTAAAAGCTGTGATACATTTGCTCCTCTTGGACCATTTATTGCAACAAAAGATGAAATTAAAGATCCAAATAATCTAGGGTTATGGCTAAAATTAAATGGTGAATTAATGCAAAAAAGCAACACCTCAGACTTCATATTTAATATTCAAGAAGTAGTTAGTTATATTAGTCAATTTATGACTCTTTTACCAGGTGATTTAATTTCAACAGGGACACCCTCCGGGGTGGGGCTTGGTTTGAGTCCGCCTAGATACCTTAAAGAAGGAGATGAGGTTGAACTAGGAGTCGAGGGGTTAGGGATTTCTAAACAAAAATGTAAAGCCCATAAATGATAATTGACAGTCATCAACACTTCTGGAATTATAATGAGGAAAGAGATACTTGGATAAATGAATCAATGGGAATATTGAAAAAAGATTTCCTTCCCAATGATTTAGAACCAATATTAAAGCAAAATAAAATTGACGGCTGTATTGCAGTTCAAGCAGATCAATCTGAAGAAGAAACTGAATTTTTATTAAAATGTGCATCAGAAAATAAATTTATCAAAGGAGTAGTAGGTTGGGTTGATTTATGTTCTGAAAACCTTGAGAGCCGTTTATCTTATTTTTCAAATAATCCAATATTTAAGGGAGTTCGTCACATTGTTCAAGCAGAAAATTCTAATTATTTAAGAAAAAAAGATGTAGAAAAAGGTATTGGAAAACTATCTAAATTTAATCTAACATTTGATTTATTGATTACCACTGAACAGATTAAATCAGCAATTAGTTTAGTAGAAAAATTACCTAATCAAAAATTTATTTTAGATCATATTGCCAAACCTAAAATATCTGAACCTATTGAAAATGATTGGCTTTCAGGTATTATTAAGTTGTCTGAGAAAAAAAATGTATGGTGTAAACTATCAGGCTTAGTTACTGAAACTAATGGATATAATTTTGAAGAAGGTGATTTTTACCCTTTTATAAAAGTTATTTTTGAAAACTTTGGACCAGATCGAATTCTATTTGGATCTGACTGGCCTGTATGTCTTTTAGCTTCGAATTATAAAAATGTTTTAGGAATAATTATTAATTATTTTAAAGATTATGACCTTGAGGTAAAAAAGAAAATCTTCGGTGGTAATGCTAAAATATTTTACAATTTATTTTAAATAAAGATGGATTTAGGATTGGATAAAAAAATAATAATTGTTACGGGAGGTTCAAAAGGAATTGGTTCAGGTATTGTTTCTATTTTAGCTGAAGAGGGAGCAATTCCAATAATTATTGGTAGAAATCAGAATAGTATTTTAAAAAGTGTTTCAAATTACAGAAAAAAAGGATATGAGGTTGGATATGCTTTTGCTGAATTGTCTGATCCCGAACAATGTGATATGGCTCTAGAGGAGATTTTGACAAAATATGAAACCATACACGGTCTTGTTAACAACGCGGGAATTAACGATGGGGTAAGTTTAGAAAAAGGAACTCACAACGATTTCTTAAATTCTCTAAATAATAATCTAGTTCATTATTTCAAAATGGCACAATTAGTTCTCCCAGAATTAAAAAAGAATAAAGGAGCTATCGTAAACATAGGCTCTAAAGTTGCTACTACAGGACAAGGAGGTACTTCAGGATATGCAGCAGCAAATGGTGGAAGAAATGCTTTGACTAGAGAATGGGCAATAGAATTATTACCTTTTTCAGTCAGGGTAAATAGCGTGATTGTAGCAGAATGCTATACACCACTTTATGAGAAATGGATAAATAATTTTGACAATCCTGAAGAGAAATTAACTGAAATTAAAAATCATATTCCACTAGAAAAAAGAATGACCACCAAAGAGGAAATTGCAAATACAGTTGCTTTTCTTCTATCAGAAAAATCAAGTCATACTACAGGTCAATTAATTTATATTGATGGGGGTTACACCCATTTAGACAGAGCCCTTAAGTAAATGAAAATGAAAAAAAATAATTTTAAAAAATACTGTTTTGCACTTGACTTAATTGATGAAAAAGATAAAATTGATTCTTATATAGAATATCATAAAAAAGTTTGGCCAGAGATTTATAATAGCATAAGAGATTCTGGGGTAAAAAAACTAGAAATATTCCAAATTCAAAATCGCTTATTTATGATTTTAGAAGCGTCTGAAAAATTTTCATTAGATAAGAAAGCTGATATGGATGCAAAAAATCCTATTGTTCAAAAATGGGAAAAACTGATGTGGAAATATCAAAAATCAATACCTGGTTTACCTGAAGGAACAAAATGGGGATTAATGAAAAAAATTTTTGATCTGAATGAATAGTCAAAAGATATCTATAGTGCCAAATAATATGATATTACCTTTTATATTGGTAACATCTCTTTTTGCACTTTGGGGTTTCGCAAATGATATCACTAATCCTTTGGTAGCTGTATTTGGAACTTTGATGGAGCTTTCAAATTCTAAGGCCGCTTGGGTCCAATTGGCATTTTATGGAGGATACGCAACTATGGCAATACCGGCCGCAATTTTTATTAGAAGATTTAGTTATAAAAAGGGAATTCTACTAGGTCTGGGATTATATTCGCTAGGAGCTCTTCTATTTTATCCAGCTGCTAGATTTGAGGCTTTTGGATTTTTTTTAATGTCTCTTTACATTCTTACTTTTGGATTAGCATTTTTAGAAACTACTGCAAATCCATTTATAATATCAATGGGTGAAGCTGCAACAGCTACCCAAAGACTCAATTTAGCACAAGCATTTAATCCATTTGGTTCTCTTTTAGGTATGTTTGTTGCTTCTAATTTAATTCTTTCTAAACTTCAATCTGATCATAGAGATTCATCTGGAAATATTATATTCAACAATTTAAATGAAGTTGAAAAAGCAATAATTAGAACAAACGATCTTAATATTTTAAGCAAGCCCTATATAATTTTAGGGTTTGTGGTAATAGCTATGCTAATTCTATTCGCTACAATAAAAATCCCTACAAAAAAGAGAAATACAATTCCCATAAGTATTTCATCAACTTTTAAAAGACTTATATTAAATTCAAGATATAGAGAAGGTGTAATAGCTCAAATGTTTTATGTTGGAGCTCAAATTATGTGTTGGACATTTATCATTCAATATGCTGATAATTTAGGGATATCTAAAAGTAAAGCACAAAATTTTAATATAATCGCTATGATATTATTTTTAATTAGCAGATTTATTTGCACATTTCTTATGAAAATTTTTGAATCAAGGAAGCTCCTGACCTTTTTTTCAATTGGAGGTATTTTTTCAATATTAGGAGTAATATTTTTTCATAATATAATGGGTTTATATCTTCTAATTACGACTTCAGTATTTATGTCATTAATGTTCCCTACAATATATGCTATAGCATTAAGTGGTCTAGGAGATGATACTGCTTTAGGCTCTTCAGGTCTTGTTATGGCTATAGTTGGAGGAGCTTTAATGCCTCCTATTCAAGGCTGGATTATAGATCGCGGTCCACTTTGGGGATTAGATGCTGTTAATGTTTCTTTTGTTCTACCATTAATTTGTTTTTGTATTATTGCAATTTATGGTTATCGAACTTTAAATATTCATAATACCGTTAGTGATATATGAATAAAGATATTCACTTTATGGACTACAGGTATCCTTCTGTAAATGAATTGAGAGAACGATCAAAAAAAAAGGTTCCTAAATTTGCTTTCGAATATTTAGATGGAGGCTGTCATGATGACGTTAATTTAAAAAGAAATACACAACGTATTCGTGATATAGAACTAAAACCAAAATACCTCATAGAGCAAAATGATAAAGCTTTAGATTTAAGAACAAAAATTTTTGATCATACTTACAGTTTACCATTTGGAATGGCCCCTATTGGACTTCAAGGGCTAATGTGGCCAAAAGCAACTGAAATTTTAGCAAAAGCATCTTTTGATCATAATATTCCCTTTATTCTAAGTACTGTTTCAACTGCAAGTATTGAAAAAATATCTGAAATTACTGAGGGAAAAGCTTGGTTTCAATTATATCATCCGTCAGACAAGAAAATAACAAAAGATTTATTAAAAAGAGCTGAGGAATCAGGTATAAAAACATTGGTAATTTTAGCTGATGTACCATCATTTGGTTATCGTCCACGTGATATAAAAAATGGATTATCTATGCCTCCTAAAATGACATTAAGTAATTTATTTCAAATTTTAAAAAGCCCCGAGTGGGCAATAAAAACTCTCATTAATGGACAACCAAATTTTGAAGTTTTAAAACCCTATATGCCAAAAAATTTAAATTTAAGCCAATTAGGTAAATTCATGAACGAAACTTTTTCAGGAAGATTGAATGAAGAAAAAATAAAATATTTGAGAGATCTTTGGAAAGGGAACCTTGTTATAAAAGGAACAGAATCTTTACATGACGTAGAAAAAGCTTACCAATTAGGATTAAATGGAATAATTATTTCTAACCATGGTGGGCGTCAAGTAGATGTGGGTCAAGCAACAATTGATTCATTAAAAAGTATAGCCCCTATCTATAATAATAAAATCGAAATTATGATGGATAGTGGAATTAGAGGAGGAGCTGATATAGCTCGTGTTTTAGCCCATGGTGCTAATTTTACATTTCTGGGTAGATCATTTATGTATGGAGTTTCTGCTTTAGGAACTAAAGGAGGAAATCATACAATAACTATGCTAAAAAAACAGCTGACTCAAATTATGGAACAGTTAAGCTGTAAGCAAATTTATGATCTAAAAAACACAATAGTTTAAGTTTCTTGTTTATCAGAAATATTAATTTATTTCTATTCTAATAAACTTAATAATTTGATTAAATCCTCTGTTTTCCTTAAAAAATAATTTGCAGAAGTTTTTTTCTTTCCAATTTTAATTGTGTAAGAATTTTCAGGTAGACTAGTAAACATATTTTCGTCTGGGACATCGTCTCCGGCAGCAAGAATAAAGTCATACTTTTTTTTATTTGAAATATCTAAAGCTGCAACACCTTTATTAACATCTGAGGATACTAGTTCAATAATTTTGTTTCCGTCTAAAAGTGACAGCCCATTTGGTAAAAGACTTTGAAGAACAGTTTTTAATTCAATAGATCTTGTTTTTCCTAATTCAGGATCTGCTTTACGATAATGCCAGACAACTGAATTTGTTTTGTGCTCTATAAAAGTCCCTGGCGTGTTATCTGTGAAAGTATTTAAAATTGGAAGTAGGTGTTCTTTCCATTCAATAGTCAATCCTTTTTTCTTTTTCCATGAATCTTCTTTATTTTTTATAAAAAGCCCATGCTCGGCAATTAAAATAATATTTAATGAAGAAAAATATTTATCCATAAATAAATGTGATCTACCACTGATTATAACAACATCCGTATTGGAATTACTTTTTAATTTTTCGATCAATTTTAAAACTTCTATAGATGGAATTGCTTTTTCAGGATTTTTATGGAAATTAATAAGTGTTCCATCATAATCTAAGAACAATAATTTTTTATTTGAATTTCTGTAAGAAGTTTCAATTTGTTTTGCGATCTTGGAATTGATAAGTTTAACCTTTGAAGTACCTAAATTGAATGCATGGTCTTTTAAACTTTTCATAAAGCTAGATGACCATTTTTCAATATCATATCTTTCAATTCGATTTCTAGAAATTATATTTCGTTCTTTTTGTTCCTTTAATGGCATTTCTATTGCAGTTTTTATGGACTCTGCTAATTCTTCAATATCAAATGGGTTAACAACTAGAGCCTGAGGTATTTCTTTTGATGCTCCTGCTAATTCACTTAAAATAAGTACTCCATCATTATTAACACGTGTAGCTAAATATTCCTTAGCGACTAAATTCATTCCATCTCTTAAAGGAGTTATCATTGCTATATCTGATGAAACATAAAGATCAATTAAATTTTCAAAATCCATAGATCTATAATAATACCAAACAGGAGTCCAGTTCACAGTTGCAAATTTTCCATTTATTCTACCAACCACCTCATCTGTTTGTCGTTTTAAAATCTTGTATTGAGAAACTTCAGATCTTGAAGGAACAGCAAGCATAACAAGTCTAACTTTGTCATGATATTCTATATTATTATCTAAAAAACGTTCAAACGCAAGTAGTCTATTTATTATTCCTTTGGTGTAATCTAGACGATCAATAGAAAGAATTAGTTTACCCCTGTTTTCTAATTTATGAACATTGATTTGTTTTTTTAATTCAGAACTTTCTAAACCACTTTTTTGAATGTTATCATATGAAGCTTTTTCAAATTTTTTAAAGTCAATTCCCATTGGAAAAGTATTAACTTCAATTTCACGACCCTGGTGATAAATTACATTGTAATTTACATCGAGGTTTAAAATTCTTTTAACAGAGCTAAGGAAATGTCTTTGGTAATCAAAAGTGTGGAAGCCTATTAAATCTGAACCTAAAATACCGTTTAATAAATCTTCCCGCTTTGGAAAAATTCTAAAAATTTCAAAAGAAGGGAAGGGTATGTGGAGAAAAAATCCTACAGTTACTTCTGGCTTAATTTCTTTAATCATTTGGGGACATAAAAGTAACTGATAATCGTGTATCCACACAATATCTCCATCTTCAATAACATTTAATACTTCGTCAGCAAATTTTTGATTCACTAAAGTGTAATACTCCCATTGATCAATATCGAATTTTTGATATTCAATAAAGTAATGAAATAGTGGCCATAAGCATTTATTTGAGAAACCAAGATAAAAATGATCTAATTCGTTATCATCGAGAAAAACTGCGCGGAATTGATTTTTCGATAAGGTTTCATTAATTTGTTTTTTATTTTTCTTACTTAATAAATCATCACTTACTCCAGGCCATCCAATCCATAAAGAGTCCCCTTCTTCATGAACAGATTTTAAACCAGTTGCCAAACCACCACTAGTGGGAGTGAAAGTCCATACCTGATTTTTGTTTTCTACCTGAACAGGTAGGCGATTAGAAACGATAATATTTTTTGGCATAAACAATTATCAATCAGTACAATATAGTAACTATCAAAATAATTTAATAAATGATCATTTATTAAAAAGGGAATAATTAGAATTTAAAAATCTTTACTGCCTTCTATAAAGAATATATTAATGAAAAGCCGAAAAAAATCCTAATATGGTGTTTAAGTTCTTTTTTTGAACAATCTAATTTTCAACATTTTTATTTTTTTAACATATTTACTACAAAATCAAAATCAAAATTTAAAGGACAATAATGTTTGAGGAGTCAAATTTAGATTACGGAATCATTGGAAATTGTATTTCTGCAGCTCTAATAAATAAAAAGGGATCAATCGATTGGTGTTGTTTACCGAGATTTGATTCACCTTCAGTATTTGCCAAAATATTAGATTCAAAAAAAGGTGGTGCTTTTGAAATTATTACAGAGTCAGATTTTGATATAACTCAGTCTTATCTTAAAGATTCATGTATTCTAAAAACTAAGTTTAAAAATACTAAAGAGGAATTTGAAGTAATCGATTTTATGCCGCGTTTTCAAGATGAAAAAGGACATTATCATGCTCCACCAGAAATTATTCGTTTGATTAAACCAATAAAAGGTACACCTAAAGTTAAATTTATATATGAACCAAAATTAGAATATGCCCAAGGGACTACTTCTCATGAAAATAAAGAAAATCATGTTGAAAGTTATGTTGACTATCCAGTTCATGATAGCCTATTTCTGTATACTAATGGGTCTTATAACGACATAGTTAACAAAAAATTTCAATCACTTGATAAGAAAAGATTTTTTTGTATTTCTTATAACGAAAAGTTAATAATACCAAAGCTTTCAGATTCTCTTTTAGATTTCGAAAGAACAAAAGTATATTGGTTTAACTGGTGTTCAAAAACTCCAATTTTCGAAAAATATAATAATGATATTCTAAGAAGTGCGATGACACTAAAGCTAATGACTTATGATAAGACAGGAGCAATTTTGGCAGCGATTACAACCTCATTACCGGAGACAATAGGCGAGGTTAGAAACTGGGATTATCGTTTTTGTTGGATTAGAGATGCATCTATGGTAATACGTGTTATTTCTAAGTTAGGGCACAAACGTATTGTAAAAAATTTTATTGACTTTATCGTAGAGTTAATACCAGACAAGGCTCAAAAGCTTCAAATAATGTATGGTATTAATGGTGAACAAAGGTTGACAGAAGAATTTTTAGATCATCTATCTGGATATAAAAATTCTAAACCAGTGAGAATTGGAAATGCTGCATATTCACAAAAGCAAAATGACATTTATGGGATTTTAATGGATGCTATACATGCTGAGATTAAAGAGGTGAAAAGCGATTTCAAAAGAACTGAAGAAATTTGGTCTATTGTAAAAGGTATTGTTTGGGTAGTAAAAAACAACTGGATGAAACCTGATAAAGGTATTTGGGAATTCCGATCAGAAGATTTACACTTTACTTTTTCGAAAGTCTTATGCTGGGTAGCTATTGATCGTGCTATTAAAATAGCTAAAATAGTGGGAAAAAAAGATGCAGTTAAAAAATGGAATCCAATTAAAATTGCAATTAAAAAAGATATTGAAACCAATGCGTGGAATGAGAAAGTAAAAGCTTACACACAGTCGTATGGATCGGATTATCTTGATGCCTCTGTTTTACTTATTGAACAGTATGGTTTTATAGATGCTAATGAGGAGAGGTTTATATCTACAGTGAATGTTATTGAAAAAGAACTAGCGTATGATGGACTTTTATATCGATATAAAAATAAAGATGACTTTGGATTACCAACTTCCTCCTTTACTATATGCACTTTTTGGTTTATAAAAAGTCTAATCAAAATTGGACAAGTCGAAAAAGCAAAAGGATATTTTGAAAACCTATTAAATTACAGCAATCACTTAGGATTATTTAGTGAAGATATTGATTTTAAAACAAAAAGACTTCTAGGAAATTTTCCACAAGCATATTCACATTTAGCCCTTATTGATACAGCTTTAGCATTCAATTCTTCAAGTTGAATAAATTGAATTTATTTTCAATATTGATTTTATATCGTAAAAAATAAAATCATAATTTTAATAATTATTTTGATGGTCATATGACTTAGAATAAATATCAATAATTAAAATTTAATTACATCTATTTTTATTATGTCAAGCAGTAGAATAAAACATATAATTCTATTTTTTTTCTTTTTTAATTCTTCAATAATTTTAAGTCAAGAAATTACCTCTTATTATCTTATAAGACATGCTGAAAAAAATCTAATGAATCCAGATAACAAAAATCCACATTTAATAGAACAAGGAAAAATTAGAGCTTCTAATTGGAAAAAAATTTTCAAGTATATCTCTTTTGATAAAATTTACTCTACTAATTATTCTCGTACCCTAGAAACAGCAAAACCTACCGCAGAAGATAAAGGCATTCTAGTTGAAAAATACAATCCAAAAAAACTTTATGAAGAATTATTAATAGAAAAAAATAAAGGAAAAAAAATATTAGTAGTAGGTCATAGCAATACAATTCCAGTTTTGG
>Ga0163111_10002472_pt1 | contig 11730 bp, 10 predicted proteins | sample CRUFie1St18metaG_FD_109645 | JGI IMG/M metagenome (GOLD analysis project Ga0163111, IMG submission 109645) | Marine microbial communities from the Costa Rica Dome - CRUD Field 142mm St18 metaG | ecosystem: Environmental > Aquatic > Marine > Oceanic > Photic zone | place: Costa Rica: the Eastern... | reverse complement strand
TCTCTTGCGCATAAGGATCAATAATAACAGCTTGATAGGTAATTCCATCTGTTTGAGAATATCCTAAATATGTAAATATTATAAAAAATAAAAGTAATACTCGACTCATGTTATTAATTATTTATGGGCAACAATTTTTTTCTTGCAGGTGAAAAATTAGACCTATACCAAATTGATTATTTAAAATTTTTAGAGCTTCTTTACTTTGTTGCTGAGCAGCACCAGAGGAGTTGTTAGAATTATCATTAAGTTCAAAACTCTGACCATAACTATATGACACATAAAGTCTAGTATTTGTAGAAATTCTATAGCTAGCTCCCAAACCACTTCTTAAGAAAACAGGAGTGTTATCAAACTCCTCAACTCCTTTTAAATTCAAAACTTGATTATTAATTGTTTGATTACCTTTAAGGAAAAATTCTGCTGAAGCTCCAAGTCTTAAAAAAATATCCCAATCATATTCGTCAATTATAACGTACTTAAGCATCGATTGTAATCCTAAATAATCTACATTCCATTCAAAATAATTATTAAATATACCGTCACTTCCACTGGCGCCATAGCTATTGTGAGTTAAGCCAAGCTGTATGCTAAGATTATTTATTTTTTTTAGTTCATGCTCATATCCTATCGATATGTATGTTTGTGTTTTAGTATGAAGATTTGCAAGTCGTTCTTGTTGAGAATTTTCAAATTCAAATCCTGAGATAGACTTACCATTTTCTACAAAAATACTTTGAGCATTTAATGACACTACAGCAAGTGATAATATTATAAGTGAAGTTGATAATTTCATTTTATTTTTTTAAAATTTTAAAATTATATTGATAATTTTCAGTCGTTAATTTTAATGAATAACTAGCAGATTGTAAATGTGATAAGTTTAATTTGATGTCATTCAGGCTTGTTTTTATTTCAGAGTGAACTATGCGGCCAAGAATATCAAAAATCTCAATCTTAATTTCATATAACTCATCAGACTCTTTAAACATTTTTATCTCTAAATTATCGGAGAATGGATTTGGGAAAACTAAAAATGATAAATTACTATTGTTAATTTCATTAAACTTTCCATTTATTGGAGGTTGAATAAACCCTTGACGGACCGATAAATTATTTAAAAAATGTCCAATTACGCTCTCTTGTCCAATGCTGTATAAAGCGTGGTATTTTTTACCTTCAATAATAAATGTAGTTGACCCACCTATTGAACTCATTGTACTTAATTTTATTTCTTGTGAATGAGTTTCAATAGTATATGAAAACAGAATCAATAATATGCTGACTTTTATTTGCTTCATAAGAATTTCATTGAAGAATTTTAAATTTACAAATTAAATTATTAAAAATTAGAGAGTAGTTTTATTATTAGCCATTAATTTTTAAAAAGTTATTAAATAAAAATTGTGAATTATTTGATTTATAACATGGATAAATAATCTATTTAGCTATATTTATGTTGATATTAGCTTATTATGAAAAATTTAAGGGCATTAATTATAATTTTTATATCAGGTACTATTATTAATGTTTGGTTGTTTAGACTAAATACAGAAACTCCTTTCAGAGGAGGAGATGCTACAACTTTAATGGAGGAATTTTTGGTTTATGGCCTTAACAAAAATATATTTTATTTAGTTGGGGGTTTAAAAATCGTAGCTTCAATATTATTATTATTTGGAATATATTTTAAAAGAGTGATTTTGCCATCAGCATCGTTGATCTTATTAATTATGCTAATAGCAATGTTTATGCATTTTAAAGTGGGAGATAGTTTTTATAAACACCTACCAGCATTAATAATATTTGCATTAAGTGGGGCATTAATTTTGATAGAAAAACAATTAATTTTCAAAAAATATCAGCATTAGCACAAGGAAAATTTTTGGATTCAGAGGTTCTTTAAAAACTACTTTTTAAATTTTATAAATAAAATTAAAAGGAAAAAAAATGCAGCTAATACTTTTTCTAAAAGTTCACTTTTTTTTTTCTCAATTTGTATTAAATGTTGAGGGTTAAAATTGTTTGGACTCCCTGTTCCATTTTTTATCAAGCTTTTCTTGCTTAATGGGGTGGCTCTTTCAATAAAAAAAGGATCTTTTGAAAAATTATTTTCCCAAGATATACTGTCAACAAATTTATTTTCGTTGTCAATTAAGTAGATAAACTGGTTAACATCATTACTCAATTGATTATTTGAGAAATTAATAACTTCAAGAGATTTTAATTCTTTATTTAAATGTAATATTTCTCCATTTGGTAGAATTAATTTCCAATTTTCTAAGTTGATACTTTTATGTACCGGCGAATATAATTCTATCCAATTATTTATTTTATTATCACCTATACCACCAACTTCATTTATTATAATTTTATTTGACCATTTGCTATCTCCAGTATATTTATAGTCTATATTTATATCCAACGAATCAGATTTGTTATTTAAAATTGTATCTCTTATTGTGGAAAATAATTGGTTGTTGTTCTTTATCAAATTTCCATTAATTAAAACAATTGGATTATAAAGTGGATTTGGCTTAACTTCAATCGGTAATGGGATTTCTTTAAAAAACTTACCATTGTATAAGGAGTCACTAATTTGATTACCATTAACTAATAAATCTCCGTGCTTACTTGAATTAACCTGAATGTTTAAATAGTAACTATCTCCTAATTTAAATTGGTTTTTAATATGTTTAAAATAGAATTTAGGTCTAAGATTTGAAAAATCTCGCAAGAATTGTACATTTTTTTCCCATTTAGCAGAATCTCCATTAACGTATTTAAAATGTTGCATTAGTTCTGGCTTATAAATTCTTCTGAGTGAATCAATTACTCTATTTACATTCTTTGGCTTAAATACTGTAGCTAACGAATGGCAGGCCTGATTAATAAAATCATTTTTAATTTCTTTGTTTGTTAAAACCTTCCTAAGTAAAAGAGTTGACCACTGAGGATTATGCCAAACAGTTCCATATTCGCTTAGTCTATCTTTTAAAAAATTGTATGATGGTCTGCCAAAACCTAGATCAGTATCATACATTATCCACCTAAATTTTTTATTATCATTGTGTTGCCAAAAGCGAATGTTACCCCTGTAATCAGTATTACACAAATATATTTGAGCAACATTAAAATCAATAAAGTTTCTTATATCCATCATTTTTTTTAATGAATCTAAAACTTCAATTTTTTGGAGATTATTTGTTATGACATAAGATCTTAATTTTTTATAGCTTAAATTGGAGCCGTGGTCTTCAGTAAATCTACCTTGTAATAGGTTCAAGCTATCAATATCAGCGTTGAAATTATATTTTAAATAATGTTGTCCTATGCGTTCTCTTAGGTTATAAACCCCCCATAATTTACCATTTACAAATAAATTTACAGGTTGGAATTCTTGAATATCAATGTCTAAATTTTTGGAAAGTTGGGTTGATAAAACGTCCTTAAATCTAGTCTTGTACGCATCACCACCAGAATTTCTAATTACAAGATGTTTATATTTATCATTATCCCTGTATTTAAAGAACGGGAATGAAAATCTTTTTTTCCCATATATATTACGGGCAATAATTCTTAATGATTTTTCATTGCGAAATCTAGTCATTCCACCAAAAATTCTCAAACCAGCGTTTTGATTAATTACTTCATCCCCGTTAGTATCTATATATATAATTTTACTTTGCCTCTCCCATTTTTTTAAAAAATTAGCATTAGCCCAGCGATTATTAACAGTATCCATGTATGATTTAGCTCCCCTGACATAAATTCCTTTGTAAGGATCATAGAGATTATCTGGATTTGTTGATATTGATAAAATTGGGAAAGTGCTCTTATAATTGATTAAGTATAAAAATGACCTTTTAAACACAATTTTGTTATCAATTTTTAATCCCAAAGAGATAACTTTTGTCTCTGAAATTTTAATCGAATCTTTCCATTTTTTACTACTAGGCCGAGCTTCTTTACCGTTTATTTCATATACTAAATCTCCATAATTTGAATCTGCTTTTAGGAAAAAGCTGTCATAAAATCCACTTTGATGTGAAACAATAATTGAATCGTTCTGAGAAAAAGTAAAACAAAAAGGAATTATAAAAAGTAAAAGTGTAATTTTTTTCATTTACTCTAATTTAATTTCTATTCTTCTATTTTTTTGCCTTCCTTCTTTAGTTTCGTTGGAATATCTTGGAGCAGTAGGGCCAAAGCCGACGTATGATAATCGATCACTTTGAATTCCTTGATCAAGCATAAAGTTGTAAACGGATTTTGCTCTTAAATTGGATAAATTCTTATTGAATTCTAGATTTCCAGTATTGTCAGTATGTCCTTCAATTAATAATTTTTTGTCAGAGTTTATTGCTAAAAGTTCAGCAATAAAGAATAGTTTTGATAAATTTTTAGCCGGAAGTTCATATTGATTTTTTTGGAATTGTAGTTCTAGATTTATACCAGTAACTTTAAATTCTATTCTTCGATTTTTGGTATGTGCTTCATCATTATTGTTAAGATCAATTAACATATCTTCACCATAACCTCTATATGTTAATCTATCAGATTCAATCCCCGATTTGATTAAATAATCGTAAACAATTTTTGCTCTTTTTTCCGAGATAGTTTGATTATATTGTTTAGATCCAGTCGATGATGTGTGACCACCAATTTCAATATCAAAGAAATAATTTTCTTTAGATAATAGAATATATTCATCAATAGCAGTTAGTGATCCTGGTAATATTTCAGTTGAATTATTTGCAAAAGGGACTTTAGTCAAAAGTGTACTTTTTAGCTTTTCTTTTTCACTAATTTCCATTTTAGCTTTATCAGGCATTTTATCTAAGCATGGACAGATTGCTTGTTTAATGTTATTATCAATTTTCATGTCTTCATAAGGGACGAAATCTCTTATAGCAGATTTGATTCGGTCATATCCATTATTCCATGTATCGGTATTGTTTTGCCAATAATAAACAGCTTCTTCAGGGCCTAAATCACAAAATTGCCTTAGCAACAAGGCTGATACATATCCTGATTGATGCCATCCATTCCAACAATGTAAGTAAATAGGTCCTTTATTTATCTCTAATATAGATTCATGTGTCATTTCAAGTAATCTTCGAACTTCTTCATTATTGTTACCACTAATTTGATAATAGTTTAATGAGGTTCCATTTTCAGATTTTATTGAAGTTGGGGCTGTTTCAAAATTTATCTTATATAGATACACAGCTGAATCAAAATTTAGATTTGCTAAGTTATTTAAGCCATCGTTTGGTAATGGATTTTTATTATTTCTTTTATTGGTTGAATGGTAATAGTTATTTCCTCCTCCTCTGTATGCTATACCGTGCAAAATAGTTCTGAAATTCCTAGTACCATATAATAATGAGCTGCCTCTACCTCGGTTATCAGTTGCTTTTTCTTTAGCACAATTTAAATTAAACGTGTTTTTGTAATATTTAATTTTATCAAAAACATCTTCATAACGATTTTGAGTATGTGTAGAATTGACCGTAATTATTAAAGCAAGAATCAATATTTGTTGGGATTTAAGCATTTTTTCAGTTTTTTTAAAAATAATATTTATCATTCGTTTATTATAGCTTTAAACTTTAAAATTATAAAAATAAATAGTTAAGCTTATTCATTTTCAAAAACTTAATTATTAATTTAAATTTTTTGTAATTTAGAGTAAATCAAAATATGAAAAAAATAGACAAAACATATTTGAAAAAAAAAATAAATAAATTGAATAAAAAAATTCATAGAGCTGAAGTTCAAGGCAATGAAAATAAAACTTGGTGGAGAAAATTAAAGTTAAAAAAACTAAAGTTAAAAATTAATAGGTCTAAATAATCAATATTATGGAAAAACAATGTTTGTGTAAATGTATTCAGTGCAGTCAGGGGAACTGTAAAGATTGTTCTTGTGTAAATTGTACTAGCCAATACTGTGAAAAATAAAAAAGATAATTATATTTTTAGCCCTATTTATATTTGCTTGTGGACCTACAAAACAAGTTAAGGATGATAAAAAAAGCACCAAGAAAGCACATGTTTTATCTCCTAATGTAAATTCAAATAAATACTCTAAAAAGAGAACAAAGAACTAACATTATTAGAGCTGGGCACAAAAAAACCCTTTTTTAAAAGGGTTTTTTAAAGAAATATAATTTGTTCAAATTGGACTTATTGTAATCTGCTTAAAATTTTTAGTTCAAAATCTTTAACTAATTCGTATTTTCCTCGCTTCGAGAGTAATTCTAAAAATCTCTTCTTCTTTTCCATTTTGTCATAAAACATTAAATGGTCCTGTGTATCTTTTCCAGTTAACCCAACCCAGTGTGTAGCACCATTAGGTAGCCCAATATCGTAAGTGCCAAAGCCTACTACACGATCTTCAAAATCTTCTGCAAACTCTTTAACTATTTTGTCGTGATTTGTTTTAAATGCTACAGCATCCTCTGGAATTATATCCCATATATGGACTTGGGGCATTTTATCAGTGTCTCCTTCTTTCCAGCTCAACATACGACCTGATGATGAAGACCCCCATTCTTCTACGTAATTACCCATTTTTGCCCAGAAAGCACTATTCTTATCAGAACCCCAAAATTCATCTTCAATCATTTTCTCACCTAGTGTGTATAAAAACACAATTCTATGGGTCATGCCATCATTTTTTCCTGCTGTAAATCTTTCTACAACAATTCCGCCTTTATTCATTTCTACATCTTCAAATGCTTTTTCAAAAGCTTCTTTAATGTTTTTTTGAGTAAATGGTTTTGCTTTGATTTCAACAACTGAAAATGCCATGGTTTGAGCTGATATTTGAAATGTAAATAATGTTAAAAAAAGTAAAGTGAGTATTTTTTTCATAATTTAATTGGTTTTTGATTTGGTTAAATATAAGTTAATTTTACTTTCAAAACAAAATCAATTTTAGGGTCACGAAAATAATTTCTATTAATTTACTTTTTTATTAGTTTGAAAATAGCCTTTTTCTTTTCAGAAATAATTGTGAGAAAATAAATTCCAGAGGGTTGATTTATACTTAACTCAAGATCTTGAACTTCAAAATAATTTTTACTTAAGATATTTTTACCATTTACATCGGTTAATATAATAGAAACATCATCAAGGTAATTAATTAAATTAATTTTTATTTTACCAGTTGTTGGGTTGGGATAAATTATTGGAGTAAATGAAAAATCATTTTCTATCAGGCCAAGAGGCGAAGTAGTAATTACCACCGTATAATCTTCAGTCTCCCCATAAGTTGTCTCTTCACATGCATTAGCGGGGACGTTCCCAGCCCAGTTTGTTTTTGCCCTCAAAATATGCTGTCCTAGGCTAGCATCCTCAGGAATTGAAATTTCAATGGTTTCAGTAAATATACCAGATCCATTTAAACCAGGTTCTATAATGAAGTTATCTACAACTACTTCATCTTCTGAAAATTCAGTATCATCATTAAAATCAATCCACAATTTAATATATTGATCTCCGTATCCTGTAGTTACAGTTAAATTGTAATTCTCTCCTTGTACAAGTTCAGTTGAAAGATCAGTAAAATCACCATAGCCTTCACATTGTGATTCATTGTTTATTTCACCTAACTGAAATAGTTGTAATCCATCACCAACAGAACAATTCATCGAAGGAGTACAAAATATATTCTCTCTAATTTCATACATATATTTATATGTTTCACTTATTAATCCATCATTTGATTCAGCAAAGACTTTAAAAAAGACTTTTGTACCTGAATCAAAGTTTGGAATAGGAGTTTCAGAGACCCAATCGTCATTTTCATTATCATTTACCATTGGGATTATTCCTGATAAAGTTTCTGTGGACCATTCTACATATACATTATTTAACCCTCCTTCATATTGTATGGATGAAGTCACAAACTGATCAAAACCTTCTTTGGGTTGATATTCTGTTGGCTGATTCGAAATTCTAGTAGTCATTATAGATGGATAATTTTCTCTTCCATATAATTTTTGTTCCCATAGGCCCCTACCCCATGTTGCAGCTCTTAGCGTATTAGAACCATAAATTACCTCCAATTCACTAATACTAGTATTTGGAAGATCTAAATTAAAGAGGGTCCATGAATTTTCTGTCAAACTTTTTTTATAAACACCTATTTCTGCACCAACATATATTGTGGATTGACTTGTATGATCAATTACTACTGATAGAATTGGCATGTTGCCTAGGTTGTATGTTATATTATCCCAGCTTTGTCCTAGGTTATTTGACATAAATATTTTTTCATTATTATTAGAGTAAGATCCATAAGTAATAACAATATTATTGTCATCATTAGGATTAAATGATAAGTCAGTAATATATTCATTTGGTAATACAGGTGATGAAACCTCATAAAAAGTTACACCTCCATCAGTTGATATTTTAATTCTACTTCCATAGGTTACTGCAATTATTTCTGAATTATTTTGAGCAATTGTTGCATTTTGAATATTACCATTGAAAAGGCTCTCACCAATAGTGTTCCAATTTGAGCCAAAATCATCACTTTTGTATAGTATATTAGAGGCTGTATATATATTCATTTGATTATTTGGGTCATAAAATAGTGGTGTAACCCAAGCACCTTCAAAACCATTAGGATTTGCACCATCTTGAGTATATCCTCCATCTTTTGTTCTTCTTTTTGAACCAAATTGTATACTTCCAATCATCCAGTTACTATTAAGAGGATGAATAATTCCTTCCATACCATCAGCCCCGTAGAACTCGATCCATGTATTTTCATCTTTTATGCTAGTTCCATTGTCTTGCGAACCAACAATTGTTTTAAAATGATTTGATTGGCTTGCCCCTAAGCAATAATTCTCTCTTATTGACTGCCCTTCAAAAAATTCCCATGTAATACCGTTGTCGTTACTCTTAGCTAAAAAACCATCAGTATTTACCCAAAAAACACCATTATAACTTTTAGCTCCTCTAATATCAGCATGAACGTATTGTCCAGTTTCATCATAATTTTCATTTCCAGTAGACCAATAAGTTACTTGACTCCACGTTTGTCCACCATCGTTGCTTATATGAGTATCAATGTCTCCAAACAGTAATAAATTGGGGTCTGAATCGCTAACTGTAAATGCACCATAATTCGAAATTTCAGGATTGCCAATAAGTGTGAATGTTTCAGCTAGGTTTTCTGATTTCCAGACTCCATCACTTGAACCAACATATACACAATCTTCACACGCATTTGATATAGATAATCTTATATTACTATTATTTCCAATAATTTCTCCGGATGAATTAAAACTTTGTCCTGAATTTGTTGAAACGTATATATTTGAGTCGTTATTAGTTGTTGAAATGTAAACTATATTTGGATTAGTTGGGTGAAATTCAATAAAATCATAATTTTGATTAAAACCTGATGGATGGCTACCAACAGCCACGTTAAAGAATGTTTCTAAATTATCCTCTGATCTGTAAAGGCCCTCAGTTGTACCAATAAAAACTAAATTTGGGATTGTTGGATGATACATTATTTTTAATATCTGGTTATTTGTCCCAAGCCCTCCCCAATTTAAGTTGCTAGGTTTGAAATTTGTAATAGCCCAAGTTTGGCCACCATCTAAGGATTCATAAATTCCGTGAGTAGTTCCATTACTAGAATTTCTAATATTTATCAAAATCCTGTTAGAATTAATAGGTGAAACAGCAATTGTGTTAACACCAGATGCAAACAAAAAGTCTGTACTGTTTTCCCATGAGAGCCCTCCGTCAATCGTTTTCCAAAAACCACCGCTTCTAGATCCTAAAAAAATCCTATTAGAATTATTTGGATCAACATAGAAACTTTCAATTCTACCAAGACCTACAGCATAATGACCCGTAACTTCTTCAATATAATGCGGCCCTAGTTCTTGCCAACCATTGCTAAATTCTAATCTATCAGAATTAGAGTTTTTTAAAATAAAATTCTTATATGCTTTAGTAGCATGATATGGATCAAAGTTACTTCTATCTCCACTAGGATAAAATTTAGGTTCATTTTGATAAAGCCATCTTTGATATTTTTTCCAACCAGAACCTTTTTTTGATATATCAATATCTTTAAAATGGGATTCAGCTGACTCAACAACATCGTATAGATTAATACTATAATTGTATGCCATATCTTTCCACTCTTGACAACTTAAAGAACTTGAGTATCCGAAAAAAATTATAATTAATAAAGATTTTGTAATTATGTTAGACATTTTAAGTTATATTTTCTTATTACAAAATTAATTAAATAAATGGCTTTATTTTTAAACAATAAACAAAAGCATCATAAAAAGAACTAAATAATATTAAGTGTTTCCTATTATATTAGTAAATTAATATTTAAATTTAATTAAGAAAAATTATATTATGATGGGGAGAAATATTAAAAAATTACGTTTAATAGTCTTTTTGATATTATTTTCTTGCACAACTGATATTGATTCTTCAGAAGACAATTTCATAAATAATCTATATGGGGTTTATTTTCTTGAAAGCTACACTGATACTATAGGTAATTCATTTGGGACTAATTTGATTGAAGGGGAGTGTGCAGATGATGTATTAGTTATTAGTGAAGAATCAATCAAATATCAATATGACATTATCTTTAGTTCTGTTTGTAATTGGGATATGGCCTCAGAGAAAATTTTTAATTATGATATTATTCCAGATACAGCTTTAATTTCTGGAATTATAACGGATGATATTGGATCCTCTGAAAATAATGAAGGAATTAGATTTAATCACGGTGATCAATGGCAGTTTGATGATTATATTGGGAACTATTTTGAATTTGAAAATAACGAATTATTGTACGTAGAAGAGTTTCAAAACACAAATGGAGTCATTATAACTTGTGCTATGGTTTGGATTAAACAATAATAAAATGAATAAATCGAATGTAAAAAAGATTAATTTAAAGAATAAATTTGATAAAATATCTAAATATTGGTCTCCTAAAATTATTGGAGAACTAAACAATTATCAGTTTAAAATTGCCAAATTTAAAGATGATTTTATAAGACATAATCATCCAGAAACTGATGAAGCTTTTATTGTTATTGAAGGAGAAATTTATATTGATTTTGATGATAAAACAGAAATAATCACAGCAGGTGAAATGATTGTTGTCCCTAAAGGTGTTTATCATAAACCTTATTCAAAAAAAGAAGCTAAAGTATTAATGATTGAACCCAGGGGTACTGTAAATACCGGCGAGATTGTAAATGAATTAACATTATCTAATGAAAATTGGATTTAGTTTTTAATTCATTTTATATTCTTGTAATTCCTTCTTTTTTTTAAAAATAAACACTAAAAACTTTAATTAGACTTAATATAAATTAGATGATTTTATTATTTAATTAACACATATTCATACAATTAACTATAAATTAGTGAAAAATATTACATTATGGATAATATAAAAAAACCAGGAGCTTGTCAATGTGGACAAACTCAAGACCCAAGCGGAAATTGTGATGGGTCTCACTCAAAAAATTAGACAAAACCTCACTTTAAGTGAGGTTTTTTTATTTCTTCATTTCATCTGGTACCAAAGGATTAATAATCCTAAACCACAAAGGGGGTATCAAACTTAATAGAATTGATGCTGGATATCCTAACGGTAATGTTGGACAATCTTCAAAACTATTCAAAAGCTGGTATTTTTTTGAAGCTTTAT
>Ga0163111_10002471_pt1 | contig 11731 bp, 11 predicted proteins | sample CRUFie1St18metaG_FD_109645 | JGI IMG/M metagenome (GOLD analysis project Ga0163111, IMG submission 109645) | Marine microbial communities from the Costa Rica Dome - CRUD Field 142mm St18 metaG | ecosystem: Environmental > Aquatic > Marine > Oceanic > Photic zone | place: Costa Rica: the Eastern... | reverse complement strand
TTGATAATCTCAATCAAGTCTCGTGTATTCTGTAAAGCAAGTTCTGAAGAATACTTTACACCTTCACTAAGGAGGGTTCGTTTAATCATACCACGGTTAGTGGTAATCTTGGGTTTCTGAGAACCCAATGTCATGTTAATACATGCGTAACCTAAGTTTGTCATTTTTTATTGTTTAATCTATTACTAATATACAAAATATTTTTCTAAAATCCAAACGATAATTGTTTTTTATTATCGTACTTCCATCCTAAGTTACATAGAACTATCATTCTTAACTTATCATAGAGGTCTGAATTTTTATCTAACCAATTAAGACCTTTTCTAATACTAACTTGAGGATTTGATTTAGTTCCATACGCATTGAACTGATGATATCCATCTGCCCAACCATGTATCAAACCAGTATCGGTCTTATCGGTTATCATAAAACAATCTAAAGGGTGTTGAATATTTTTCATACTTTTAAGGTTTAATTATTAATCATTTACATAGTAAATGTACGAAAAATAATTGGATTGCGCAAGCTTTTTTTGACTTATTTTGCTATTTTTTTTGAATAAGTGAGGAGGGATTCATTTTGTACCTTAACCCAATCTTGTTTATTAACAGAAATACCAAGTTTATTAGCAAATAATAGACCTTTTTTCCAAGCATCTATTTCATTAAGGTATTGATAAAATTTGAACTTTTTGGGTTCTTTATCTTCATCTATGGTTTTAAAATGGTTATCTTTATCATTCTGAAGAACATGACCTACTTCATGTAAAAGAGCATATAAACCATTTTTTTCTAAATTATGATTATGGTGTATAAAAATCTTTTTGTTTTTACTTCCCATAAATGCAGTAATTTGTCCAAGTAATACATCTATTCCAAATTTCTCTTTGAGGTAATTTGAAACTTTATTAAATTGTTTAGGGTATTTTTTAATCATACCTAAATATAAACAATTTTTATGATAAATCCAAACTTTTTACCAATATTTTTTATACATAGTGTATATATCAATTGGTTCTCTTTTCATGTGTCCACCTTTTTTAAAATCAGTTCCTTCTAGTGCATAACCTGCTAAAAAACTTCTTCTAAATCTATTTGAATGATTTGTTTCTGAACCATGAACGGTATGGGAGTGTAATAAAACTACATTACCTTTTTTAGTAGTACCTTCTACCTTTTTGAAATCATGTCCTTCAGGCATTACACAAGGTTTACCTCTTTCATTAGACCAATTTTTAGGATTTGTTTTTACCCTTTCTTCATCTATTTCAATTGGTAGTAAACCTAATCTATGTGTACCTTCATAATTCCATACTGCACCATTTTCTTTATCGTGATTATCTAGTGCAACAGTAATGTTTAAATATTCATTATGTTTACATCCTGTATAAAATGCATTTTGATGCATATCTCTACCTAATTGACCTGGTGGTTTGAAATAACACCAAGTTTGTGTTCCACTTATTTTACCATTTAGTAAAAATTCTGTTGCTTCTATAATTTTAGGATGAGAAAATATTTTTTCAAATTTTTCTGATAATTTGTGTGGATACATAAATGGGTCATAATCTCCCCATTCACTACCATCTTCTTTTGTAGTTTCTTGTCTTTGCTTACGAAGTTTTTCTAATTCTTCATTCAATTCATCACATTCTTCTTCACTAAGTAATTCTATTGTAGAAAATCCTTTGTATCTCCAATCAAAAAGTAATTGTTGTTTTTCTTCTTCTGTAAGATAATTCATGTAACCTAATTTAGTTCGTATATTTATATATATTTAATTTTTATAAAACTGTAATAAATTTGGTAAGTATAATTTTAGGTTAGGGATTCTTTGTGATGCTAATTTTATTGCTATTCTATTTGATTCTTTAACTGATTTATTAATTAAGTTTCCTTCTATATCATAGCTTTCTTCTAAATTACCTGTGATTCTCCATTTTAAAGAAGTTCTTGTATAAAATGATTTTGATTCATGTTTAGTATATATTCTTTCATTAACTTCATATATTGGAGAATTTTTATCGTTTACCAATTGTATAAAATATCTTCTAACATATCCCAAATCATAATCATTTTTAGTTGGAGTTGGTATATGAGTATTTATTTCACTTATTTTTCCTTTAAGTGAAGGACGATTAAGTTGATTATATCTTTCTATACTTTTCATTATATTTTATATGTTTTATCTGATGCATCTATTTGAACTAACATTGATTGAACAGATGTTTTCCAAATACTTTGTTCTATTTCATGTTCTACTTGTGTAACTTGAAATATTTTTTTCTTGTAGTTTCCTGGCAAATCAAATATATTAAAAGTATCTCCTACTCGTATTCCACTAATTCCATGTACTGTAAAGTTAAATTTAATAGGTAAAGGGATTGCATTCCTTCCTTTATCTTTATCCTGTTCAAATTTTCCTTCAATTTTTCCACTATTATACTCTTCTACACTTTTAAGAGTACTCTCATCATCATATGCAACAACCATCATTAAATCTTCTATATTAACATCATCACCAGACAAATTAAAAAATGAAGCCTTTACATCTAAATTAGCATCTCTATATTGTACTCTTGGAACAATTGTTGCCATGTTACCAAATGCTTCATAGTTTGATTTTTTCTGTTCTTCCCTTTCTTTCTTCTTTGCATTCTTTTCTTTTCTTTCTCTTCTTCTTCTTTCACCTGGACTTTCGTCTTCTCGTTCTTTTGCAAGTGCCGCTTCTTCTTCTTCCTTTCTTCGAGCTTCTTCTGCCTTTTCATCTGCTTTTCTCAAAGGATTTAATACTACATTAACTGCATCTTGATACTTTGTAAATAATCCTTGAAAATCTTTATCTTTTTGTTCTGCATTAGGAGTTGAATCTTTATCAGAACCCTTTTGCATAACTAACTGACCTTTCATTGCAGAAGGTATATCCATAGTTAGTTCAGCTGATAGAAATGGTGATTTTAATCCTCTAGATTGAAATTTAGCTTGACCCAATTCATTAGTAGTGTTACCTGTTGAATTAAAACAAACAATTTGTAATTCATTATCTCCATTTCTACATTCATTTTCAAGGTTTTTTCTCCACCACTTAAGACAAGGGTCTTTTTCATCTTCATCATCTGGTATTTCTTTACCTCTCTCTACTATTTGAAAATCCCAATACATATTAACTCCACTTGAAAGTCCATTTAAAATTTTGTAATAAACATCTTTTGTTAATAAACCAGGACTTTTTATACAATCTATAAAAAAATCAAAATTAATAAATAAATCTTTTAAATATCCCCATTGGTGTGCATCATAACATTGGGGTTCATAATCTGAATCAAATGCTGCCTGTCCCTCATAATCTATTGGAACACTTTGAGGAAATTTAAAATTATCACTTAAACCATCTGGCATTGTTCCTCTATCTCCTTGTACTACAATTTTTCCAGCCTCATTAGTTTCAATAGTATCTCCTGCTTCTGCTTGACTACTTAATGCTGATGCCAAATCAAAATTTGGTGCAAATTTATTTGGTATCATAAGTTTATCACCTCTAGTTGAAAAAATATTTTTATGAGCTCTACATATGGTTTTTCTCCAATTTATATAAGGATTTTGAGTTGATACATTTTTACATCCAAGTCTTTGAGATTTGAACTCTTTAGTGTGAGTTAAATCTAATATTGTAAAAGCTAAAGCAGCTCTAATATATCTATCAGTATCAAATAAAGGAGTATCTGTTGGTATTGATATATCTTCACCATCAGCATCTTTTTTATCACTATGTAACTCTCCTTTTTTTGTAGCTTCTATTAAATCAGTCCTAATCTCCTTATCCATATTAACAAAGTTACCTTCATTAGTTGCCCAAGGTTCTAACTCTAAGTTTTTTATAACATCTATTCTTTTATGTGCAGGTAAATCATTGAACATTTGTTTAAATAATGCCTTTCCAACAGAATTTTCTTCTTCAGCATCATCATTAATATCTGCAACATCAAATTCTTTACCAGTATCGTTAAGTCCTTCGGTACCTGTTCTTGTATTTTTATGATGTTGTAAATATGCAGGCATTTCTCCCATAGAAGTTATTTCAACTTCTATTTGATAAGTTTCTGCATCACCAAATCCCATTCCACCACCTGTTACTATACCAAAAGTAGCATCATAAGTTCCTTTTGATTTTTTTCTTTTATTAGTTAAGGTTTTAATATTATGATAATCTGCAATTTCACAAGCATCTATAATAGTTTTTTGTAGTACAGAATCATTTTCATTAAATCCCCATTCTACTAAAATATTAGTACCTGGTTCTAAAAAGTATTGTAATAATGCCTCTGCTTGTGCCATAGTGAAGCATTTTATTGTAAAGTTAGTTTTTTTAGATAATCCTTCGTTACCTTGAGTTACAGCTACACTTTCTATTGTAGGTGATGGTCTGAAACTTCTATCTTGCCCAATTGGGTTTCCACTTGCATCGTTTAATTCATTAGCATAAACACTTTTACCATCACTATCAATTCCTATTCTACCACTTTTACCACTTGAACCATATCTATCTCCAAATGAATCTGTCATTGGAGTTGATTCTAAGGTTAAAAATTTATGTAAACAAGAAGTAACTCGTATCCAAGGTACTTTTTCAGACATTAAAGTATTATTACCCGCTCTACTTAATATAGTTTTGGTAATACTCTCATTTAAATTAGCTCTTTGAGGAAATCCAGTACTCATCTTATTTGTTTATTTTATTTACAATTGAAATATGGTCTTTTGGAATTCTGAGTATTGTTCCATCACCTAAAGCAAAATCTGCTCCATGGATATTATTTGCATTTGCAATAATCCACCACAATGAAGAATCTTTATAAAACTGATAAGCTAATGTATCCAATCTATCACCTCCTTGAGTAACAACATAAACATCGCTATCTTTTTTAGGAATATTAGGATATATTTTTGTACGATAGACTACTCTACCATCCTTTAACTTTTTCTCTTTATTACTATCATATCTACCTGCCATAATTATTTTCCTTTTCTAGTAAGTTTCTATTGAATTATTTTCTTTAGGTGCTTCTTGTTTTTTTGCTTGGTCTCTTTTCCATTTATCATAGTGAATACCAGTCGTACCTTTCTTTCCACTAATTACAGAAAAAACTCTTCTAGTTATATTATTTCCATTTCGATATTCAATACTAATAAATTCTTCATTCTCTTTTTTCAAAGTATCATAGTTAAAACCAAATTGTCTACCTGCAACAATTGTTTGTCTAACATTAACTAATGTAGAAAAAATTGTAGCATCTTCTTGTATTTTACCAGTAGCTAAAAGGTCTTTTCTATTTTTTTCTCTTATCTGTTGTTGTCTTGTTTTAGGAGTTACACTTTCATCAAATTCAGGTGAAGTTTCTCCTGTTCTTTCATCTTTAGGATTTTTATTGATACCAGAATTATCTTTTTGTTTTTCACTTTCTTCTGTAATCTCTACACCTGTATTATCAAGTGGTGGTGGAGTTTCAGTAGAAGTTTGAGGTTCTTCGGAAAATTGTGCACTACTGTCACTAGAAACTCCTCTTTTTTCGTTAATAATCTTTAATGATTCATCAGTTATTTCATATGCATATAAAGTATCTTCTATTCCTGCATTTTCAATGAATTTCATTGTTATAGCAACTTCTACAATTTTTGGTAATTGTAAACCATCAACTACTTCCCAATTAGAATCATCTGGTATTGTATAAGAAAGAGATTCAATAAATGATACTTTACTTTTATACATATTTCCTATTCTAAATTCTACAATAGGTGGTTTTACTACTTTACTATCTGAAACTACCTCAAAACTTGGATAACAATTAGTTGTAATAAATTGAATTTTAGTCCATATATTTGCAAGTTCAGATGCAGAATAACAGAACATTTTTAAATTAAAAGATAAACTTCTTTCAACTCCTTCATAATTGTAAGAAGCATATGGATTACCTAAAAACTTCTGAGTACTCCAACCTGGTGTTACTGTTTCTGTTAGACCTGATATAACACTTCTAAAATGTACAGATTTTCCTCCTTTTGGTGCAATCCAAACTGGAACTAAATCATTTTCTTCAAGTTCTTTTCTTGTAAAGTTTTCACCTTCTTTTCCATCTGCATTTAAACTATCAAAAGTTGTTCCCATTCCATACAAAGATTCTAATGTTGGCATATCTTTTGAATATGGATTTTCTGAACTAAATGCTGAGTTTAATTCTTTTATAGTTGAACTCAATGTAGGTTCTTTATCTACTTTTCCTGGTAATGAACTTAAGTCTATTCTTGTAAATTTTCCATCTGATGTATCATCAGTTTGTTCTTCTCTAATTATATCAGAGTATTTATTACCTTCACTATAATCAACTCTTTCTTTTTCTTCTTCACCGAAAGGAGCAGATTCAGTTAACTTATTATCAGTATCTTTCTTAACCTCATCATTTGATTCATCAGTTGGTATTGAAAGATTAGTTTCTTTACTATCTCTTACTTTTAGTTGTTCATTTTTTACAGAATATATTTCCTCATCAGATGTAGATTTATCTTCAACTTCTTCATCAATCTTTTTATTCTTTTTAAGTAAGTCTTTTGTTTTATTTTTTAATTCATCAATCTTTTCTTTTGCTTGAGATTGTACAAGTTGTAATTTATCCTCTTCAGGTTCATTATTTTTTGCATTACGAATTGTAGTTGAATATGGTTCAAATGAACTATACTCATATGATTGATTTGATGCAACATTTGAACCAAGGGATATTGGAGAACCAAATAAAGTATCTCTTACTTTATCTTTAACAAGGGATATACCCTGTCCAATAATATTTCTTCCAATAGTTCTAAAGTTACCACCACCTGTTTGTTTTAGAAATCTACCAAGTTCAGTTCCAGCTGCATCTTTTTTTATTTTACCAAGAGTAATCATGGTATCAGGTTCTTTTCCTTTTTGTAACTCACCCGTCCCATCAACGTATGTTGGTATTGGAGAACCAGGAATACCTAATTTTGAATTTACATAATCTCTTCCTTCACTTAATGAATTTATTCTTCCACCAGTAATTGCACCTAAACCCCTTCCAATTAATCCACCATCACCACCTTCACCACCGGTAGCTCCCTTCATTTTTTCAACTGAAGGTGTACTTCTTATTGCAATACGAGTTGATTCGTTACCATATATTAGAGGATTATTAATATCAACTGCAGATTTTATTCTAATACCAGTTGTTTCTTGTTCAATCAAAGTTTCTGTATCTGCTTTGACAGAAGAATAGTTAGTACCGTATTTGTACGAACTTTGGTCATTAAATAATTCCATAATTGTTCTTGCCATATTATTCTCCTATCTATCCATACTTGATACATTTGCTGCTTCAGCATCTGTTGATTTTGCTAATTCTTTACCTGCTTTTTCTCTATCAATTTGTACAACTCTTGGTGTTGCTAAATGTTCTCTAATTAATACTAATTCATTATGCATTTTTGTCTGTATATCAGTTCCACCTTCACCAAATAATGAATTTGATGCTGCATCAATCATTCCACCAATAGAAGCTCCAATTCCTGATACTGCCGCACCTACTGATAAACTTAATGAAACCTCTTCAAGAGCAGCTAATTTTTCAATATCTAAACCTTTTATTTCTTGATTTAATCTTCCTACACCCTCTGCAAAACTATTAATTGCCATTGCATTTTTAGATAAAGAAGAAGTATTAATTGCACCAACTTTTTCTATAAAACTTACAACTTTTCCACCACCCAATAGTGCAGCTATTCCAAGTGCTCCTATACCAAGTGCTAACATATTAAATGAAAGACCAAGTGCAACCATAGCCGCCGCTTTTTCTAATGTTATTACACCTAACATACCTGTTAATCCTCCAAATACTGCATTCATTACACTACCTACTGCTTCAATAGCCGGTGCCATAAGTTTTAATGCATATCCTATACCAATAAAAGCTAAGGTAATTGCTCCTAAACCAAGTAATACCTTTGGACTAGCTATAGCTTTTAATCCAAACGCTACTCCTCTTAAGAATGCACCTATTCCTTTTCCTAGATTACCTAAGAAACCTTTAATACCTCCTCCAACTTTTTTCATTGTATTTCCAACAGCACTACCCATACTTTCCATACCCTTACCAACACTTTTGGCTACCTTACCTACTACACCACCAGCTCCACTTGCAAGTGACTTTAGAAGAGCTAACCCACCTGCAGCTTTTAGTAATCCTGGTCCAAATTTTCCAGCTAACATTGATAATCCATCTGCAGCTGCTGAAAATTCTGAAGTTTGAACTGCTGATAAATCATTTAAAGCTCCTTGATTGGTAACCATCTTTTGCATTTCTGCAACAGAAACACCCAATAAATCAGCTGCTTGTTTCTTCTGATAATAATTCATTCTCTCAAACTCGGCAATACCACCTAATTGTTTAAGAGTTTCTTGTGTTGCTCCTGCTAAATCACCATCAAATGCTAATTGTCTAGCTTTTGATAAATTAATATTCCTACCTAACATTGCAGATAGTTCTAATTCTTTAGTAATAGATGATTCGAAATCTAATAAGTTATCAGCTATACCAGATATTTGAGCCATTTCAACACCCAACTTTTTAGCAGCACCAACTGCTTCAATAATATTTTTTCCACCTTGACCACCAAATAAGGCAAATTCTTCTGAAGATTTTGCTAAATCTCCCATCATACTAGCAATAGGAATATTATTAGCTTTTGCAAAAGCTCTTGCAGTTTCCGCCATATTAGCAGCGGTATCTGATGAACCTTGGTTTAATAATGTAAAACTTGTTACTAATTGTGCAGATTCACTATTACTAATACCCATATTATTTGCTATGAGTAAAGTATTTAATCTGAGCATTGCAGAAACTTTTTCAGTTCCACCTAAGTTATTTGCTAAATCTAATGAAGATTCTGCCGCACCTTCAAATACAAGTGATAATATACTAGCTTGAACATTTGCTCTAGATATTCCTGCTCCTACTTCACCAAGTGTTTTTCCAGTTTCATAAAACTTATCTAGTATTTTACCTCCTACAATAAGCATTAATCCCATTACACCATATGCACTTTTAAGATGATGTAAAGCAGTTTCAACATTTTCAGAAAATGCTTGCATTTTTCCTTTTAGTTCTTCATTTGCTTGTGTACTTCTATCTAATACTTGTTTTTGTTCTTTAGTTTTTGCGGCATATGTACCTGCAATACCATTTTGTTGTTTTAATTTTTCTAAAATTTCTTCATTAATTCCATCAATTTGTGAAAGTGCATCTAGGGATGCAAGGAATTCAGCATTCTTTTGTTCAATCTGTACTTTATCTTCAGCAGTTAAGTCTGATAAATCTCTAGAACTTTGAAGTGCACTTGTAATAAGTTGAAGTTCTTCTTGTCCTAAATCACCAGCCGCTTTTGAGATATCTAATACTTCTTGTTGACTTTGTTGGAAGTCTCCATAGGAACTAGATATATTTCCTATACTTTTTTCTTCATTGGCTAACGTAGTTAGATTTTTTAATTTTATATCATTGGATTCTTTTAGTAAATCTCTAAGTTGTATAAGGTCTTTCTTTTCTTGTTCCCTACTCTTTTTAAGACGCATATCGTTCTTAATCTTGAAATCCGCTATCTTCTTTTCAAGAGCTTCTATTTCCTTAAGAACTTGTAATCTACTTCTTTCGCCAGCCATTGTTTAACTTTCGTTATTTTTTCTTGTTGTACTTTTTAAGTTTTTGTAAAGTTTGTCTTAACTTCTCTGAATCTTTGTTAAGTTGTTCGATGGATTTAATAACATCTTTTGGCATACCTTGCTTTTTTACTTGTTTAATAATTCTATCAGCAGTACCATTTTTTAAATTATCAAATACATCTCCAAAGAAACGAGAGACCATGTTTAATTCATCTATTTTATTTTTGGACATAATATTGGTTTCCTTTATATAGTTTTATACTACTATAAATATAGGGTAAAAAAAAAGTGAGGAACTATTTCCTCACTCTTACATTTGGTCCTCTTGGACCACTTTTTTTGTTTGATTTATCGTATTGTTCTTTTTCTTTCTTTTTAGCATCTGCTAGCTTCTTGAAATAGAACCTTCTCCAATGGATTGGCATGGTATAAACTTCTGACCAAGTAAATCCATTACCATAGTTAACCATTTCCCAAATCTGATTATGAAGTTGAATCGAGTAATCAGTCGGTAGGGTAAAAAAACCCGGCACCTAAAGGTATGTCAAGTGCCTCCTTTTCACCTGTTATATCAGAAGTAAACTGATATGTTAAATCTAAATCTGGAGATAAATCTTTTACATAATTTCTTAAGCTTCTTGAATCTCTAGCTAATAGATTGTTTTTTACAAAGTTATTAATGAATCCTGTATCACTCTTTCCATCAACTTCTTGTATCATATATCTTAAACGAGTAGTGATATCTTGAGAAACAGTTTCTCCTTTTTGTATTCTTTGTAGTGCTTGTATTTCACTACTTATATCTTTCTCATCTTTATGAGTTAATAACTTAAAAATAACTTTCTTTTTTGCAATAGGTAATTCAAATTCATATCTATTACTAGAATTAAATAAGTCATTGTTTGATTCTTTGATTTGTACTTTTGAAAGGTCTATTACAACTTTTTGATTTTCACCTGTAAAAGGGTCTATCACATCTACATTGTAATCTTTACCATATCCTAAAATACGAGTTGCTAATAAAATAGCATTCTTATCACCGATTAAAATATCGTCAACTTTAATATCTTTTTGAACCACAATTGATTCGAAGAGTTTGTCAAGTACCACCCCCTTCCTTATCAAATTTTGTGATGCAAGTATATCTTCTTCTTTTGCTGTCATATACTTGATTTCAACACTACCCTTTGATAATGGGTTTGATTCTTCGTAACATTTACCTTTTGAAGGTAAATCTATTATTTCCGTAGGAAAATCGTAATTTGCCATAACATTTAATTTATTTGTTTGTATATAAATATATAACTTTTAAAAAGTTGAAATAAAGACATAAAAAAAGTTCTCACTAAGAGAACTTTTTCCTTTATAAAAATATGTTGAATATGTATTAGAATTCTAAAACTGCGTAATCATAAGATAATGTTAATGAAATCTCGACTGGGTCAGTTGAATTTGCCCAATCTAAATCATTAAATACTGCATTATTGATAAATGCACCTTTAAGAGTCCATTGTTCAATTTTATCACCAACTGGTCCTAATAGGTAACATTGGATATCTTTCTTATAGAAATCTGCATATCCATCTCTACCAGTTAGAGATTCGTGAGATAATCTCACCCATTCCATTACCGCTTGAGCTCCTGAAGGAACGATTGGGTCATATAGAGTAATCTCTACATCTTGCCACTCACCTTTTCCCTTAAGTTTTCTTTTAACGTTAATGTGGTCTAGTGTAACAGTTTCAAATTGTATTGAAGGTCTGTTTGCTGTTTTTATAAGATATGAAGGGATACCATCGATTTCCATGATGAACCTATTCTTCATCTTCGGTTCGAAGTTGGTATAAAACATATCGTTAAATTCTAATACTTCTGCCATTTTGTTTTCTCCTAATTATATTCTACTATAAATATAGTTCTTTTTTATTTTTATTAAATTATGCCGAGAACGATGCTCCAGTCGGTAATATATTGAAATCTAACACGATGAATTCAGCAGTTTTCGTTG
>Ga0163111_10002469_pt1 | contig 11735 bp, 6 predicted proteins | sample CRUFie1St18metaG_FD_109645 | JGI IMG/M metagenome (GOLD analysis project Ga0163111, IMG submission 109645) | Marine microbial communities from the Costa Rica Dome - CRUD Field 142mm St18 metaG | ecosystem: Environmental > Aquatic > Marine > Oceanic > Photic zone | place: Costa Rica: the Eastern... | reverse complement strand
CAATTTATCAGATGGAGAAACACGTTATGGTATGTATTGGGAATGTAATGCACCTTGCCAACCCGTTAATACCACAACAGCAAATGTATCCATTCCACCAGGGACACCTGATATTGCCATTTCGGTAAGCGGTAATAATAATCCCGACTGTTTTGAAGGAGCCCATACCAAGACCTTTAGAGTAACCAATACGGGTTCTGCGGATGCCCTCAATGTAGCTTTTGCTTTTGAAATTCGTAATCTTGCCAATTCTGCAACTGTTTTTATTGCCAATACTTCTATGATTACAACTTCGGGCGGTGTTGGTCCCAATCCAATCGTCCCTGCATCCTTTACCAATAAAAAAGTTTCTTATAACGTTGCGTCTATCCCTGCAGGAGGTTTTATAGAAATTACCATTGATGTAGAACATCCTTGTCCACCTGCCAATAGTTGTGGTTTATTCCGCTATGATGGTTATCGAAGAGAAGATATAACCTATCAAGATGAGTGTGGTAACAATTACTCAGAAAGCAATGTTAATTTTGATGGCAACCGTGATTTACAAGCCATTACGCCTACCGAAAATAACTTACCAACTATTTTAGATGGACAAGCGGGGGCATTCACAACATCCTTTGCATCTCTAAGAGGACTGAACAGCAACTCTACCTTGACTTGGGAATTTATCCTTCCTCCTTGTGGTGTTACCTTTGCCAATAATCCAGGCGATGTAGATTGGGGAGGCATTAATCCTACCTCACTGACCGTTTCAGGAGATACCATTCGTGCCGTTTTTAGTAATCCAACAAGTTCAGGAGTGTTCAATGGTGATCCTTTTACCGTTAATTTGACAGGAGCTTGTGGAACTTGTGGCACGAGCCAAAGCATTCAAAAACGCCTTACCATCAATACTTGTCCTAGCAATCCTAATCACTGTTCGCCTTGTTTGTATGAAACGACTTCTGCTTTGACAATTGAAGATTGTAATGCAGGTAGTGGTCCATGTACGGGCGCTGACATTGCTGATTTTTCTTTCTTGAGAACAAACTTAGGGCTTCCCGACAACAACAACAACCGTTTTGCAGATGCAACAGGAACACTGGATACAAGCCAAATCAATAGATCAGCCTTTATTGTAGGCGATACAGCCGAAGCATTAATAACATCTAATGTTCAAATTAACTCGGGTACTCCCGTCTTGGCATTTGCTTATGCAGAAGTAACAATGGACGATCACTGGACATTCTTGGATGCAACGATTGAAGTCTTTGATGCCAGTGCAGGAACATCCTTTACCTGTACCAGTACGAACGTTACTTCATCCGCAACAGCAGGAAGGCGTACTTTTATTGTAGATGTTAGCCCCAATACACTCGGCGCCAGTTGTGCCAGTATGTCTGGCTTTACCTTTGACGATGGAGATAGTATTGCCATAAGAGCTAACTTTGAAAATACACGCAATGGCAATGGTCATTTTAGTGGTTCTGTTAACCCAGTTGATTTTTATTTGGCAGAAGTAGCAAATCCCACAGGAACCGACAAGCTGTCTTGTGGTGTTAATGGATTTTCTGCAACTTATACAGTATTTGATATTCGTTTTGCGGCTGATATTGCAGGCAATGGTACCTTTGGTTCTTGTAATGCTCGTAGAATTGATTTAGAATTTGAGCCAAGGACAGGAAGCAATCAGCAAAATGTTAATTTATTTCCATTCGAATGGCGTCCTATTGGTTATCCTGATACAATTCGTATGGTTATGCCCAATGGTTTTGTTTATGTCAATGCACGTATGAATGGTTTTGATGGTATTCCAAATAACTCTGCGATTGAGCCGATTGATCCCAATGCAGATACTTTGATATTTATCACTGGTGATGCTTATCGCCCAGGCGGTATTCCATCGAATCCAACTCAGGGAAATGTATTGGATGGTATTAATCGAAGCGAATTGCAAGTTTTCATTCGCGCAACTTGTGCAGTACCCGATGGTGTTAACCAACCCATTACCATGATTTTGGATGGAATACATCCGCTTCCTCAACTAGCAGCTTTAGACATCTACAATGGAAGTCGTACAGAAAATGTCCGTTGGAACAAACCAGAAATTGACCTAACACCTGTTTCTACACAGACAGCAGAGGGCATCAACAGTATGCTTGAATGGACAATTAGAGTTTCCAACACCACCAATAACTCTGATGCTGCCAATGTATTTTTGAGTTCAGCTATTCCTTCGGGCAGCATCAACATCACTGCGGTAGATTTAGTAGCGATAAATGGTACCGCAACGGGGCCAACACCGTTGACACAACAAAACAACACTTGGCAATTGGGTACAGTTGATCGCAATGAATTCTTCGACATTAGAATACAAGCAACATACAGCCAATGTTTACCCGACACCTTCTTTATGTTGGCAGGTTTTGACTGTGTTGGTTATCCCAATTCATTCTCTGCCTACGATCCTGCCTGTCCTTTAGATACAATTCCTTTATTTACAGACCCTAAGACCGCAACCTTACAGTTGAATCCAATCACGACAGGAGTAACAGATGATATTTGTGATACCTTAACGTACTCATTCACCTTGAATAGTGCCGATTTAGCCAATGTATACAATCCATTTTTGAACATTACCTTGCCTCAAGGTATTTTATTAATTACAAATCCAACAATAGAATATCCACTGGGCACACCACCTCGTCCATTTACCATCTCACCGATTGGTCAATCGCTAAGCATTGATCTAGGCGCGGCAGATGCACAAAACCCAGGCACCCATAGTATTGCAACCAATGGTATATTTGGAACGAGAGAGGCATCCAGTGCCAATGAACGTCAGGTAACGGTTACTTTCCAATTCCGAACCAACTGTGATTTCCAATCGGGATCAAGTTTCTACCTACAACCAACAGGGGCATCGCCTTGTGGTGCTCGTGCAAGTGGTAGCGATGTTACTTCATTTGAACCACCAATTACAATATCAGGCTTAGTACCTCCTTATAATGTTGCAACCAGTGTTACCATTATTGGAAATTCTACTTGTAATGATACCGTTCAAAATATTTTAATCGAAATGATTCCTGATGGAGCATCAACAGGAAGAGATACAGGATTCTTTGATTTGCCTGCTAATGTTGCTTTTGCGGGGAACTTTGCCTGTAGCGAAGCCAATCCTTCTATTTGTCCTTCTTTTGTAGGAGTACTTAACAATCCTAATGGAACATCTAGTGTTATGGTTCGTTATCCAGATACGTGGTCACTGGGCGACACCGTTAATTTCTCTTTTGATGTCAACACAGCAGGCTTTGCAGGTTGTTCGGGATCAGAATTAATTACAGTAAATCACACAGTAACAATGGCAGGACCAACCTGTGATGCCGATGGATTACCTTGTGGCGATGTAAAAGTAGTTACAGGACAAGCCAACTTGGTATTTTCTGTCCAAAAACCAGAGTTTTCGATTTCGAACTTAAACGCCTTGACCAATGCTGTTAGTAGTGGTCAATCCTATACCTTGAACTTTGATATTACCAATAACGGACTGGACGCGCCTGCGGGTATGATTGCAGAGTTTTTCTGTGCAGACAGTTTAGGTAACCCGATAGGATTGCCAATACACTCACACACGATTTCGGTACCGATTTCTAGTAATCAAACGATTTCAGAGAATGTATTTTTCACAACACCTGCTTCTTGTAATAACTTGCATGGTATTGTAATTTTAGTTTCTCAAACACCTACGACCGCAAGTAGTCAGTGTATTTGCCAAGATGAGCAATCCTTGGTTACGGATATTCCAACAGTGAATAGCTTACCTATCGAGTGGTTGTATTTTAATGCGAAAAGAGTGCAACAATCTGCCGTTTTACAGTGGGGAACAGCCGTGGAAATCAACAATTATGGTTTTGAGATTGAACACGCCAAACCATCAAACGCGATTCCACAATTTGAATTAATCGACTTTGTCGAAGGAATTGGCAACTCAACCACCACAACCAACTACGAATACACGGTTAATAATTTAACACCAGGCGTGCACTATTTCCGCTTAAAGCAAATTGATTTTGACGGAACGTCTAGCTATTCTACAACCCGTGCAATTGTTATTGATGGTGTTAATAGAGAAGCAAAATTGTACCCAACATTCATCCAACCCGATAACAATTCACTGTTCTTGTATGTTCCATCTAAAGATAATATCACGGTAGAGATTTATTCGATCATTGGGCAACATTCAAGTGTATTGTACAAAGGTTCTGTTGATGACAATAGCATTACTACAATACCATTTAACCGCAGTGCCTTTGCTGCTGGACACTATGTTATTCGTGTAGTAGGCGATGAGATCAACTTAGTACAAAAAGTAACGCTAGTGAATCCTTAATCGATTCACCGATGTGCTGATTTGAAAATTTGAGAATGATAAGTTTCATCCTCAAATTTTCAAATTCACATCGAATAAACTTCAGATCAATATTTTTTTCTGCACCTCTTTATTTTAGCGCTCACTCTTCGAGTATTTCAAAAACGAATTGCATTGTTTAATAAAAACAAGGAGTTCTTTTACTTTTTCTTTCTTCTCAGATAGAAAATCTTTCCTTTTAACCTTAGCTGAAGCATAAGCATAAATAACTAAAGGTGGATAACTATTCGCTTTCTCTGCTAAGGCTTCTAAACGCTTTATTAATTCTTTCCAAGGCTTAATATCATGATTATTTTTTAACACAGCTTGGAGTGTTTTTATAATCATCCACTCAAGTTCTGACAATTCGGTAGTTTTTTTCCTTATAATACTTCTCAAGATAGAAGAAGCCAAGTCAAACTCTCCTATTTCTATATATATCAAAACTAGCATTGTTTTACGCTCATAAATAATATCTTCTCTAGCAGCAGATTCATCAAATAATACGTGCAGTTTATTAAACCAGTCCAGTGTCTCTTGGTATTTTCCCTGAAGCATTAACAGGTCAATAAAAATAGTGATGATAATGATTCGTTGAACTTTATCCACCTGTTCCCATTTGGGTTCAAGTGCATTCCATGTTGCCATCATACATTCATCATAGGCTTCTGCTCTATCATAAATCATATAGTCACAAATATATTTCATCCATAGAGCATAGTAATTAGCTTGGTAACTAATCAACATTTCTTCTGGCATACTTTTTTTATACTTCTGCAACAAATCATCAAATTGCTCAAAGACATATATGGGTTCATTTTCATAGAATAAATAAAGCGCTCCACAAAGCCAATGTACCATTGTGTCCAAATAGGCATCTAAACAACGCAATTGAAGAAAAGAATGTTCGTCTAATAAAGAAACCGCTTTCTTTAAATAGTGTAGACTGGTACTATAATCCGTCTTAATTCGCCAATAAATTCCCTGTCCTAAATTCTTATAAAAGGCTGCTTCGTTAGAAAGCTCTGCTAAGCCTTGGAGTTTGTTATAATTGTCATCAAGCATTTCTTTGGATTGCCACATTGCATTCTTGCCTTGCCTGATTCTACTCATTGCTATATTCAATGTATAGATTCTACAATCAATGACATCTATTTCTGCATTCATAATCGCACGATACTCGTCAGCATAAGTTAACAATGTTTCGGAATCAACGCCTTGAAACTTGATACGAGCCCAAATTAAGGTTTGTACCCGCCAAAGGCTTATGAGTATTTCTCCTAATTCATTTTTTCGAGCTTCGTGAGCAACTTTATTAATCAACTTTTGAGCTTGCTGATATAAACTTTTTTGAATTAAAAAATCAATATCCAACAATAGGCGTTTCAGCTCTTGTTCTTTGTTTTTAAGCGCATTATAAGCACGCATACTTTCCAATATCTTTTGATAAAGATATTTTTTTGCTCTAGCCAAACTGTTCTTTGAATTGTAATTTTTACTTTTCTTCAGAATCCATGGCTCATCATAGTCTTTTTGTTTATTCATCAATTCAAAAAGCTCCAGATAAGCTTGTCCCTTTTGCTGATTAGCAGCTTGGCTATAACGTTTAAAATAGGCTTTTTCATGGCTATTTAGGCTTTTAATTAAATCAAATAAATCTGTAGAAACTGTCTTCATATCCCAAGAGTTTTAAATTCATTTTAAGCCTTACAACTTGTAATTTTTAAAGAAAAGTGGTTTGCGTCACATATTGCCGATGTTCTATCTTTGAGACAATAATTCACGGCAACAACAAGTAAGCCTTAATCAAAAATCATACTATCTTATGAAAAGAATTTTCTTTATTTTTCTATCCTTATCCTTAACCCTTGCAACCCATGCTCAAAATTTGGTTCCGAACCCCAGTTTTGAAGACTATGGAACCGCAACTTGTGGGATCAACTCTACTTTTTCCTGGACTGTTGACCATTGGAGTGAACTAGGAACGGGATCTGTACTTCCCTACTACACCAATGTTGCCCATACCTGCTATAACTACCAACCCTTTAGTCAATATTCAGGGCCTATCGGAATTCGAGGCAATCAACTCCCTAGAACAGGAAAGTCTTTTATTGGTTTGTTTGCTTATACCATTCCCGCTCCTCTACCAACAGCCAATCAGCGACAATACATCACGACTGCCCTAAATTCCCCTTTAGAAGTTGGAGAAAAATACGTAGTTTCTTTTTACGCTTCTTTAGCCGACTCTACCGAACGCTCAATAAACACTTTAGGCGCCTATCTTTCTACGAATAATTTATCAGGAACCGTAGTGGGCAACTACACTCCTCAAGTTGTTACCGATACATTTTTGGACGACGTGACCGAGTGGGTATTGGTACAAGACACGATTACAGCAACCAGTGCTTATGAATATTTGACCATTGGTAATTTTTATGTAGACAGCGCAACAAGCACCAAACCCAATCCTTTTTATTCAGGTGCTCCAGGAACCTACGGCGCTTATTATTTTATTGATGATGTGCGTGTAGAAAAAATCAATCCTATAACAACCAATATTCATAACCTCTCGTTTACATCAGTAGTAGAGATATTTCCCATACCATCTGAAGGGTTGATTACGGTTAAGATACCTGAATTAAAAACAGAGGCTACAGCATCCATTTATCATATCAATGGTAAATTGATTCAATCTACGCCCATTCAGTCGACTCGGGAAGTTTTAGATTTACAACATTTAAATACAGGCTTATACCTTATTAAGATAACCAATGAGCATTTAAATTATACTACGAAGATTCAAATACAATAACCAACACCAACACCTAATTAATAGATGAAGTTGTCAACAACTTCGACATTATCCATTAATTAATTAAAAATTTTAATCATTTCATTTATGAAAGTATACAGCTTATTTCTAGGACTTTTGATGGTTGCATTTCTATCCTCTTGTGATTGCCATAAAAAAGAAGATTGTTTATCCCAACATGCAACGGTTATAAAAGACTGTACGAGCAGTTATTTGAGAGTTGACAATAAAGATTATTTGATTTGTAATGAAGAACGTGTAGAATCCTATAGTAACAACAGCTCCGTGCACGCTACGTTTCAGCGTAAAGAGGGCTGTTCATACACAGGGGATTGCTACTTGCATCATTCCTATGAGTATTCTATAGAAATATTGAACATACAATAAGTACCACTTCGTATAACACAAAGAGCCGTTTCTATTGCTAGAAACGGCTCCTTTATATCTAAAATAGATCAACGACCTATTAGTTCTCTTCTCCGAAAAATTCGATAAATGCATCAGCCAATTCCAATCCAATATTGCGCTGTGCCTCCAATGTTGATGCGCCAATATGTGGTGACACAGAAATTTGAGGATGTTGCAACAAATCTTCACGAGGTGTTGGCTCATTGGTAAATACATCCAATGCTGCTCCACCTACTTTACCAGCATCCAATGCTTCAATCAACGCATCTTCATCAATCGTTCCTCCTCTAGAAGTGTTTACTAAGAATACACCATCTTTGAGTGTTTTCATTTCTTCTGCTCCAATTACAGGCTTATCGCTGCTAGGAACATGAATCGTGATGTAATCACTGTCTTCCAATACTTTTGACAATGCAACTGTTTTCAAACGAATAGAAAAAGCAATATTGTCTACGTCTGGCGTATGTAGATCAATATTCACTGTATTATCATACAAATCCGTTGCTAAAACGCGCATTCCTAATCCCAATGCTAAGCGAGCTACTTCTTGTCCAATACGACCAAAACCAATGATTCCCAAAGTTTTTCCACGCAACTGAACGCCTTTTGAATACTGCTTTTTAAGGGCTTTAAATTGAGTAGCGCCCTTAGATGGCATCTCAAAATTTGCCTTGTGCAAAGAGCGAGACAAACAGAACAAGTGTCCAACTACCAACTCAGCCACTGATTGTGACGAAGCTTTTGGGGTATTAATGACTTTAATTCCTTTAGAACGAGCGTACTCTACGTCAATATTGTCCATACCAACACCACCTCTTGCAATAACTTTCAAGTTGGGACATTGGTCGATTAATTCTTTGCGCACTTTCGTAGCAGAACGTACAATAATTGCATCATAGTTAGGTAGTTTCTCAGGCAATTCCTCTTGTGGAATTTTGTTAATATCAACATGATAATTAGCCTCTTCCATCAATAGTTTCCCATCAGGGTGAATACCATCGTTCACTAAAATTTTAATCATAACTTTTTGTATTATTAGGTTGTTGTAATATCCATTAATTGGAATATTGCTGCAAGGTACAGATTCCCCTTTTGTTTTTTAGGAAAAAAAGACGATTCTTTTGCAGAGCATAGAAATTCTCAATGCTTATTTTTTCAGACGTTCCAAAGCCGCTTCTGCTCGACCAAAGCGGTTATTGTTTCGAACGGCATTTTCATAAGCCTTAATTGCTACATCAATTTTGCCCATTTTTTCTTGTGCCTCTCCATAAAAGTAGTAAGCATCACCAAATTGTGGGTCGTATTTTGTTGCAATATCAAAGAAATGCGCCGCTTGTTCGTAATCCTTTTCTTCCATAAATAGCAACGCATAGTTAAACGTTACATCGGCTTCTTGTGGGTGATGCAAGATCGCTCTTTCGTAAGCAGCCTTCGCTTTTTCCAACAGCCCATTATCCGCTGTATAATTTTGATGATAAAAAGAAGCTTTACCAAACAACGCTTCATAAGCCGTCGAATCTACACGCAGAGCATTGTCGTAATACTCAATAGCGATTTTCTCTTTTTTAGCTGCAAAAACATCTGCCAACTGCATATAGGCATCAATATGATCGGCATCTTGTTCTACTGCTGTTTGAAAATTACCAATTGCGTTTAAGGTATCTCCCATATATTTTAACACCAATCCACGCATAAACAAGCCTTCTACATTAAGCGGTGATTGTTTCAATACATTTTCTGCCGAAATTAAGGACTTGTCGTACTGCTTTACTTTGAGGCAAATTTCGGAATGCACCAACAATAAATGTATTGTATCGGGGTGTAGTTCCAAGGCTTGTTCTAAAATCTTTAGTGCAGGGCGAGACTTTTGATTATCAAAATACGCCCAAGCCAATAGACGAGCAGATTTCCAATTCGTCTTATCTTTCTCCCAAATCAATCGTGCCTCTGTTTCTGCTTCTTTAAACATCCCTTCTGCTGAGTAAGCTTCACAACGTGCTACTCTTAACGCAAAATTATCTGGATCTTTTTTTATGTCATTGGTTATCGCATCAATAGCGGGTATCCCTGTATACTCTCCATGCTCTGCTGCATCGACAGGTTTGTTCTGTTCGCCACAACTTTGAAAACCAATTAGCACTAATGCTGTAAAACTTACTATCCAAAAATATTGATTTAACATAAAATTTTATTATTTTTATATTTAGCCACTAAATAATAGGCTTTTTCGCTAAAAATCAAGAGATAATACCGAAAGGTGCTTTGTTTTTATTGGCTTTTTGATTATTTGTTCAATTAAATTTTGCTTAAAAACTACTTTATTTAAGTATAATTTGAAACAAAAATACAAATTTAAGAGTACCTATATAATATAAGTTTATCAAATTGTACTTGATCAAAGATTTACTCCCTACTCAAAAGGAGCTTAATTCCTACTCTTTACTTAATTGTTTAGTACTGGTATAATTAGATAAAACGTTACGCGCTTATTTTCTATCGGATAAGTAGCAATAACACCCTCAAGCATAATAATTCAATATTATTATCATTCAAAATCTAATAAACACAATATCAACAATGCGTTCCAAACGTATTCTTGTAAATCAATCACCATTATATGACTCAATACTACTATATATCATTCTTACTCTTATCCATATACAACACTTCTGCTTGGGCGCAAAAAGTGCAAATTTCTGATCCTATTGATGTGACCAACGAAGTCGATTATCGCTTAATTTCTAGATACCAAAATCAAGTATTGCTATACCGCCAAACCGAATCTACCTTTGTCGTTCAAAGCTTTTATAACAACGATTTGAAAGCCAACTGGAGCAAAACCATTGATTTTGAAAAGAAAGATATTAACACGATAAAAATCATCCCGCACAAGGAAAGTTTTTCCATCTTGTATTATTTCCACAAACGTGGACAAACCTACCTCAGAGGAAAAGAATTCAATACGGATGCAGAAGAAATTGATGATTTTGATATTGGTGTATTTGATAGCCCACATTATATTAGAGATTACCAAATTATTGAATCCAAAAACAAAAGAAATTTATTAATCTATCTTCCAGGACAAAGCGATTATACCGAAATAATCAGCTTTGATGTTATCAACCGTACGCGCCATTGGCAAACAAAATTAAACTTACCCAATTTAAACTTTTATCAAGAGTTCCAACAGATATTAATTAATAACACTGGCGAAGTGCTAGTGGTTTATAATAAGAACAATCGCCGACGTAAAAGCAAAGAACATCATTTTGCCATTTGCAAAATTACACGTTCAGGAAAAATTGATGTGTACAATGTTCCGTTCAGCAACTACATCACCCATGATATAGAATTTCAATACGATGAAATCAATCAACAATTGGTCGCTGTTGGTCTGTACTCTGATACGCCGTTGTCACCTAATGGACTTTTCTATTTTAATCTAAACTTCAAAGAGACTCCAACGATTAAACGTTCTCCATTGGATGAAAGTTTTATGCGCAGTCTAACAGGCATCAAGAAGAAAAAAATTCGTGGTATTCCAAATTTTAAAATTTGTGAATTGGTTTTGCGTAGAGATGGCGGAGCTTTGTTGGTAGCAGAACAACGCTTTTCTTATGAAACAGCCGTTTTTTCTTATCCTGATGAAAGTGTGTACAACCAACAATCTGACTTTTTGTATGAAAATATCTTGGTCGCGTCTATCCATCCTTCGGGAGAAGTATACTGGAAAGATGTCCTGTACAAAAGCCAAAGTTCAGAAAACGACGACGGTCGCCATTCTTCCTTCTTTACGTTTACAACCAATTCCAATATTCGTTTCTTGTACAACAATGACATCTCATGGGATACCAGTATTTTTGAATACGTTGTTAGTGGTAGCGGTCAAGTACAACGTAACGTAGTAGCGCATCAAGAGCGCAAAAATGGGGTCTTACCTCAATTAATCAACAGCATTCAGGTATCGGCAAATGAAATTATTGCCGTCTCGGAACGCGACCAAAAACTGCGTTTGCTTAAAATCAATTATTAAAGTATTGCTCCAATAAAATAGGCGATGTCGGAAAAGTAGTGTTTTTAATTATAGTTAGAGAATGTCTAAAGCTTATCTTCAAGCTACAAAGGCCT
>Ga0163111_10002466_pt1 | contig 11737 bp, 6 predicted proteins | sample CRUFie1St18metaG_FD_109645 | JGI IMG/M metagenome (GOLD analysis project Ga0163111, IMG submission 109645) | Marine microbial communities from the Costa Rica Dome - CRUD Field 142mm St18 metaG | ecosystem: Environmental > Aquatic > Marine > Oceanic > Photic zone | place: Costa Rica: the Eastern... | reverse complement strand
AGTTCAAGACAAGGAAAAAAACACAGTCGTAGCCATAGCTACGGCGCGTATTTTTGACGCAGTATTGGACTTAAAGAACGCTCGAAAAATATAATACTTAATTCTGTCCACCTACTTACTTACCTACCTAGTCTAAATATCTACAAGCGAAGCGATCGAACAGTCTAATATCTAAAACTTAGTTATGAGCTCGCTAAAAAAGTAAAACCCCATACTGTTGGTAAAAAAACGAAGAATTTTAATATTTTTTATTATTATTGAAGGTATCCAAACATTTCCATAAAACACACCCATGTCCAACAATCTCCACTTTTATACTAAATACAGTAAAGAGAAAATTAAACTAGCGGACAAGCCCTTTGCTAGTGGTGGAGAAGGAGCGCTCTTTCATATTGCCAGTCCTAGGAATTATGGGCACTTGGCTGCCAAAATCTACGCGCCCAACAAACGCACCAAAGAACGAGCGCAAAAGATGACTTATCTCGTCAAAAACCCTCCTGTTCCCAACAAAGACATACGCTATCTTAGTGCAACTTGGGTCGTTGATTTATTGTATAAAGATAAGACCTTTATTGGCGTTATCCTTCCTTTTAGAAAAGGCTATAAACTAACACAACTGTGCTTGGCAAAGCTCCCGCGAAAGATTCGACAACACGCGACTTGGCAGCGTTTTGCTTTCAATCAGCCTGATGCCTTAAAACTGCGCTTAAAAACCTGTTTTAACATTGCTACGGCATTGTATCAAATTCACCAATCGGATCGCTATGTTCTGGTAGATTTGAAGCCTGATAATATTTTGATTCAAGACAATGGTTTGGTGTCGATTGTGGATGTAGATTCTGTAGAGGTTGTTGAAAATGGCAAACTGCTTTTTCCTGCACCAGTAGCCACGCCCGAATATACGCCACCAGAGCATTACCACAATAAACGAACGATTATTGAAGAATCTTGGGATCGTTTTAGCTTGGGCGTTATTTTTTACCAATTGTTGTTAGGATTGCATCCCTTTGCCGCTTCTTCAAAGCCTCCTTATGATGCTTTGGTAGGCTTGGATGATAAGATCAAATATGGGCTTTATGTCCATCACCGTCAACAGCAGGATGCCTTTCAAATCATTCCGCCACCTCACCATCGAATAAAAGCCTTACCACAAAGCATACAAGATTTGTTTCACCAATGTTTTGAACTAGGGCATACGACACCTGAGGAACGTCCAACAGCAACGGATTGGTGTATTGTTTTGGCGAAGGAACTCAACCTTAATATTCCAAGTCTTTTTAATAAAAAACTGTCTATACGACCAAGCTTTTCATCGCTTCCTATGAGCAGCTTAACGTCAGCGCAACAAAACCTAGCTCTGCCTAAAATCATACAGCCCAAAGAACTCCCTACTTTAAAAATTCCTATTCCTGTTGATATAACAGAGCATATACAAGCAGAGCAAACAACCATACAAAGAGTACACGATCGCTTAACCAAAGAAGCACAAAAACGCTTAGAACGCCGTAAAGAAAAAGCACTCCAAAAGATACAGCCCCCAAAAACAACACAAGAAAAGGAGGATGAAGGAGAGGTAATTCTAAGATATTTGAGCTCAACGTTTATTGTTTTCTTTACCATTGCTTTGGGCATCGTATCATTGGCTGCCCAATCGTTAATTCCTATAGCATTGCTCTTTTTGCTTGTTCCCTCCTTTTCCATCAAAAAAAAGAAAAAAGATGCCCCAAAGAAAAAGCCCGTTGTTAAAACTATTGGGAAATCGGTATTGCCGTCTCCTATAGCAATTGACAAAGAGCAAATAGTAAAAGTGCTTTACCTAGACAATTGGAAGGCTTTTGAAAAAAAATATCGCTATGCGAAATTAGAGTTGGAAGATTTGAATGCCAATATCAAGGAATTCAAGAACGAGCTTGATGGAGAGTTTAAATACATTGGTATAAAACAAAAAGACCTAACCGCAGCATTACAACAATTAAAAAAAGATAGGCCATTAACACAAACAACTATAGACGAGACAATCAATGCGCTTAATGACTTAGATCAACAATTCAAAGCGCTTCAAGAAGAAGAAGTAAAAAGCATTACGGATGCCGCAAATCTCATTGGCCAGCAATATAAAGGGCTATCGAACGATGGCACAAGCTATAATAAACTGTTGAAATTCTTGCGCAATAAAGAACAAACATTGCAACGAGCCTTGAAACAGCCGCATCAAGTTATTAAAACACAAAATGCTGTTTATCTAGCTGTTTGTGAAGATTTTTTCACCCAATATAAGGCAAAAGTAGTGCGCTTAAAAGATAGGGAGGAAATTAATGCACAAAAACACAACCAAGCATTTAAGCGCATGCTTGCTCATGTAGGAGCAGATATGGATACGTTTATAGCTTATAATAATGATGTTGCGCACGACAATGAGTTGATTAGGCATATGACTAAATTGTTGAAAATAAAAGAGAAAACAATTAACCTAATTCTTCGCGAGAATAAAAAACGTTTAAAGTTTCAACGAACAGGAACAGCGCATATAAAACAAACCAAAGCCTTTTTTACTTTCAAAAATGTTCAACCATCGTATAAACCTCAAGCGATTGAGATAAAAGCAGTCATAGATCGCTGCAATAAATTGCACAAAACGATTAGTAAAGACTTAACGATTTTTCAAAAACAATTTGTCAAACTAACAAAAATCCCGCCGCACAATGTCAAAAAGCATAAACAGCATATTGATATTGTGCTCATGCCATTGTACAATTCTATTCAAACCAAATTGGATCAACTTGCCGATATTTTTGCGTCTACACAACAGTCGGTTAATTCTTTAAATGATCCATACCTTGTACAGACTGCTTTCCAAACCTTGGCGCAAGATCATTTTGATAAGATTATTAGTCAATTGACTCCAGAGCAAGGACAGCAATTTGAAACCGCCAAACATACCAATCAACTCTATTTACATCGTCATAATTTGCAGGAAGGTCTACAAAGACAAAAAGTAGCGTTGAAGCAGCTAAAGGATCCAACGGCAATTCAACAATGTAAAACAAACATTCAAATACTAGCTTACGTCCTCAATAGACTGCAATCGCCTAGCTTCCAAGAAAAAATGCTACACAAACTGTGGCATCAAATTGCAAAAAACCGATCTAAATATCATAATGATTACACTTCTATTGAAACGATCGTTAAAGATTTTCATTATCCTGAACAATCTCAACGATTAACCATAGCGCAGCAAAAAACACGCTTACAAGAGGAACTGCAAGCCATTCTGAAGGAAAAATTAGCTCAACATCAACAAACCATCCTTGAACAACAGGATGCAATTATTCAGCAAAACATTGCTACTACTAAAGAATTGCTACTAGTACAACAAACAAAAGCCGATGTACAAAAACAATTTGAGCATATTGCAACAGAAATAAGAGCCAATTTTCTAGATCGTTACCAACAACTTTTTACACAACAAAAAGCCTTGGTTCAACAATTGGAAAGCTATCCTCCAATGATAGAAGCCTATGAAAAATTAGCACCAAAACTAGAAAAGTACGCTACTGACTATGATGACCTTGTAACCTTCATAGAAGTGTATAACGAGATGTTAGCCAATCAACGTAAAAAAGCGATTCCGTTCAGTAAGCTACAAACGTTTATGACGTGGTTGGAAGAAAGCGGCAAAGCAAGTACAGAAAAAATAAATATTGAAGAATTGACAAGAATAAAGCTCGAACCCTTGCTCAAAGTTGCATTACCCTCGTCGGAGCGTTCGGATTAGGTGCAAAACCTCTTCTTCTTCGTCCTCTTCATAATCCACTAAAAAGTAGCCGTGTGCATCGCGGTCTTCATCGTAAATGCCAATTAGAATAAACGGATCATCGTTGCGTTCGACTTGTACCCAAGCAGCATCCATTCCATCAACATCCATGAGGTGCACTTGACCAACGACATCAAGTTCCAATTCCATTTCGGCATATTCTACAGTCCAAATAGCCATTTCCTCTGCCATATCTTCCTTTTCATCCACTTCAAAAAAGTCGATTTCTACACCATGGCAAACGATTTCTGCTTCTGCTTTGGGGTCATCAGCCACAATCACATAATCGTGTTCAAAGGCAAAAAGTAAATTCACTTCTCCCCAAACAACTTGTGCTTGTGCTGCATTACAAAAAAAAGAGCCGATTAATAGTCCAATAAAAAAAATTGTCTTACGGTTCATAATTTAAATTTTTTGAGTAAAACTAAATTATAAAGTGTGGTTTAGAGCTGTGTCTTTTTTAGTTTGCCAATATTACGCCAAAGTATATTTTTTTCGTAATAATTTAGTATTATTAGTCTACATAAACACAGATAAACTATTGGCAAATCACCCAAGTACCAAGCAATATGCCACACAACCTGCATTTTTACACGCATTATAGCAAAGAAAAAATAAAAGTCACCAATAAAGCCTTAGCCAGTGGTGGAGAAGGACAATTGTATACGATTGCTACGCCTAGAGTCTATAAGCACCTCGTCGCCAAACTTTATTTTCCAGATAAAAGAACAGAGGAGCGATTAGAAAAAATGCACTATTTAATTCAGCATCCACCCTTTGAGTTAAATCCCAAACAGGAAGCTTCTATAGCTTGGGTTGTCGATATTCTGTACCATGAAAAAAAATTCGTGGGCATTTTGATGCGTCGTATCAAGGGCGAAAAACTCACCCAATTGACGCTCAATAAACTTCCCCGTAGAGCCAATAAAGTTTGGCAGCGCTTTGCTTTTGGACAAAAAGACGCCTTGAAGTTGCGGATGCATACTTGTTTTAATATTGCAGCCGTATTGCACCGAATACATTCCTCTGGGCGTTATGTCTTGGTTGATTTGAAACCTGATAATGTCATGATCCAACCCAATGGATTGGTCGCCATGGTCGATTTGGATTCTACAGAAGTGGTAGAAGCAGGGAATTTATTGTACCCTGCTCCCGTTGCAACGCCTGAATATACCCCGCCAGAGCATTACCACGAAAAAAGAACCATTATTGAAGAATCTTGGGATTATTTTAGCCTAGGGGTTATGTTTTATCAATTGCTCTTGGGATTACATCCCTTTACGGCTTCTGCCAAACCTCCACACGATGGTTTGGTCAGTCTACACGACAAAGTCAAGCACCATTTGTATGTACACCACAGTGCAAAGCAAGATAGTTTTGCGATTATACCGCCACCTCACAAAAAATTCTACGACTTACCTGATGCTTTACAGTTATTATTCAAACAATGTTTCGAAACGGGTTCTGTTGCACCGACTTTCCGTCCTTCTGCACAAGATTGGTGTATTGCCTTGGCTAAAATTCTGAAATTGCCCTTCAAGGCAATGCCTTCGAATAAAATTGCTTTGTCAGAATTGTATTTTAATGTCTATGATATTATTGATTGGAAAACATTCGATGAACAACAAATTCCTGAACTAGACCATCAACTCGTACGTATTATTGATTTACCAACTGAATTTGCTCCCAGTATTCCAAGTTATCTTAACAATGTACAGTACTTTAAAAATGCGGTAGAAGAACGTTATAGTAATATAATAGACCAAAAACGCTCTGATTTAATTAATGCCCTGTTGGTTATTTTTGCCATCAGTGGATTCTTTTTCTTGGTAAGTCCATGGTTATTGATATTGAGTGTATTTTATCTTTTTCCTGTTTTCCACGAATCAATTTTCAAGGTGCGACAACAGTCGTTGATGAATACCATTGATCCCTTTATAACCTTCGATTTATTAGATTTAAAACAAAGAACAATAACTGCAAAAAATAAAGCTTTAGCGGCAAAGGATAAAATTGAAGCGCGTATTCGTAAGGCTAATCAACATTTGCAAAAAATAAAACCTGAAGACCTCACTTTTCTCAAAACCTATGCCGCAGATTTACAAACCTTGCATCAATCAATCGACGCGTTTAAGGAATTGAAAAAATCCACCAAAACAACGCTTGCACAAACCCGTCAATTAGAGATCACCGCTTATCAAGATTTGTTAAGTGATTTTCAAAAAAAATTAACCTATAAGCTTTCCTCTTATGATGCCAAAGGTTTTGAAAGGCACATTGGTATATTAGAAAAACAAATTGAAGAGAAAGCTGCCTTTTTATCCAAAGATAAGCATCCCTCCTACCTTCGGTTGCTCACCAAACAACAGTACGAGCTCAAAGGATTGGAAGATCAACAAGCCAATGAATTGGTTGCATTGTGGAACGAACAAGAAGCCAATATAGTACAAAGAATAGACCTCTTTCGCAAACAAAGCAGTCGTCAAAATCGAAAGCGCGAATACCAACAGTTCACACAAAAAACCGAACAACTCTTATCCAACATCAAGATGCAAACAAGCCTTATGCAATTGGATAAAGATGTGAGTCTTAAATTTGGCATTACGGTTTCCGAAGCCAATGAATACATTGATTTTTACAAAGAAGTTGTGAACATCAAATCTACGCAGCAAATCATTGCTCCTTTTCTTGAACAATATGCTGCTACAGTTGAACGCTTGGAGCAACAAGCCATTCAGGCAGACCATTTAGAAACGATCAAAGAATTTTTGGCACATATCAAAGTAGAGCCCTTGTCTGCCGAAACAACGGATCTTCCTGAGCTAATTAATAAATACCAAGCTTACAACCATCAAAAAGATTTGGTGACGAAACAATTAACAAAGCTTGGTGAAGTGTTGAATAAATTGGCAGATGATCCGAACATTTTAAATGATAAAATGGATGTTGCTTATTGGTTTAGCGATTTTGCTAACTTATTTAAACTGTTGGAACAAAGCCTACACCACTATCATAAATTTACCACTACCTTCTATCAACATCCTTATTTGGCTTTTATTCGTGAAAAGGATGCCAAACAGCAAGCAGTCTTACAAAAACTAAAACAGCAATACCCCAAAGCTGTTGCAGACTTAGAAGAAGAGTTTGCTGAAGCAATTGCTTACAAAGAAAATCCGCGAATGTACGATAAGCAAAGGGATCGACGAATCAAAGAACACAAAACCGTATTGCAACAAGAGGCAAAAGCGGCATTTGAGTTAATCAAAGCAGATCAAAATCTAGTGCATCAACAAGCACTGCAAGCATTAAAACAAGAACATAAAGAAGCACAGCAGGCTTTACAAAAGGAGATAAAAAAAGGAAATCCATCTTTGCAAAAACAGATTGATAAACTCAAAATGTCTATAAAACAGGTAAAAGAAGAGCAACAAATGTTTGAAACGGCTTTAGCTCAAATTAAAGGAAACATAGAAGCGACTTATCAAAGCGCTAAGGATACCTTAATCGAACAATTTAATGATCTAGAAAAGCAGTTGACAACGATACAAAATAAAACCAATCACGCCAATCAATTAATGGAGCGTTATAAAAATGTAGAACCGCTGTTGGCAGAAGAGGTTAAACAATATAAACTATCCTTACAAGATTTAGCGGTTTATGATACAGAACACATCCGCTTGGACATTTTGAATCAATGGAAGAAACAGTTTCAGCCAAAGATTGCTGTTAAAAATTTATTGGTAGGTGGCACTCAATCCATTAAAATTAAACCTCAGCTCAAAGAAGATCAAGATAAAGAGGAATAGCTTGCACTATTTTAGGCTTTGTATTGCACAGGTAGTTTTCTTTTCTTTTCAAAAATCAAAATATTATAGTATTTTTGTTATGGTTATCAGATAATTTATTCGATCAATAAAGTTAACCTCCAAACAAAACATTATCCAACAATACTTATCACGAAAACCCAATTCATGATAATGATTATATTCCCCAAGACCACTCGTGGTTCAAACCTTGTCTATTATGTGCTTTAAACTTTCGTCCTTCATCACCTGCCTTTTGATTGGTAGTCTTGTTTCGACAATACAAGCAACAACCTATATTGGGCAACACATCGAAAAAAACACCACTTGGCACAAAGCCAACAGCCCTTACATCATTACTTTGGACTTGAATGTCAATAAAAATGTAACCCTTACCATTGAGGAAGGAACAAAGGTTTTGTTTACCAAAGAAACGCGTATGGTGGTCATGGGCAATTTAATTGCCCAAGGCACCAAAAGTCAAAAGATTAGCTTTACAGGCTTAAACGATAGTGATTGGAACGGCTTTCTGTTTACCAAAGAGTGCAACGACTACAATCCGCAAACAGGCGAAGGGGTTTTATTTGATTATTGTTCGTTCAAAGGCACAGGAGAAGCACCGACGCACTTAATTCGTACCAAAGGCTGTAATATTAACCTTAGCAACAGCAGCATCGAGAGCTGTTATACCGCCATTCAGACAGAGCGTCAAGCTGAAATTTGGATTGAGGGTTCTTTGTTCAAAAACTGTAACCGTGTTGCTAATATTCGCAACACCAGTTTGGCTACAATTACCAACAATAAAATGATTGCCTGTAATTCTATAATGTTGGGAGGCACGACAACCTTTGAAAACAATATACTCAAAAAATTTACCAGTAGAGGAAGGCATTCGGGGATTGTAGTGTGGATGCTTGGAGGTGGGATTGTGGATATAAAAAACAATCAGTTTATAAAGTTTGAAGATTATGCGATTAAGCTACACAAGATGACAAAACGTTCTTCTTTTTTGATTAAGCATAATAGTTTTAAAAACAACAATACCAATCTAAAGCTATCTTGTAAATACTACAATAAGGGCAAAACGAATATTGAGAACAATAATTTCTACAATTATAAACAATACCATGTCAAACTCTTCTCTCCTTGTTCTGATAAGGAAAAAGAGATTTTGAGTATTGGTGCCAATTATTGGGGAAAATTGTCTACCGACGAAATCAAAGCGGCTACGCTTGACAACCAACAAGACGAAACGATTACGGCGGAGGTTGAATATGCTGAAGCCCTAAAGAAAGTAGCCTTAAGATAGTCCTTGATTCTTATTTTTTTATCGTTATTTAAGCTCAGAAATACTAAAATGATTACTACAATGTTCTTATAGTATAGTTTATCTTTTTTTAGATAAGTTTTTATAACAGTCATATTGCTAACCAAAAAGTTGAACTAAAAAGGAATTATTGAGCTAAAACCATGTTTTTCAGCTTTTTTTCTCCTTGTTTATCAACATTTTTTGAAGATAATCCGTATCTTTAGTAGAGAACTCCAACATTTTAAACATTCCATTTTCAAGAAAAAAAATCCAATATATGAAATTAAAAAATTTTACACTTAATTGTTTATTCGCAGCAGGGGCTTTATATGCTCTTCCATCACAAGCTCAACACAACAATGAGTTTTACAATGATGGAGCGCTCGTTCATATCCAAGCAGGTGCAGAAGTACATGTTTGGGGAGATGTTCATATGAATGGTGCAACAGGACAGTTACACAACGATGGTTTGTTAAAGACCCAAGGTAATATGTATTCTGATGCACAATTCCAACAACGTGGTACAGGTACTACTATATTAGAAAATAGCGATGTGAATACCGCAGAGCGTCAGTTTATATCGGGTAGTTATGCTGTTCGTGGTGGTTCTACTCAAATTGGCGTAAACGATGGTTCTTTTTACAACTTAGAATTGAACAATTCACAGGGCGTTGTGTATTTAGTCAATTCAGGTGCAGGTACCAATCCTGAATATGTTGCAGATGTAAGAGGTTCTGTAAATTTTGATCCTAGAGCATTGGGCTTAGCCAATGCGACAAGCATTGTGACGCACGATGTTGGCTTGACGGGCGCAATTACCTATCCTGCCAATGGTTCTGGCTATGCCGCAGAGTTCGGTATGATGAACAACGCTCCTGGTTTGGGCAATTATATCAATGATACTTGGCATCAAAGTGGTAACGACAATATGGCCACTCAAGATAGAGGTTATATTATTGGCAAACACCGTCGCGCAATTAGCTCAACGGGTGGAACCTATGGCTACCTTATCGGCTTAGAGCCTGGCACCAACGCCATGAACAATGGTCAAAATCAAGGATTCCAGTATATTCATTTCACTTTTGGTAACAATACTTACGATGTATTGAGAGGTTATTACGAAGCAGGCAGCCCAAACAATACAATGGGAGCGGCTGCGGAATGTAACAATTACAATATGAATGATTTCTGGGGTGACCGCCATGGAGAATGGATGTTTGATGATATTAATGATGTAAATGGTGGTGCTTACGAAGTGCGTGTATGGCCACAAGACCCAACCGTAGCTTGGTCAGGAAGTGTTTGGACTATTTCTAAAGATGATGTTTTTGCTTATACTACAGCCCCTTTACAAAACGATTGTGGTCCTTCGCCAGTAGGATTGGATAGAAATGGATTTAACGGTTTTTCTGCTTTTGGTGTATTATCAGGCATTGTTTTATTAGAATCTAACATCATTGATCTAGCAGCAACTCCTGTGAACAACAACTATATTCGTGTGGATTGGTCATTAGACAAAGAAGTAGATGTGGATCATTATATCGTTGAAAGAAGCACTGATGATGCTAACTTCGTTCCTATTGCAACTACACCTTCTTTAGGAAATACGGTATTGCCAAGAGATTATACCATTGATGACAATGCTGTTTTACCCAATATCAATTACTATTATCGTGTCAAGACCATGAATTTGGATGGTACATCAGAGTACACGCATTCTGTTGTTGCTTCTTTGACCAAAGAGGGTAATGTTGAAACAGTAAACATCTTCCCGAACCCATTGACGCATGGAAATGCCGTTCTAGAAATTACGTCTGTAATTGACAAATCTTCTAGCATTGTTGTTTATGATGCGATTGGGCAAGAAATTTTTAGCCGTAAAATTAATATCCAACAAGGGTTAAATACTTATACTCTACCGACTGAAGATTGGGCAGGTGGTGTTTATTATGTACACATCAAAAGCGCACTTTCTTCTACCGTAAAAGAATTAATCAAGACAAAATAATACGTCAATACTTATTGACTAATAAGGGTTGTTGGAAAAGTTTACGCTTTTCTAACAGCCTTTTTTGTTTTAACAAGCAGTTTATTTAGATTCAATCTAATTAATTTAGCATTTTCTATTTTTTCCCAGTTTTTTTAACGATCTTTGCGCTCAATTAGCAGATGTAAAGCAAAAAAAACTATGAATAAAATTGGCCTTTTTTGGGGATCCGATACAGGAATGACGGATGAAGTTGTCAATGTATTAATTGACTTGATAGGCAAAGAAAACTTAGACGCTACTAATGTATTCGATATAAGCGTTGACAAGTTCGCGCCTTATGAATATCTTATTTTAGGACTATCGACTTGGTACGATGGAGAATTACAAAGTGACTGGGATGAGTTCTTTGAACAATTTCAAACCATTGACTTTACAGGAAAAACAGTTGCCCTCTTTGGTTTAGGAGATCAGGAAGGTTATGCCGAGTTTTTTGTTGATGGAATTGGTATTATAGGAGAAGTTGTAGAACAAAACGGTGGTAAAATTGTTGGGAAATGGTCAACAGAAGGGTACGAATATGAAGCTTCTAAGGCTGTTAAAGAAGATGGTTTCTTTATGGGATTGGCACTGGACGAAGACAATCAACCAGAGCATACAGACGATCGATTGGCAAAATGGGTAAAACAAATTGCTCCACATTTCCAATTACAGTCATAGACAATACGCTACGATAGATTTTATATTGTCAGAAAAGTACAAGAATCTATTTTCTTTTGCAGAATAAAAGTTTTAGAATTATTACTTTTGCAAATCATTTAACT
>Ga0163111_10002463_pt1 | contig 11744 bp, 9 predicted proteins | sample CRUFie1St18metaG_FD_109645 | JGI IMG/M metagenome (GOLD analysis project Ga0163111, IMG submission 109645) | Marine microbial communities from the Costa Rica Dome - CRUD Field 142mm St18 metaG | ecosystem: Environmental > Aquatic > Marine > Oceanic > Photic zone | place: Costa Rica: the Eastern... | reverse complement strand
TTGCCCCCCATGCCCGACACCTCGCCGGCGGGCGCGCACCGCTCAAAAGTCCACCCGCTCAAAAGGCCAGGCGGTCGGTCGGCTGGATGCGCGCCGCCTCGTCGGCGTACTTGGTGTGCTTGACGTAGCAGCCCTTGGGCGCATCGCGCGCCATCTGCAGCCGGCGCTGGTACAGGTCCTTGCGCTGCAGGTGGTACCAGCCCGGTACCTTCGCCTTCCCGTACGCGTCTGCCGACCACGAGGCGACGCTCTCCGCCGCCTCGGCGGCCTTCGCGCCCTGGTACAGCGGTGTCAGCTGCGGCGGCGGCACCGGCGCCGTCTTCAAAGCGGGCGCCGGCGCCGCGGGCGCGGCCGCACTCGCAGCGAGCGTCGTGAGGCGCGACTGCAGCTGCGTCGCCCACCGCGCGTGCGAGGCCTCCAGCGGCGCCGCCAGCGAGGCCTCGAGCGACGCGACCTGTTTCGTGAGCGCGTCGATGGCCGCGCGCAATTCGGCGTCGGTCGACATGTTTCGTGGTTGTTATACACAAAGCGAGTTGTTTTTGCTCTCGGAACAAGAAGTCGGAACGGGTTTGCGGTTACACTTCTGCATTTCTGCGTTTGCAACACACAATTTCTGACGTGAAGGTGAGATGTCGCTCACCACGATGGACGTGCCCTTCTGCTCCTCGACGCGCGTGTCGGGGTCCGGCGTGTACACCTCGGCCACGCTTGAGTGCAACTGGAACGAGGATCGCGTGCGCCTCGACGCGGGAGAGTACGTGTACATGCCGCTGATGGAGGGGGCGCAGGTGCGGCCCGAGGAGACGGACATCTCGATCGCGCCGCCTACGCGCGACCGCGGGAAGGCGAGCGACGGGCGCCTCGTGATGCCGCACCGGAGCATGCGCTCGCGCGCGACCCAGGACTCGTCGCGCTTCGTCACCGACGATGGCTATCGCGTCACGCTCTCGACCCACCTCAACGACTACACGCCAATCGGCGAGCGCGTGGGCGCGGTGCAGGTCGACGACCTATCGAAGACGCGAACCGGCGTCTCGATGCGCGAGAAGAACTCGCAGCTCGAGCCCAACCGCGTCCAGGACGGCGAGGCGAAGATGGCGAAGAAGATGCTCAACGCGGCGACGATCGCCCACCTCGCCGTCCCGCGGCCGAGCGAGGGCACCGGCAAGCCGGGGTACGGCGGCACGCTGCCGCTCCACAACGCCGCCGACTTTGCGCGCCAGTTCGACTCGACCCACCGCCTCAGCTACCAGGACCCGAAGTACACGCAGGTCGTCGAGAAGAAGTGGGTGCTGAAGCGGCAGTACTGAGGGGCGATGACGCGTGCGCCCGCGGCCTCTAACGGAACGGATTCGCTTGCAGAACCGCCGCGGTTGTCACGGCCCGCTTTAGCAAAAAAATCCCACGGCGCTCTTTCGGATACCACCTCTTCTCGGCTGGCCGGCGTGCACTACGGGTAGAGGCCTCTAGGAATTCCTAGAGTAAGAAGAATCATCGAAAAGCATCTCCAGGCTGGCGGATGCAACTGGAGCTGGAGCTCTCGCTCGCCTCGAGAACGCTTGGATATGCCGCTTGAGGGCTCAGCGCTGGACGGGCTCACGAACAGCCCTCCCTCCGTCCACCGGCTCAGCGAGGCGCACCGCAAAATCATGGCGGATCCCGCGGTCTTCTCCGTTGACCAGCTCGGCATCAAAGACATCGACGGCTACTCACACGTGTGGTACGGCAACTACCTCAAGTTCTTCGAACGCGGGGCGCAGCGTTTCCTCGGCGGCGGCCGCGTCGTGCGCGTCGGCCACCTCAAGTACAAGCGCTCAGTGCCGTGGGGCGCAAATTCGTCGCGGATCGAGTCGTACCTCGTGTCTTGCGCCGCCGGGCGGGCGCTGGTCTTCCAGCGCTGGTGCGTGGGGCACGACGCCGACAGCACGTTCGCGACGTGCCTGTCGGAGCTCTCGGTCGAGGGCTGCGCGCGGTTGCCCGCCGTGATGGAGCCGAAGGCGCGGCTCCTGGCGGGCGCCGCCGGCGGGCGCGAGCCGATGCTGGCGATGGCGGTGAAGAACCTCGAGTCGAGCGGAGTTCCGCCCATATCCGCAGCGGAGGGCATTGTCGGGCGGATGGTGGTGCCGCGCCACGTCTTCGCCGACATGGTGGCCGAGAGCGGCAAGATGCAGATCGTCGACGCGATGGACCTCTTCGAGCAGTCGCGCACCGAGACGGTGGGCGGCCAGCAGGGGCTCAAGGCCTTCCTCGACCGCGGCCTCGCGCTGGTCGTCGGCCAGATCGACGAGCTCGTGCTCGCCGAGGGCGTCGCGCTGGGCGCCAGCGTCAATGTCCGCTGCGAGGTGACGCTCATCCGCGAGACGACCGAGCGCCGCTGCTTCCACTTCCAGCAGCGGCTGCTGCGCGCCGACGGCGCCGAGGTCGCGCGCGTGCGCGTCCTCATGTGCTGCGTCGACCAGAGCGCCGGCGCCCTCGCGCGCGTCCCCGACGAGTCGTGGGAGGAGTGGAAGCGCATTATGGGCGAGCTCGAGGCCGGCGGCGTCGGGAGCGTCGCCATCACGCCGGCTACCGCGGCGGCGATGTGAGACAGCACAAACTCAAAGGACTGAGCTCATACTTCTCACAGGACGTCTCACAGGTACACTGTGTATTCTGCTGATGCCTGGCTGTGCACGCGCAGAGAGTGAGAGAGAGCGAGAGAGAGAGACACAAGAGCTCTACAAGTACCTGCACCGTACGCCCGCTGGTTGGTAAATCTTTCCTACGCTACTGCGTCCCTCACGCACACTGAAAATTTCCTGCTCGTACTCCGACAGCAACTCCTGGCTACTCGAGACAGCTCGATACCGTAGGAAATTTACGCGCACGACTGGGAATTCCTAGAGGTACGTACCGTACGGTAGGAGCCGCGAGCTCGTACCTGTAGGAATTCCTACGGTCGACTGTGGCGAAGAAAAACCGCCCCGCGACCTTATTCCCTCAATCCGTGCACAGCGCATTCGCACAGCGCCTCGTACTGCGCATCCTTATCCACCCCTACCCAATTCAGCCACCACCGCCATGGCCGAGAAGCGGCCGCCTTTTCACTGAGCACACGCGCGCGCCCACCCGCAGATCTATAGATCTAAACCGGCGCGGAACTTGACCCACAATGTGCGGCAATTTCGGCATCATCTTCCTCGACCCGCGGTTCCGCGACAAGGTGCTGCCGCTGCTGCGCGAGATGATCCGAATAACGATGATGCGCGGCGCGCAGTCGGCGGGCATCGCCACCTACCTTCGCACGGCGTCGGCGGCGAACACGCGCGAGCGGCTCGGCTTCTTGTCGCGCCTCGGCGTGCGCTCGCGCGTGGTGAACGGCAAGCGGACGGACCTGTCGGCGCTCGTGATGCGCCGCCTCGCGTGGGACCTCAGGCGGGCGGCCGCCTTCCACGGCGTCGGCGACGCGATCGAGGCGCCGCAGGTCTTCCAGGGGCACACGCGGTTCGCCACGACGTCGATCTCGAACCTCGACGGCTGCCACCCGCACCAGTGGACACCGCCGTCGACGCGGATGGCGTGGGGGTACGACAGCGGGTCGGGCGCCTTCGTCGGCCGCCGCGTCAACGCCGAGGGCTTCATCACGCACAACGGCGACCTCGACTTCTTCACGATCAACGGCGTGTGCTACGAGCTCGACCAGCTGCAGCAGCTGCTCCCGCTGCTCCTCCACCACCCGCTCCCCTCGCGCGTCGACTCGGCGTGCGTCGCCGGCCTCCTCGAGCTGCTGCGCACCAAGGGGCTCTGGATGGCGTCGGTGCGCTACGCCCACCTCTACGCCGTGCTGCGCACCGAGGGCAACCTGCTCAAGCAGCACTCGCGCCGCTGGCTCCTCTCGCCGACGCGCCTCAAGGCCATCTCCGCCGTCTTCGAGAAGGCGTGGGCGGCGCTCCTCGCCGACGAGGGCTCGACGCACCACCACGCCGCCGCCGACGAGGAGGCGTCGATGCGCGCGCCGCAGCCGCCGCCGCTCTTCGCGACGTCGGAGGAGGCGACGATGATCGACTACCTGACGCCAATGCTGCGGCGCAAGCTCATCTCGGCGATCGGCAAGGACGGCGGCCCCGGGCGCCTCGGGCTGCAGCCGGGCGACATCGAGCCGCTCGTCGACGAGGCGATCTCCGCCTTCTTCTCGAACGGCCTCCTCATCGCCGGCCGCAAGATCCTCGAGTCGGCCAAGGGCTCCTTTGGCCTCGTCCTGTCGCACTCGCTCGACGCCAACGAGCTCCTCGTCGCCGCCCGCGGCCAGTCGATGTCGGTCGCCTTCTATCCCGAGCTAGAGATGGTGCTCTTCGGCTCGGAGGCTGCCGCGACCAAGGCTGCCCTCCGCGCCGCCCAGGAGGCCGCCGCCGCCGGCGGCGAGGCCACCGGCGACGCGCCGCCGCCGCCGACGGCGGAGGGGATGCCGAGCGGCTGCTATCGCCTCGACCTCAACGACCTGTATGGCGAGGTGGTGCGGCTCCAGTGGGGCGGCGACGAGCTCGTCGCGCAGACGCAGCACGGCGGCCACCGCGCGCCCGTCCTCGCGATGCGTTACGGCGGCGACCGGTCGGGCGCCCTCGTGGTCACGACGCTCGCCGAGGGCGGCCAGCCGTACGAGCCCCTCGCGAAGCGCGTCCTCCACCTGCGCGGCAACCCTTTCATCGAGCCGCCGCCGCCGCCGAACAACGATCCTGTGGGCACCGACCTGCGCGAGATCCCGGCGGTGCTCAAACGGCTGCGAGACGACTGGGACTCGGCGGGCCTCTCGCTCAACCGGATGACGGCGTGGACGCTGACGAACAAGATGAAGGATCGCTTCGCCCTGCACCAGAGCGGCGCGCACGACGGCTCGGTCGACCTGCTCGTCACCGGCTGCGAGGTGTCGCTCTGGCTCGGAGAGCAGTTCGCCTCGGACCTCCACCTCATCTTCCCGAAGCTCAACATCGTGACGATCTCGGCGAACAAGCTGCTCGGCGAGTACGGCCACACCTTCGCCGTCGCACAGTTTGGCTTCCAGTTCAACAACCACACGCTCAACGTCAAGCGCGACACGGTGGTGCTGCTCATCTCGCACTCGGGCGGCACGTTCGCCACGCTCAACTGCGCGCACCTGCTCAAGGCGCTCACCAAGAACATCTTCTGCGTCTCCTCCGAGTGGGACACGGCGATCGCGCGCTCGGTGCGCGAGGGAATGCCGGGGAAGAAGCCAAAGGGGATCGGCCAGATCGGCGCGTTCACCTTCTCGACGTTCGCCGGCCTCCGTCCCGCCGAGCCGTGCTCGCTCTCCGTGGTCGCCACCCACGAGCTCCTCACGCTGCTGCTGCTCTACCTCATCCACTACGTCCGCTACTTCCACGGGGTCGAGCTCACCAAAGCTGCCGGCGGCCAGTACGAGCTCGAGACGATCCGCGAGCTATCGATGCTCGGGCGCGACTCGCTCCGCGCCCTCGAGACCATCACCGCGCCCGAGGTGCAGGGCGCCGCGGACGCCGACGCCGACGCCGACGCCGACGCCGACGCCGACGTCGCCGACGCCGCGAAGGGGTTCGACGACGCGAAGGGGGCCGACGGCGGCCTCCAGCAGTCGAGCGTCGCCGTCGTGAAAGCGGTCGCCGACGGCGGCGGCTCTGCCGACGCGCTGCGGTCGCAGGGGCGGCGATGGGCCGACCACGTGCTCGAGGCGCCGCTTTCGTGGCTGCTCTCCTTCGCGTACATCATGGTGACGGTCACCGTCGGGTACACGCCTCTCTCGGCGATCGCCGCCGCGCTCGCCGCCGCTGGCGGCGTGGGACCCCTCGCCTCGGCCGGCGCGCTCGCGCCCGCGGCGGAGACGGAGGCGGAGGCGGACGCGGCGCAGTGCGCGCCGCCGGCGGCACGCGCACATTGGCAGTACGCTGTCGGCGCTGCCGACGCTCTCATCTACGCGTTCTTACCGTGGTGGACGACGGTATTGCTGCGGCTGGTCCAGCGGCGGCCGTGGCTCCACCGCGTCGCCGGCCGCTCGGTGGTGGTCGGCGACGTGCCGTGGGTGGCGCAGTCCCTCGAGGCGTTCGTCTCGAAATGCTTTGCGCTCTCGTACTCGGTGGCGTCCGTCGCCGTCTCCTCGGGCAACCCGTGCGATCACCTCGTCCACCGCCACACCCACCGCGTCGTCCGCGGCACCCTCCTCGCCGTCGGCCGCCCCGACGGCCGCCTCAACGCTTTGGCCTCGGCCGAGAATACGATCTGCCTCGCCGTCAACCAGGCGTCGTCGATCCAGTCGCTCGGCGTCACGTGCGAGTCGCTCACGCTCGGCCACAACCCGTTCAAGCTCGGGTTGACAAAGGCGGCGCTCTTCCTGCCGACGACGCGGCCGCACTTTATATCGGAGGTCGAGCTCTCGAAGCGCGACGAGGAGCAGTCGAAGCACGCCGCCGAAGCCGCCGCCGCCCTCGACGGCCAGGTCGCGCTCGGCGGCGTCGACGAGGAGGCGCCGGCGTCGCTGAAGCGCGGCCTCACCGGCACCGTCGCCGACTTCGGCTTCGCGCCGCCGCAGGCGACGCCGCCGGCGAAGGGGTGGGGCGCGCTGCGGACGCTCCGCGCCGACGGAGTGCTGGCCACGAGCGCGAGGGACGACGCACCCGGGTCCGGGGGCGGCCCCGGCTCGCCCGGGGCGCCGCAGCCGTCGCCGGGATCGGCGATCCGCCGCGCGAGCCGCTCGGCGTCGGCGCTCCTCGGCGCGATGGCCGACATGTCGAAGGAGGATTCGGTATCGCGCGGGGTCGCCGCCCTCGCCGCGATGAAGGCGCAGGCGGCGGCGGCGGCGCCCGGCGCGGCACCGCCGAAGCCGAGCCTCTTCTCGACGATCGAGCCGATCGACGAGCCGTTCATCGGCGCGTGGATGCACTCGGACCCCAGGTACGTCTCCTGCTCTGTCGGCCAGCTGATGATGCAGCAGGGGCTGCTGCAGAGGCTGTACGAGAGCCGGTACGCGAGCTTGCAGCGCTTCGTCGGCTTCGCCGTCCTCTTCCACGCGATGGCGCGCAAGGTGGAGGCGTTCTGGCGGTTCGCCTCCCTCGGCGTCCTCGCGTACGACATGTCGCGGTCGCACTCGATCATGCGCATCGCGACGACGGCGTCGCCTGTCTCGGGGTCGGAGGTGCGCGACCGACTCGTCCACCTCGCGCAGCAACGCGACCGTTTGTGGGCGGTATTGCGAACGCCCGTCGAACCCCGTTCACTCGCGCCTCCCCCGTCCCTCCTCACTCACCCCAACGGCGCCCTCGCGCAGGCGAACCTCCTCGGCTCCTTCTGCCGCTGGTCGTACCGCAACCGTAGGCGCAACATCTCGCCGGGTGGCACGTCGCTGCGCTCGAAGCTCGCCGATTCGAAGAAGATTGTGCGCGCTGGCTCCGCCGTCGCGCTGTGCGCGAAATCGGAGAGGACCGAGAAGTCGCAGGGCAGCGACTTTTTGTCGGTCGTCGGCAACGCTCGGGGCAAAAAGCCGCGCAAGATCACGCCGCAGTACGCCTACCTGCACGCGCTCGCCGCCGACGTGCGCGCCGGCGACTTGAACGCGAGCCCCTCGGCCGAGCGAGCGGCGGCCGCTCTTCCCGAGTCGCCGCCGCCGGCGGCACCGTCGACGAAATCGCTCGACGCGGCGAAGCGGGCCGCGGCGAAGCGGGCGTTTGGTGTCCCTCGCCGTGCGACACCAGACGAGCGCGTGTGACGCGCAAACGCAGTTTGGGTTGCTAGTCTATTTTTCAATTGTAAATTCTGAGCCGATAGGAATTTGACAGAATTCCTAGGACGGGAGTTCGGAAAGCACAAAATGCTACGCAGACCGCACCACAGCGACGACGACGACGACGACGACGCGCCGCCTGCGGCGGTCTCGCTCGCCTCATCGAAGGCGGCCGCCAAGGAGCGGTCGCAGCTGGAGCGAGACACGCGGAGCGGCGCAGCGGCGGCGAACAAGTTTGCGCGTAAGGAGCGGGCGGCGGCACAAACTGGCGACCTGCGGACGGACGCGACGCCGTTCCCGGTTGAGCTGCTGCCCGACGTGGCCGCGGAGCTCGAGCGCGAGGCGCGCGCGGCGCCGCCGCCAACCGTCGACGGCGACGGCGGCGCGGCGGCTGCGGCGGCGCCGCCGTCGAAGAAGGCGCAGCGGCGCGAGGAGCGGCGCGCGCAGCGGCGCGAGGAGCGCGGCGCGCCGGCGGTGGTGCGGCGCGGCGCCGAGAACACGGCGTACGCGGTGCTACCGCCCGCCGACTCGCTGTCGCTCGGCCTCGCGCCGTCGCAATCCGGGCTGCGCGAGTTTCTCGACGCGCAGCTCCACGGCGACCGCGTGCCGCGCGTCGCCGGCGCGACGCTCGCGGCACTGCGGAAGCAGCGGCCGGCGGCCAACTTCGCGACGGCAGCGCCACCGGCGGCGGCAGCGCGGAGCGCGGCGGGCGCGAAGCGGCGGCGCCAGCGCGAGCGGCGCGCCCAGCAGCCGAAGGCGCCCAAGGTCGTCGACCTCGCGGCGGCGACGTCGCTCGACCGCCGCGCGGCGAAGATGAAGCGCGACGCCGCCGCCGGGCGCTCGTCGCGGAAATACGGGTAATTTTATCGCGCTTAAAGCCTCAGTCTTCCGCGAACAGGCTGTCCATGTTCGCGCGGAAGGCTCGCGGGTTGTTGAGCCTCTTCCGCTTCGGCGTCGGCTTCGGCGCGTTGGAGGTAAGAGGCCCGGTCGGCGCCGCGTTGGTATCGGGCACCTCGCCAAGCACGGCGGGCGCGGGGGCCGGCGCAGCGGGAGGCGCCGGTGCGGCCTGTGGCGGCGGCGCTTCGAGCGGCGGCGCTTCGGACGGCGGTAACTCCTCCTGCAGCGGCGGCGGCAAGGACGGCGGCGGCGGCGGCGGCGCCTCCTCCTCCTCCTGCGGCGGCGGCGGCGGCGGCGGCGGCGGCGGCGGCGGGTCCTCGACAGGCGGCGGCGGGTCCTCGACAGGCGGCGGCGGTAGCGATTCGTCAATCGACGACTCGCCGATCGCGGAGCTCGGCGACGGCTCTGCCACCGGCTCTGCCACCGGGGGCAATGCCGCCGCCGCCGCCGGCGCCTCTGGCATGGCGGCTGCCGCCTTGCCGCAGGGGCGTCTCTCGGCGCGTCTCCCATGTGACGCGCGGCGGACGGTGACCGAGCTGAGCCGCCCGCCAAGAAGCGGACCCGCAGGCATCGTCGCCGCCAGGTCAAAGGTCGGCGGTAGTCGCGGCGGCGGTGGCGGCGGCATTGTCGCCGCCAGGTCCTCCGACTCCGTAGGTGGCGGCGGCGGCGGCGGCGGCGGCGGTGGTGGCGGCGGTGGCGGCGGCGGTGACTCGTCAGCATGCTCGGCTGCGGCTCGCTCGGCCGCCGCCCGCTCGGCAGCGGCCTGCTCGGCCGCCGAGCGCTCGGCCACCGCGCGCGCGGCCGCAGCTTCGTCTGCGGCCGCCCGCTCTGCGGCCACCCGCTCTGCGGCCGCCTGCTCGGCAGCCGCCTGCGCCGTTGCCGCTCGCTCCACGGCTGCCCGTTGCGCTGAAGCCTCGCGCTCCGCACGCGCCGCCGCCGCGCGCTCCGCCGCCGCCACGCTCTCTGCCGCGGCCTGCGCGGCTGCGGGTTTCTCGGGCGCCGCAAACTTTTGCGCGGGCTTCTTCTGCCAGAGGTAGGCTGGTGGAGAAGATAGCTTGGTGGCTTGCGCCGCCCGGTCCGCCTTCAGGAAAGGGTTTTCTGCGAGGCGGCCGACCATTCAAAGCGACGCGTGTGAAAATTCTCTTCCGTTCACAGCGCGACGCAATTCGGCGCGACGCCCGCGTTTTTATGATGCCTTTGTGATTTGTGAGACGCACCCACACCGTCACCGCGCCTCATGTTCTCCGCCAAGCGCAAGAAGGAGTCGAAAAGCGAGATCCCGCAGTGGAAGCTAGACATGCTGGCGGCGGAGAGCGGTGGCAGCGCACCATCTTCGGAAACAGTTTCTGCGGACGCACTCGCAGACGCGCCGGCTGCGGCGGCCAGCGACGCGGACGAGCGCCGGCCGGACGACGTCGACGACGACGACGACGACACCGACCTGAGCAAGTACCAGCTGCTCGAGGACGACGACGGCGCAGCGGAGGTCGTCGCCGCCGGCTCGCTGCCGCCGCCGCCGCCGTCGGAGCGGCTCCGCGACGACGGCATCGACAACTACGGCTACGACAAGTCGCGCAATCCCGGCGCGATGGGCGTGGGCAAGGCGCAGCGCGGCGTCTTCTTCAGCGAAGACCACGCGCCAGGCGGCAAGAAGAAGATCAAGCAGGTGTCTGCGCAAACGCTTCTGCGCAAGCTGCGCAATTCTGCGCGCACTTCTCGGCAGCGCTCTGACGCGACCCACGCGACCTCAGGGCGCCGAGAAGACCCACCAGGAGATTGCGTACCAGGCGAGCCTGGCGCACCAGGCGCGAGAGCGCTTCTCGCAGGCGAGCGCGGCGCCGCCGCGCAACGCCGACGGGCTGCTCTACGCCGGCGGCGGCGGCGACAGGAGGGACGGCTACGGCGGCGGCGGCAATCGGCCGGGAGCCGCCGGCCATAAGCGACCGCGGACGAATTGAGCACTAGCTAACTAGGTACGAGTTTTCCGCGCACCCGCATCTCACAACGTCGGCTAGCCCGCCGCCTCCGGCGCCTCCTTGTGCTCCACCAGGACGTGGCACGACATGAGGTGCTGGCGCGGGACGATCACAGTGCCGACCATGCGCTCGGAGCGAACCTTCGCGGCATCCCAGCGCCACTCGCGCGCCTCGTTGAGGAGAATGTTCTGCTGCTTGTCGAAGCAGGCGAACTTGCCGACCACAACGCGGCCGTCGGAGAGCCCGCAGCGCAGATGGTGGCCGAGGTACGCGCGCGCCGCCGCGACCGCCGCCGGCTCCGGCGCGCGCGCTGCCGCGACGCCCTCCGAGTACGCGCGCGCCGCCGCAGCCTCCTCCGACTCCGCTGCGGAGGGTTGCGATGGTGCTGCGGCGCACGTGGCCATGTGCACTGCAGAAGGCTCTGGCGACACCTTGGACTTCTCGGTGTAGGGAGTTCCTTCTCACACACGCTAGAGTGAGTACAGTAAAAAAAATTTTTTTTTGTAGTTACATTTCTTAGAATATTCGGGCGGACCGCTGGGGTAGAGCCTTTCGGCTACGAGGGGTCGGGCTTCACCGCGCGCGCTCACGAGCGCATAGCGGCTGCCGGTCGCCACGGGGCGGCGCCGGCGGTACAAACGGGTGCATGGTGCCGAGGTCGGAGTCGGGAGCAACGTCCAGCGCGCTGCAGCGGGCCGGCGTCGACGAGTCGATCACGACGTTGAGCGGGTAGGGGATCCTCTCTCCACCATAGGAGATCCGGCACCCACAGCCGACGGAGTCGGCCTGCGGCATTTCAGCCGCCGGGTGCACAGCCACAGTGACGACGGGGGTATGAATGTCGTATGCGACTGGAGCCAAAGTCCAGCAGAATATCGTGGTCTTGTCGCCGACGCCAGCGCGCGGCAGCACGCCATCAAGCGCGCCGTCGTCCAGCATCAGTCCATGTAGAAGTCCACATCTTGGAGCATCTCCTCGATGTAGTCGGAGTCGTAGGCCTCCGCGTGGGGGTTGGAGTTTTGTGCGCCGTTACTGCGCGCCGCTGCTGCCGGAGGCCGCTTCCGCGATGACGACGCCCGGCGGCGTCTTCATCCGCCGCTCCGAGTTCGACGACCAGCCTGGCATCC
>Ga0163111_10002462_pt1 | contig 11750 bp, 29 predicted proteins | sample CRUFie1St18metaG_FD_109645 | JGI IMG/M metagenome (GOLD analysis project Ga0163111, IMG submission 109645) | Marine microbial communities from the Costa Rica Dome - CRUD Field 142mm St18 metaG | ecosystem: Environmental > Aquatic > Marine > Oceanic > Photic zone | place: Costa Rica: the Eastern... | reverse complement strand
TGGGACAGTCGTCCTGGTTCTTCGCGCCATCGTTTGGGGTTGCCGCTATTTTCCGCTTCCTACTTTTCCTACAAGGGTTCCATAATTGGACGTTGAATCCTTTTCATATGATGGGTGTAGCAGGTATACTAGGAGGGGCACTTCTTTGTGCTATCCATGGTGCCACAGTTGAGAACACTCTGTATGAAGATGGTGAACAGTCAAACACTTTCAAAGCTTTTGAACCGACTCAGGAAGAAGAGACGTACTCTATGGTCACGGCGAATCGTTATTGGTCGCAGATTTTTGGGATCGCTTTCTCCAATAAGCGTTGGCTTCATTTCTTTATGTTGTTTGTCCCTGTTATGGGTTTGTGGACTAGTTCCATTGGAATTGTTGGTCTTGCTCTTAATCTTCGTGCCTATGATTTTGTAAGTCAAGAGATCAGAGCTGCAGAAGATCCTGAGTTTGAAACCTTCTACACGAAGAACATTCTTCTCAACGAAGGTCTCAGAGCATGGATGGCACCAGCTGACCAACCACACGAGAACTTTATCTTCCCTGAGGAAGTACTTCCTAGAGGCAACGCACTATGATCGGTTCTCTTGGTTATCTTGTACTCCGACTATGTGTCGGTATCCTTCTCATCCATCATGGGTATGAGAAGTTGAATGATATCGAGAACTTCGCGGACGCCTTTGTGCGTCCTCTTCACCTCCCCTTCCCTATCTTCTTGTCCTACATTGCGGCTTTCTCTGAGATCGCTGGTAGTTGGATGTTGATCACGGGATTGGGAGTGAGGTTTGGAGCACTGGCAATCTTTGGAACTATGACGATTGCCATCTATCACGCTATCATGACAAGTGGTTTCAACATCTATCTGTTAGAACTTCTTGGATTGTATTGGGGTGGAGCTATCTGTCTTCTTCTCAACGGCGGTGGTATGTTCTCTATTGATGAACTCATCAAAAGATCATTCGGTAATACATCAACAGTTTTAAAACAAAACTTCCAACATATGGGGTCATGACATGTTCGCAATCATCTACTTTGTAATGTTTGCAATCATCGCTGGTAGTGCATTTGCTCTGATGTACGCAAACATCAAAGCTATTAGTATGATGGACAGACCAGTCATTACTCGTCCTCATCCTGAAGCACCTAAACCAGGTGAAGAAATAATGTATGTAGACTTATCAAGGGAAAGACTTGAACAACTCTACAAACAAGGTGAGGAGTATTAGGGAATACACACAAGGGGGTTGACTCCCCCTTTCTTTATGCCTAAAATAGTATGGTAGATACACCTATGAGATGTTAGTATTTGTTGTATCGATCTTAGTTCCTCTTGGAGCTGTATTCTTTTTCTTCACTGTATTCGACGCATGAAAATTCTTTTCACTCTCCTAGTCACACTCTTCCTTGCACTCCCTGCCTTTGCAGTTGAGGTTACCATGGGTTCAGGTGGTAACTTGGTGTTTGAACCTAGTGATGTCACCATCACAAAAGGTGATACAATCACTTTTGTAAATGAAGCTTTACCTCCTCACAACATTATTGTTGAGGGTAGACCTGATCTCTCTAGAGAGTCACTTCTTTTCTCTCCTGGTGAAACACAGGAAGTTAAGTTCGTAGATGAAGGAGAGTATACTTTCTTCTGTGGACCTCATAAGGGTGCTGGAATGGTAGGTACTGTTCACGTACAATGATTGACAAAGATGGTTGGACACAGAGGGATCCTATCTCTGACGATGAGTTGATACTTATCTGTCTTAAAAATGCCCCCTGTGGCACTGATAGAAAACATGTCATATCCCTTATCAAAAAGTACGAAGATAAACAAAATGAAAATCTTTCTTGACACTGCTGACGTATTCGCTATTAAAGAATACTTTGAAACTGGTATGGTTGATGGTGTGACCACTAACCCTACACTCATTAAGAAGAGTCTACGTGACCCTGACACTGTGTATCAACAGATTGTTGACCTCGGTGTACCTGACATCAGTATGGAGGTGATGGGCACCGCACAGGAGATGTATGATGAAGGTCTCAGACTTTATAAGAAGTTCGGAGATCAGACCACCATCAAAGTTCCTATGACTAGAGATGGTCTTAAAGTTTGTAAGGAACTATCTGAACAAGGTATCCGAGTCAATGTCACATTGATCTTCTGTGCAGCACAGGCCATTCTGGCCGCCAAGTCTGGAGCAACTTATGTCTCACCCTTTGTTGGAAGACTGGATGACCAAAGTGTCGCGGGTCTTGAAGTGGTACGTTCTATCGTGGAGTTGTATCGTATTCATGGCATTCGTACTAGAGTTCTCTCTGCCTCGATAAGATCTGTTCAGAGAGTTGTAAGGTCGTTCTACAACGGAGCTGATGTGGTTACCCTACCACCTACTATCTTTGATCAAATGTACGATCACATCCTGACCGATAAGGGTCTGGAGATTTTTGATAAAGACGCCGCTGAAATCAAACATGTATAAAGTTTTTTCAGGGAGACCTGAACAACTTGAAGAGGGAACAGAACCCTTCTTAGAAGCATCTTTTTACAAGGAAGAGGAAGCCATAAGTTATGTTGATACATGGATGGCTTTCTATCCTAAGATGGATGTGTTATTCTGGTATGAGAAGAGGACTTAGTATGATTGGAAAACTTGATCCTGATGAAAGGGTTCTGGAAGAACCTGATTACTCTCCTTGGAAGGAGGGTGGTATCATGGACATGGTACAGGAACAAATCAAAAAACTAGGATGGGAGACTGGTGATGAGATCTCAGTTGAACTGGGTGGAACACAGGTCTCTGGTATTGATGTAGGTGAAATCTACAACAAGAAGTGGCAATCACCTAAGGGTACTCGTAAGTACAACAAAGATTGTGTTATTATCATCAAGAATCAGAGTCGTCGTGACCTATCCAAGTCACAGCCCATGGAGGAATTCAAACCTCATCACTCTCTAAATAATTCCGATACAGTAGAGACTGAAGATGACATTTCTGGAGTTCATGCAGGAGTCATCCCTGAATCGAATCCGTCAGAAGGATAAGAAGGGTGGGATGGCCATCATGTCTGCTCAACGTGGTGATAAGACCAAAAAGCAGAATGCGGCTAGATCCAGACAACTAGACAAAGACATTCGTGGTGCCGGTCTTCCTGGTGCCACTAAGGTGTCTGGTCGTTACACTGAGAACCCTGGCACTAAAGATGAGAAGAAGGTGGGTGAGAGATCCCATGTTGTATCATCTGGTAAGATGGGTAAAAGAAAGTTCAAGAAAGCAATCACCAAACTTGGAAAGAAGTATAATCAGGATAGTGTTCTGATTAAGAAGAAACCTAAGTCAGATGCAGCACTGGTCGGTACCAACAAGTCTTGGCCCGGTGAAGGTGTTAGAGTAAAGACAGGTAAAATGAAACCAGGTAAGACTGGTGAGTTTGATACTAAAATCAAGAACAAAACTTTCACCTATGAGTAGACGCTTTAAGAGACAACGTATGTCGCACTTCCCTTTTAATCATGTTGTACTTGAGGACCGTAAAGAGGTCTGGATCAAAGGAGGTTATCCTGGATGTATGGGTGTTCCCGCATTGATGGAGAGATTCTATCCTGGGTATACTGCCAAGCTCGCCAAGAATGAGTTCATTGAGAAACTCAAGAAAGATTATTCACTTAGAGACACTCTAGATGCCTGACAATCCCCATAGTATCTACCCCCAGCTTCTCAAAGAGGTTGGGGGTGGTATACTATCCTGCTTCATATACATACTTCCACTGTTGATTCTGTTATGATTTTCACTGTATTTTCTAAAGAGAGTTGCCCATACTGTGTCAAGGTGGCACAGTTGCTAAAGTTGGCAGAAGTTAAGCATGTCATATATAAACTCGATGAGGACTATACACGCCAAGAGTTCTACAAAACCTTTGGTCATGGCTCTACCTTCCCACAGGTAAGAGTCTGTACTGAGGATGAAGACTGGAGAGATATTGGTGGGTGTTCCGAAACAGTAACTTTCTTAAAGGAAAATAACTTGGTCTAATGGAGAACACATGGGAACTACTCGCCCTCGTTGAACAAACTATCGATGGGGCATTCCAAGGCAAACAGTTACTCAACATGTATGAGTATCTGAAGTCAATCAAAGCAACTAAGAGAGACGCCACTGAATTCATTGAGAGTTCCGTCGCTAAAGAGATACAACTTCTCGTGATGGACCTGGAGGATTATCTTGAGGGTGGTGACGATGATGAACACAAACAACTGAGAGAAGGGTATGGTCACCTGGGTAAACCAGAGGCCAGAAAAATAAAGAATTATCTTCTTTCTTTACTAGAGGATGCGTGGAAGTATGAGCAAGAAAAAAGACCAGGAAGAAGGAGGAAAACTTCTAAATAAACTATCATCTGATGAACCTGCAATAGACCGTGGGTTTGAACTGATGATTAGAAATAAAAACAGGAGGGTAGAAGCACCAACTTACAGACTAAGATTTGGTAATGTCATGTCCCTCTTCAATAGAGAGTGGCGCTTGACCTTTGATTTCACTTTTGATATAAAGAAGAAGCCCTAGGAGGAAACCATGCTTGCAGTTACGCTCACATTCTCCACACTATTCTGTGTGATGTTTCTGATACTAGGAAGCATAGTTGGTTGGTTGGCCAAGGACTATGTTATACAGAGAGACTCTAAGTTTGTACCTATGCATCCTGAGATGTTTGATGAGAACGGAAATGTTATTCCTGATGACATCTTTGCAGTAAGGTTTGACAACGAACCTGAAGCTGGTTGGGGTGAGATGCCACAAGAAGAAGAGGATTGAATCACCTCAATAAATACGATATACTGAACTGATAGAAGAAATTACTATGGCTACATCAACAAAACTTCCACCTAATGCATTTGTTCATGAGATCCTTGGATACGTTTCCAAACAGAGATCTATTGCCAAGAAAGTGGACGCATTGAAAGAGTATCGTAATGATGCTCTGACTGCTATTCTAATCTGGAACTTCGATGACACTGTGATCAGTGTGTTGCCTGAAGGTGAGGTTCCCTTCAACAAGAATGAAGTTCCTGTAGGGACTGACCACACCTCTCTGAGGAAGGAATGGAAGAACCTCTACCACTTTGTTAAGGGTGGTAATGATCGTCTCTCCAAGACTCGTAGAGAGACCATGTTCATTCAGATGTTGGAAGGTCTCCATCCTGAAGAGGCAGAGATCATCTGTCTGGTGAAGGACAAACAGCTTGGGACAAAGTTTAAACTGACCAAGGAACAAGTATCGAAGGCCTTTCCTGACATACAGTGGGGTGGTAGAAGTTGATCGCTATGAGAATCCTCCACGAAAACTGTGACCTGGAAAAGGTGAACAACACCTCTCTCCCCAATAATGCATATATCGTTACCTATTTGTTGGAGGGTAGTGAAACCTATGACATTGCAATGGCAGCGAAACAGGTAGAAATCTTTGATGACTACTATGATAAGTACAAGAAAGATCTTATCTGTATTCATCAATCAAAAGGAACAATTAGTCCAAAACTTTGGAAAGGGATTACGGAGAAGAAAGATGGCTGAGGGGTTTCATCGTAAAAAGGGTAATGAGTGGATTGAAAAAATAGATATCGAGTTACCCACAGAGGATATCGACAATCTTATTAGGAAGTATAAGAAGATCAAGAAGTATCAGAAGTCCAACCTCTTTACTATCAAGACACTGGACGGAACTGAAACTCTTGTATCTAAGATGATTGAAGAGGCCAAAGAGGAAGGGTTCTAGTGACACCAAAGGTTGAATACTTCACAGAGACATCTAGTGGTGATTATGATAAACACCACTACAAAGTTGTGAGTAGTGGTGGACAGTCAGTGATTGTTCAGGACTATGAATCAGTGAGATCAATCTGGTTTCAGAGTCCCTTCATGTCATATGTGGAAGTGTTAGACATCAAGAAAAGAGGTGAAGGGTTTTGAGTATACCTTTAGAACACTATGAGTATGGACAGAGACCTCGATCTCCAGAGTACATCTTGATGTTGATCTCTGAAATGGAAGGTACATGGCAACACCTCAAATACATGGGGTTCGTTGAGGATGCAAAGATCATTGAAGAGATGAGGAAACCCTACTACAAGTTATACTTTCAAACTATCAAAAATAAATAATACACCAGCGGTAGTGTTTATGCTTTCTACTCAGTACCGGCTTCGGCTGGAGTTCATCTGTAAATGTATTGCAAACAACGAAGAAGTAAAACTAGAGGATATGATATGGGCACAGAAGTTGGCTAAGGCTAATACAACAGCCATGGAGATGTTGAAGAAGGCTAGGATGCAATCTAAACCAGTACAAGAGGGTGGTTTAGATGATTTTATGAATCAGATGGGGATAGGTAACCCCGACCCGTCTGAGTATAGTAAGGGGTTCCAGAACACAGACGAAATCGCTGAGTGGTTTCACCAAGAAAGACCTGACGATTGGAGACAGCGCGACTAATGGATGCAGTAATCTACAGTAACGGAAACCAAGAGTGTGAAAGAGCTATGTCTTTCCTTGACTCTCAAGGTATCTCCTATACTATCTACGAGTTAGGTAAAGACTTTACTGACAAACAATTCACCACTGAGTTTGGTGTGGTAGAATATCCACAGGTCAATATCGGATACACCCATGTCGGTGGTCTGAAAGAGACACTAACATATGTTACAAGGTCTGTTTTGGTCTCTTGACATATATAATATAACGGGATATAATTATCCTATCGTTCATCAGAGGTTACTCTGACGCAAGTAAGTTGACTCGGAACGGAACGTTCATCCTATGAAACACCTACTGTTATTGATTCCTCTTTTGTTATTCCCCTCTGTGGGACTGGCAGAAGACTCTTCCTATCATATCCTCAGCTGTGAGGACTTTGAGTGGATTGATGAGGGACTGCAGGCTGGTGATCTTGACGAGAGTATCAAGGCGGATATCCGCAGTGAACTCATTTTGGCTACTGACCCAGTGTGTTTTGAGTAGGACGCAAAAGCCAACTAAAGGAACGGACTAATCATCCAACTACTTTAGGAGACAACAAATGAACACACTTCAAATGATCAAGACGCAGATCAAAAAAGCATCTGCTCTTCACGACGCACAAATCTCTCACACCGCCTATCGTGGTATTGAGTATCAGGTTTGTAAGTTTCAACCTTCTGAAACTGAAAAAACCTATTGTTATCGTGGTCGTACTTATACTAAGTGATGTCCTTGTGGTATAATCAAGGGAGGTATATCCTCCCTTTTTTTTATGGAAAAAGAAAAGCTTAAATTGATTGTAAGGAACTTAAGAATGTTGGTTGATGCACTTGAATCAGAGGTGTATTCTGACGTAGAATCTTATACGAAATCGGAACAGGGTCTCCCACCACTTGCAGATTATGATGAGGTTTTTGAAGATGACGACGAGTGATTGGAGATATGATGAAGAGAGATTGAAACTCAGGGAGTCTTGTCTCTTAATATTACTAAATAAATATGGTGGAACTAGGATTGAAGAAGCCTCCTATTCCACAAAAGATATTTACGAATGTGTCGATACCTGGGTTAGCCAAGGACATCAGATCCCCCACGGTATTGATTCTTACTTTAAGACTTACTTTTCCAATTCTAGTTGATGTATCATCTTAATAATTACGAACAGGCTCTAAGAAACTTTGGTATCCAAGTTGAATTTATCTGTGCTATGGAAATGGCTGGTAAACTTACCCCAGAGGAAGCACACCAGCGCGTCAAGGCTGAATACAAACAGCTCAAACAAGTTAGAAAGTCCAACAACTAGAACTTGTAGTAAGTGTCATTCTGAATATCCATTAGACTTAGATCACTTCCAATACGTGAAGAGTTTTAAGTATAATTATTCATACTATTGTAACGACTGTGATTTGAATGGAAAGAAACCCAATGGATCAAGAAATGAAACCCGGATGTAAACTGGTATCAGTTACACCTGATGCCGAACAACACATCGCATACTGTGCGAGGGTGAGTAATCCAGCGAACCAGGACAATGAAAAGTTCTCTGGACTTCTTAAGTATTGCATCAAGCATCAACACTGGAGTATCTTTGAACAGGCGTTCATGACTCTAGAGATTACAACCAATAGAGGTATCGCGGCACAGATCCTGCGACACCGTTCATTCACATTTCAAGAGTTCTCTCAGAGGTATGCCCCCACATCCTTCCTCGGTGAGATTGAACTTCCTGAACTGAGACGACAGGATGAGAAGAACAGACAGAATAGTATTGATGACCTTGACCCTGAGATTGTAGACAAACTCAATCGTCAGATGATCACACTGTTCAGTTCTGCCAACAACCTGTACAAACAGATGTTGGACGCTGGAGTGGCAAAGGAGTGTGCTCGCTTTGTACTTCCTCTGGCCACACCAACCAAACTGTACATGACAGGATCTGTTCGCAGTTGGCTGCACTACATTGAACTGAGGTCTGCACACGGAACTCAGAAGGAACACATGGACATCGCCAACTCAGCAAAGGAGATCTTTGTTGAACAGTTCCCATCTATCGCTGAAGCGATGGACTGGTAATAAATATACACACTCAGGAGGAATCATGGCTCAATATGATGTAATCAACACGACTACAGGTGAAACTAAAGTAATTGAAGTGAGTGTTCATGAGATCACTCAGTGGTATGAGGACAACCCAGAATGGAAGAGGGATTGGTCCCAAGGTGCAGCTACATCAGTCGGTATGGTTGGTGAAGTCTATGACAAACTGAAGAAGACACACCCTGGTTGGAATGATGTCCTTCACAAGGCATCCAAAGCTCCTAAGTCACAAGTAAAACCTATCTAATTTTATGCCAAGAAAGAGTAAGTCAGGTATCGGAACTAACCCTGTGCCCTTTGGCACTAGTAATAGAACGATGAAAAGGAAGAAGCCAATCAATCTTGATTACATCAAGAAGATTGAGCCTCTCACAGCAAACCAAGATAAGTTCTTCAGTGAGTGGGGAAAGGGCCAGAACCTAGTGGCATATGGTGTGGCTGGTACAGGTAAGACCTTTATCACCCTCTACAATGCCCTCCTGGATGTTCTGGATCCCAAGACACCTTACGAGAAGATCTACATTGTCAGGTCCCTTGTGGCGACCAGAGAGATTGGTTTCCTTCCCGGTGACCATGAGGATAAGTCCTCCTTGTATCAGATCCCATACAAGAACATGGTGAAATACATGTTCGAGATGCCTGATGACAATTCCTTTGAGATGTTGTACGCCAACCTCAAGGCACAGGGAACTATCTCCTTCTGGAGTACATCATTCATTCGTGGTACTACATTCGATAATGCTATTCTGATCATTGATGAGTTCCAAAACTTGAACTTCCATGAACTTGATAGTATCATTACTAGGGTAGGTGAGAATTCCAAGATCCATTTCTGTGGTGACGCCACACAAACTGACCTCACAAAGACGGCAGAGAAGAATGGTATTGTAGACTTCATGAGAGTGATCAACAGTATGCCATCTTTTGAAACCATCGAGTTCCAGGCTGAGGACATTTGTAGAAGTGGATTGGTTAAGGAATACATCATTGCGAAACTTGAATTAGGTCTTTAATGTTTAACCATGTGGATGTCCCTTTCATGCCTATTGAGAGGGAAACAATTGATGGAGTTCGATACTACAAAGTATGGGGTTCAGAAGAGCTTGTCAAGATGCCTTCAATCACCTCTGTGATTAGTTGGAGGAACAAGGAGAAGTTCAAGGAATGGAGAAAGAAAGTTGGTGAACAAGAGGCCAACAACATCACTCGTAAGGCCACACATCGTGGTACTGACGCACATACTTTGATTGAAGAGTATCTGAATAATTCAGACACATACACAAAGGTTCTCCCTTTGTCTGAGTATTTGTTTAAACAGGCCAAACCTGACCTTGACCGTATTGACAATATCATTTGTCAGGAACAGGCACTCTATTCCACACAGATTGGTATCGCAGGTTCTGTTGATTGTATTGCAGAGTTTGATGGTGAGTTGGCAGTTATTGATTTCAAAACATCTGCTAAACCAAAACCTAGAGAATGGATTGAAGACTATTTTGTACAATGTGCAGCCTACGCTTGTATGTTGTATGAGATGAAGGGTATAATCGTTAAGAAGTTTGTAATCATCATGACATGTGAGGATGGTGAAGTAAAAGTCTATGAAGAAAGAGACAAGTCCAAGTACATCAACTTACTCTCCCAATATGTTGGAGACTTTGTTGAAGCTAAACTACAGGAATATGCTTAATCCTGAGGATCAAAAACTAAATGAATTGTTTGAGAGTAAGTTCTATTGCCCTCAACGATTTGCAGAAGAGATTGAGAAGTTAGTGCACTCCTCTAAAGAGATGAAGTATGTTGATGCCATCATACATTTCTGTGAGAAGAATAACTTAGATGTGGAATCAGTTCCTAAACTGATTTCCAAACCCTTGAAAGAAAAGATCAAGGTTGAAGCCATGGAGATGAACCTATTGAAGAGAACATCTCACGCAAAACTCCCACTCTGATTATGATTTCATATAATGTTGCCAAAAGTGAATCCGTTTGAATGTTACAAGTCCTATCTGGGACTGAAGAACCATTTCACCAAAGAGTCATATGACTACCAGAAGTATTGTGGTAAGTCACGAGCCTCTATTCAGTCCTTTCATAAACGTAAGGACAGATACTTCTTTGAACGACTGTCACGACAGAAGGATGATAAGGAAGTGGTTGAATACTTTGTGAGTAACTTTGTTAGAGCAACTGATCCAGCCTCTGTATGGATTGGTGAGATTGTACAGAATGGTGAGAACAACTACCAAGAGTGGTTGAAACAAAGACAGAGTATGACCTATCTCTTTAAGGAAGAGTGTGGTATACTCTTTGATGACAACAAGATAGATGATGTGTTTGATTGTTCCAAGGGTCACCCTTTGATCCTTAAGAAACATCTGAGTAAAGAAGTGTCACTGGAGACACTCATCGTCATTGATCGTATCCTAAACTACAGGAGTCGATTTGATAGTTCCCTTAAAGATCCAGTGTGGGAATCTGTCAGTATGAAAATGAGGAAGTACAGTCCCTTCCTACATATTGATATATTTCGTTATAAGAAGATTCTTAAACAAGTAGTATTGGGATCATGAGTTTTTTCAAATCAGATTTAGTACAACAAGAGTTGGAGAAGATCTCTCAACTTCAGGAAGAGATCTACACTAAGATCTATATGTTCTCCAACATGAATAAGGAGGACAAACTTTATCATGTGGAATTGTTGGAAGAACTTCTGAACAAACAGAGGATCCTGTATACTCGTATGAGTTTGAGTGATGATCCTGATGCCAAGAAGATGAAGGAGAACATCGTCGAACAGGCACAGATGTTAGGGTTCCCTCCTGATACTGACATCGCTTATGTCTTTGGCAATATGACAAAGATTATCGAGAATATGAAGAAGTCGATTCGTGATACATAATAGTATATAATAATACTGGGCTAGTCAATCCCTAAGCTACGACACACAGGCCAAATACAAACATACGAGGTACAAATGGGTTTTGGAGACCTTAAAAAGCAATCTTCCCTTGGTAGTCTGACTGCCAAGTTAGTAAAGGAAGTTGAGAAGCAAAACGGTGGTGGAGGTGGAGGTCAAGATGACCGCCTCTGGAAACCTACAATGGACAAGTCTGGCAACGGATACGCTGTCATTCGATTCCTTCCCG
>Ga0163111_10002461_pt1 | contig 11751 bp, 12 predicted proteins | sample CRUFie1St18metaG_FD_109645 | JGI IMG/M metagenome (GOLD analysis project Ga0163111, IMG submission 109645) | Marine microbial communities from the Costa Rica Dome - CRUD Field 142mm St18 metaG | ecosystem: Environmental > Aquatic > Marine > Oceanic > Photic zone | place: Costa Rica: the Eastern... | reverse complement strand
TTCAAGCTTTCGCTCATTGACCAATATTCTCCACTGCTGCCAACGGCGGGGTGTTTTTCAGCCCCCGTGTGACTGATTCATCTTTCAATACAGCTAAAGGTTGTTGGCTTAACTTATCTAAAGTTAAATACCTACCCTAATACAATTAACTCTAAAGGGACTGTTACTTTAGTTACCCTTATCATCCACCCTCAGTGTACAACCTAGCGCGTGAACACTAGGCTACTTACATTTTAAAAAGAAGGAAAAACAATAAGAGGTAACAATTTGCCCTTAAGGCAATCCTTTAGTTATTTAGTTTGTATATTACTCACCGATACACCACCAAGTCTTTCCGACTTAGTTTAATTCGCATGTGTCAAGAGGTTTTGCTCGCATTCACTCCGAGCCAAAGTCAAACTCATAATTATTAAATTTTGGTATAATCCACTAAAATATTTCATTGTTTAATCGCTTAATTTATTTTTTAAAACTAATTTACGAAGGATTTTTCTTTTTACACGACCTCTTTTTCGTAATTTCATGTTATTGAGGTGTAAACTTTTTAAGAAAAATATCGAATGAAAATTAAATTCAAAAGGTTTTTTCGTAATTTCGTCATGAAGGGTGTTAGTTGTCGGGTCGACTAAATAATGGTTGATTGGGGTTAACAAAGTTCGTATATATTGAGGTAAATTAGTAGGTACCCCTTTTATAGTTAGAACTATATTTTTAATTTTAATTATCAACAACATCTTTCGAAGCATTTTAACTAACAATAATTTAGTTGATTGTAGCTTCTTAGTTGATTTTTTGTAATCGAAACCTTTCAACAAGAGACCAGGACTAAGAAAAAAATACTGATGCTTAAGTACGTTGTGCTCTAAAGTTATTTTGAACTTCCCGTGCTTAAACTTAAACCTTAGGTTAAATAGCCTATTTTTATTAAAAAAGTCTTTTTCTATTAAAACTTTCTTTAATTGTATAATAGGTTGTAGAAGAATAAATTTATAGGAATAGTAAAGTAAACTTTGACTATTTATTCACGTTGTAAGTAAATAATATGACTTAACACGTGTTTCTAACTTAAATTGTAAATTAAACTTTGGGAAAAGTTTATGAGGTTTTATTTTTTTTAAAAACGTGAGGTGGTTACTCTTTTTATCTTTTAAATACTTAACTCTTTTAATTTTTGAAAAAAGTTGGATTCGAACCAACGAGAGTAATTACTAACAGGTTTACAGCCTGCCGCCTTCGTCCACTCAGCCATTTTTCCTTACAGCTTTATGTTCTCAATAAGTGTATGGTACAGTGTTTAGGGTGTACCTACCCTTAAGTGGGAACAAGTTTCAAAAAGTTTTAATAGCTCAGTTGGTAGAGCACAGGGCTGAAAACTCTGGGGTCGTTGGTTCGAATCCAACTTAAAACATTCAGTGTTCTTTTCACGTAATTCATCTTATCAACGAGACTACAAGTTACTTTTTAGCTATTTAATTTCACCCCGCTTGTACGTATTTCTAAAAACCCATACGAAAAACACTCGTAATACCACGTTATTCTTAAAGGATGATTTGTGTTACTATGTAATCGTTCATTTAAAATTCTCTACAAACTTTTATAATTCGCAACTCTCGGATATCTTTGCTTACGAGACAACTGTAAACACAAAACCTTTACTCTCTAATACAGTTGTTGTTTATAATTTTCACAATATTTTTTTCCATGACCGACTATTTTTATTTTCTACTAAGAAAGATTCTCTTAAATCAATTACCGATCTTTTTCCAAACGCTTCTTGGTTAGAAAGAGAAGTGGCTGAGCTGCATGGGCTAAATTTTAATGGGAAAAAAGATGTACGTAACTTAATGCTACAATACGGTGATACTTCCGCACCTTTCCGTAAATCATACCCTTCTATCGGTCGAAAGGAGATGTTCTACGACGGACTTAACGACCTAATCGTACAGTTGCCTGTAGCGATACAGGTTTAAAACTTTCTTTTTTATGCGATTCAAAGGCCACTTTAAAAACCTAAATTACTATTCGTTACCAACGTCTATTTTGTTCTATTTACGGAAACGTTTAAACTTTTTATTCATAACATTTGTAACGGTTTCTTTATTCGTCTTTACCTTACTTTAAGTTTTTAGAAACGAGCTATCGTCTAGTGGTTAGGACCTTAGATTTTCACTCTAATAACGTGGGTTCGAATCCCGCTAGCTCGAAAATAACTAATAGCATACTTCAATTTAAAGCAAGTCCGACGAGCGTGATTAAACTTCGTTACGAGTTTTTTTTCGTTTCTCTGTTGCCGCTACTTCATGGTAAAAGCAAGTCCTCTTATGAGCGACTTGCCAACAACTTAGGAGATAAGATATATCTAAAAAAATCATATTTGATATTTCTGTGACTTAATTACCTTGCGTCATACCAAAATGATGCCTATTCAGTAAAAGTTACCAAAATTCGATCTAAAACAAAATTGTATACAGTAGTTAAGGCCCCTATGGCGCACAAAACGAATTCTAAAGAACAGTTCATTTCCAAACATTATCATTTTAAGGTCCAATTTACTGTTCGTCGCAGTACCGTTCGGCACTTGTCATGCCAAGCAGTAAGTACTATTAACGTAAATCTTCTTAGCACTTTTCCTGTCTTTGAAACAAATTTATTGTTCTTGACTTCTGCTAAAATCCACACCCCCTTATTACTTACCGCTTACTTAAGACGATAAGTTAAGCTTAAGAAATAAACCTAGTTATGAATGCAAACTCTTTATAGCTTAGAAAGTTTCTTAATACATGAAACTGGGGCTTAATTAACTTTGATAAGGGATTCATTACGCCCGTTCCTAAGTCTTCTCTGTACCTATACATTATTTCTACATTTCTAAACTGTTTTTATTGTGTTGTGAGCCTGTATGATGAAATTGGTAGACATGCGAGGCTTAAAACTTCGTCCTTCAAAGGGTCCTGGTTCAAGTCCAGGTACAGGTAACGTTGCTTCAAACTTTTTAACCCGAAAAGGTTTAATGGTCCTTTTATATTTAGTCAGTTCCTTAGCTTATGTCAACTCAAAAGTTTTCCCCTTGGGGGCAACTTGACTTTACACAATCGTTAATCCCGTCTCCCTAGTCAGTTCTCTGGTTTTTCACCTGTTACTAATTTATAGCTTGGCTCTGTTATTATGCTTCGTTTTGCTCACGAAGTTACTGTAAGCTTTTTGGTGTTAGTTGTTTATGTTTACAACATTTAATTTAACCACCTCAACAAATTTCCTACTAACTCAAACCTCTATATGGGGTATGTGTTTTTTCTTTTTAACGTTGTACGTGCTATTATGATCTACTGTAGTTTTATACACAACACCTAATATCCCTCAATTTATTAAAGGGTCGGTTACGACTTACACTTACATATCTGGTTCTGCTAATCTAGGTTTATTAGTATCACCTCTAGTTGTATTGTTGTTCTTACTCCTCTCATGATCAGGACCAACCGTATTAGCGTGGTACGGTCATATTATCTTTACTAATTGACAATATCGTTTATCTTTCTTGGTCTTAATTAATTTTTTTATTCTTCTTGTAGCTTACTCAACTTCGTTGTATTTCTCTTCTAGTGATATCTATGATTATTATATTGTCATCTTCAACTTCTTTTTCTGAGTTTTATACCTTTTCTACGTTAATAATGTTTTCACGTTTATTTTCTTTATTGAAATTATCTCAACCCTCATAATATTGTTATTAACAACATCGACTTTTTCTTCTAGTTATTTCTACAATTTACGTAACTTATCACAGCATAGTTACTTTCAATCAACAACGCCTATCACGTTCTTCCGTTCAATCCTCTTTTTTTTCTGAATTAGTTTAGTCGGGTCGTTAAATTTGTTCGTGTTCTTAACGCTGTTTTACCTGAAGGTTCTAACCTTTGACTGATTTTTGACTGAGTCAATAGTCTTTTATTTGTTAACGGTAGGGAACTTAAAGTCCTTATTTGTCCTGCTTATTGTCTGACTTGTTTTAATGTTTTGTATCTTTTTAAAATGTGGGCTAGTTCCTTTTTACTTTTGAAAACCAACATTCTTTAAAGGTATGACTCTCCACTCTCTATTTTTTTACATATATTTTTTTTATTTTAACTTACTACTTTTCCTAACTTATTTTTTACTGGTTTACATGAACGAGCTCTTCACAATAAGTATTGCGGTTAATCTTTCGTTACTACTATTTGGAATTATTACCGTATTTTTCATTTTGTTCGAATCATACTACGTTAAAGCTTTCTTAGCTCTGAGTAGTATTTTGAACACCTTGTTCTTGTTCCTTGGTCTGACCTCATTCCACGTTACGGATCTCTACTTCCTATTGTAAAAGGAAACTATGTTTTTAAATGGTCTGGTTTAACGAATTTAATGATGTTATACTTTTACTATGATCTTACTTAGTTATTTATAACTTAGCTCTACTTGTAATTTTTACGACCCTCTTTCAACTTACCAATAATCGCGTCAACACCCTTTATGCATTAAGCGACTTGGGTTCTACTGGAACTTTTACTAAATTGCTAGTTATTGCGCTATTCTCAATGGCCGGTGTACCGCCATTCTGGGGGTTTTTTTCGAAAGTTTTTATTTTTTTATTACTGTTAAATTCTAATTTTTTCATTTTTTTCTCGTTTTTTTTTGTTTTATTACTTACTGGGTTGTACTTCTATATTCAAAATATTAGATTCTTAAACCCTACATCGGCTGCACAGTCGGTCTCAACTGTCGAGCTTAACGTCCGACGTGTTCCTTTATTTTACTACCTTACTTACACTAGCAGTTATTTTCTGATTGTTGGTTTCTTTTTCACCGAAGATCTATTTCTTTTACTGACTTGAGTACTTGTCTAATCCTCGTCCTAACGTTAAGGGCTAAAATAAATTATCAAGCTATACCTGGTGGTACTCAAGGTTCATGCCCTTGCAGGTGTTGGTTCAATTCCAGCTAGCTTGCTTCCACAAGATTATTTTAGTATAGCTAAGTTTAAAAATGTTGTTACAACCTCGAAGGTATACATACAAAACACGTCATAAAAAAAGATCCCAAAAAACCTTTAAAGGCCAATCTCTTCATTACGGTACTACCGGAATTCGAACTCTTCAGTCTTTCCGATTTACGGGTAAGCAAATTTTCCGGTTTTTTATATTCTTAAAAAAATCTAGTCGAAAATCTGATAGAACTAAGAGACTCTTCTGGCTGAATGCGTTCCCACATTTACCACTAACTCGTAAAGCAAAAGGGGTGCGAATGGGTAAAGGTACAGGTAAGTTACACTCTTGATTTACTATTGTTCGGGCTGGAACTGTTTTAGTAGAATTTGCTAATTTACGTTCTGGTCGAGCTAAGCATTTCATGAATCAAGTTCGATTTAAGCTTGCGATACCGACAACTGTAGTTACCACCCAGACTAAGAACATCAAAGTCGCCGGTGGTAGCGCGACGAACACTTCAACACAACCCTTTTATTTAACTTAATGAGCGATGGGTGCTGACTTGTTGTGATACGGTTACTTATACTATTACCTCTTCTTCCTTTTAATTTTTGTTTTCACATGTTATGTGCTTCGGTTATCGCAGCTTGTTGCTATCAACCAATTACTGGTTGTAAATGTTGCCGCACCTTTAGCTTTGGGAACATTCGTTGGGTTCTCATTTCTGAGTTTAACCTCACTTTACTACATCTTAGACCTAAATGCTACTTTTGTTACAATTAGTAATTCGTCGGAAAGCTCGCTTGTTGTCTTTGATTTACAACCTACTCACTTCTTATTAGACACCTACTATTTGGGTTTACACTTAGTAGACGTTTACTTGTTTCCGTTTATTTACATTTTTATCCTTATCACGTTGTTATCAATTTTATTCTGTTTGGCATACAACATTCATGAACTTATGAGTTTTATGTTCTATTGTACTATTATCCTACTGGCAGGGTACATACTTTTTTTTACTTCCTCAATGATCTTATTTTTCTTTGCTTACGAGATGCTACTTGTACCATCTTTTTTCATCTTATACAATTTTGCGAAAACTCGTAGATGTGTTGAGGCAGCGTACTTAATGTTTTTTTGAACGCAATTTGGTGCCTTATTCCTCATCTTTGGTTTCTTGTATATATTCTTTACCACTGGTACTTCTTCGTTCACTGTTTTATCAACCTTTTATTTTTCAACATATGAACTTAACTTTATTTTCTTCTGTTTATTAATGGGATTTGGGGTTAAGCTCCCAATTTGACCTTTCTACGGATGACTTCCCAAGGCACACGTTGAAGCTTCAACTAATTTCTCAATTTTCTTAAGTGGAGTTTTAGTCAAATTTGCATTTTTTGGGTTCTTGAAGTGCCTTATTACGATAAAGCTCGAACCAACTTTTTATTTCGTCTACCCATTTCTAACGTTAGGATTAACCGACGCAGTATTTAAGATGTTTTATCAAATTGATTTGAAAAAATTAGTTGCATATTCGACGGTTGTTGAGATGCACTGACTAACTATTTGTATAATCAGCGGACAATCTTCATTAATGCTGGCTAGTTTTTGTATGCTTATAAGCCACGCCCTACTTTCAACGAACTCGTTCTTACTGGTAGATAGTATAGGTCGTCGTTTTAAAACGCGTTTGATAACTGAGGTGAACGGTATTAATTTTATGTGTCCAAAGCTATTTTTAGTCAGTCTACTAAACCTATTAGTGTTTTTAGGGTTTCCGGGATCAATTATGTTCGTTGCTGAAATCTTATTCTTTTCATTCTTCTTCGATTTATACCCCCTTTTAACACTCTGATTTATCCTTCTTCTATATTTACTAGCACCAACGATGTTTTTTCGTTCATGAGTAAATATGCTTTTCGGGTCTTCACGACATCTCTTAGAGCGGTTGCCTGCAGATTTACTAGCTAAAGAGCTTATTATTTACCTAGGACTACTGTTATTGATGTTTTGACTAGGGTTTACGTGACAGGCATTTTTATTTTAGTTCTAAAAGTTAAGATATAGCAACACTTAAACAAGCAAATTCACGTACGTGATCTTCAAAAAAAAATTTATCCAGAACACCAGCCTTGAAAGCTTCTCCTCAAGTTAAAGGGGTTGTAACTAAAGTTACGACGATGTCTCCTAAGAAACCTAATTCAGCTGTTCGTCACGTGGCGAAAGTCGCATTGTCAAATTCTCTTCGTCTTACAGCTAGAATCCCTGGTATAGGATACATATGTTCTAAATATAATCGTGTTTTAGCTGAAGGAGGTCGTGCTAATGATCTTCCTGGAGTTGGTTACTCGTTGGTACGAGGAGTGCACGATTTTTCACCTGTTATTTTCAAAAAAAAACGTCGTTCCGTCTACGGAACGTCAAGACCGGATGGGTTTACGAAATTCGTAAAACGTTCGCTTCGGTTGAAATAGATTACTTTGAAACTTGAATGAATTTCGTCAAAACTTATATCAATTATTTCTTGAGCTCGAGCTGGATCTCTCTGACCTTTAACATTCGGTTTAGCATGTTGTGCAGTTGAAATGATCCACGCTGCAATGAGTCGTTACGATATGGATCGATTTGGAATTATTTTACGAGCGTCCCCACGCCATGCCGACATGATTATAGTCGCAGGAACTTTAACAAATAAAATGGCCCCTACAATTCGTCGTCTTTATGATCAATTACCTGAACCTCGTTGAATTTTATCAATGGGTAGCTGTGCAAACGGAGGTGGGTACTACCATTACTCCTATTCAGTTGTTCGTGGATGTGATCGAATTATTCCAGTAGATATTTATGTACCCGGATGTCCTCCTACTGCAGAAGCACTTTTATACGGTTTGATACAATTACAAGGGAAGATAGGGTTCGTTTTATCGGAATTAAATACTGCTAACGAGTGGTACGGAGGTGATCATATATAAATACAACCAACAAACTTTTGTTTAAGACTGCTGAAACCTTACTTACAGTTTCATCAGGTTTAAATATAAACGCAACACGATATTTTTATTGAAAAACTTTTCAGTATACGGTTCTAACACGGGTTCAGTGAGCTCGGAGACGTCATTTAACCCAGTGGCTGTTCTTTACAAATATTTTGTTCCTTTGAACATCTGAATACAGTTTTTATCGCCGACACGGTAGTTATGTCCGAACAACAAACTTGTTTAAACACAACTACACGTCGTTTAATTTTATTACATTAAAGTACGTAGCATTGAAAGCTGTTAAAAGTAGTGAAACCTTCGTAGCTGCAGCTTGATACCCCCGTTTACAAACGTTTTACACTAACCGGAGGTTTCTGAAGCAAGTCGGTAGTTTCAATCCGTATTTTACGTGCAGTTCAATCTCAACCCCTCTACTTCCGTCTAAATTGTCCACGGGTAACGTGGTTACCGACTTAGATACTCCGTGAGTTAATCAAAGCGTCTCGTCAGCAGGGGTACTGACAGGCACATCGAATACGAACTTACTAAAAAGTTTATTCCAGGCGTTTTTTAACAAGAACGCTCTACAGTTTTGCGTCGCGTACTATAAACTTTTAACTTACCTATTTGTCATGAAATTATTTGATTTTGGTCCTCAAAAAAATGCAAACAACCTCTAATGCGTCTCGAAGAATTACATATTTCCACACAAAGTGAAGTAGTCGTTTTATTAAATCGTCTTTTTTCTTAAAAAAAAAATCTAACGCAGGTCGTAATATCTCAGGTCGTAAAACGATTCGCTCAAAGGGGTCTATTAAGGCACCAATTCACTATGCTGTAATTAACTACCAAAACACCCATAAGTTGTTTGGTTTCGTATCTAACGTCCAATTACTACAAAAAACGCAAAGCTTTTGTTTTTTAGTAGTTAACTCAAATGGGTCAATTTTTTATAAACCGGTTGGTACATGACGGAAATCTTTTTCGTTTATTTACTCACATCAAAAAAGTAAACTCTTCACAAACTTGTTTACAAGTCCTTACTCTCTTAAATTAGCAACATTAGCATTATTACAACCTATTTCGCACCTCGAAATTACTCCATTAAAGGGGTCGCAGTACGCTCGAGCTCCTGGATCAGTTGCCAAAGCTTTAAGTAAAAATAAGAACACTCACACAGCGTTAGTTCGACTACCATCTGGAGTACGTAAAATTTTTTCGTTGTACAATACAGCGGTTAAAGGCGCTTCGTCATTAAAAGAAAAGAAACAAGTCGGGAGTACCAAGTCAGGTTACTGAAGGTCGTTAGGTTACAAATCCAAGGTAAGGGGAGTTGCTATGAATCCTATAGATCATCCCCACGGAGGTCGAACTAAGTCTATTAAGTACCCACGAACCCCTTGAGGGTTAACAACTAAGTTTAAGTAAAGAATAAATGTTTTCATACACGAAAAAAAGTTACAAAGCACCATATATTGCACCAAGCACTTGACGCGAATTATTTTTGATTTATGATAATCCGATCCATTTATCAAAGGAAAAGGTTATTCTTGATCGTAGCTCAACTATACCACCGGCTTACGCAGGTTTAAAACTAAAGATATATAGGGGTAACAAGTTTCAAAGTAAACTTATTAATCGCTGAATGGTAGGTTACAAATTCGGTGAACTTACGTGAACCCGAAAAATTGCTTTGTATAAGGCGAAGCAGTTGCGAAAGAAGAAGAAATAGTATTAATGAAATTTGAACACGTGTTAAAGATTTACTGAACTAAAGGTCTTCTTTTTAACAATACTTTAGAACCTTTTTCTACACCAGTAGAAAATTTATTTAAGAATACTAACATGTTTGGAAGAGCTGCTCGCAATACTTTGGTAGAGCGTTTTGAGATCTCAGAAACAGTCACTAACAGGCAGTTTGCCTTAGGAGAGGAAAGTCCAAATATTTTGAACTCAGTAAATACTTTCTTTTCACAGTTTAGTAGCGTCAATGGCCGACTACGCGAACTACAAAGATTAGTCCTTATTCGTCTATTTTTAATAAAAACATTTCGTGGTAGGGCTCATGCTCTCGGAAAACCCTCCCGTGGTCAACGAACATGATCTAATGCATGAACATCTTATAATTTGAACAAAACGACTAGAGCTTTCATAAGCGATTTTCAACGGACGTTAGACAAAGAAAATTCACCTGTTAAAAGAAATTATAAGTTGATTCAAAAACGGGTAAAAAAATCAACGAAGTCATTTAAACTAGTTAAGAAATCAACCAATATCAACTCATGATTTTAAAATTGTTAAGTTTTTTAGTGCAACCAATCACAACCATATCCAATTCATTATTAACGAACAAGGGAAATTTTTATCTCTTCTTACTCAATTTTGGTTTAACGTCGCATTACCTTCAGCTAACTTCAATGCTGGCAAGTGGTGCCCGCTTTTTACAAAAAATTAGCTTTTTTTCACAAAAAATAACCCCGGTGTCAAAGCATCGGTGACTTCTTGCGAGCCGAATTCTGCGAAAAACGACAATCCGAAAACGTAACTCACACTTTATGGATCCCAGGGTTAGCCACGTTGCGTCGTTTTGACAGTTGTCAACGTATTTAACGCAACGAAAATTCCACCTCATTGGGCTTCCATATAACAAGAAGCGATTCGCCTTTTACGAAAATTTAACTCAAAACCGTTTGAATGCGGGCTTAAAGATTGGTACAGTTAGGCGATATACGTTTTCTAAACTCCGCAAAGCACGAATTAAACTATTTTTAGGTGCTCTAAAGCCTCAGCGGTTAGCCATTTCTGTTAAGGCACCGTTACAACTAACGAACCCCCGCCTTCGAGTTAGAAGGTCAACTAACTTGCGTAGCGTTAACCCTTATTTATTTTTAGTACGTCGCACTCATCGCCGAACAACGTCTCAAACTTATGCAAACCATTTGTTACTAAGCCGCTTTAAGTCCTCTTATCTTAAACCAACTACTTCATCAAGTACCGAGTCATTTACACCTAGAGCGACTTTCTTCTTCTGAAAACGCTACCTGAACCCTAATCAACGCGCTAGGTCGTCAGAATTTATCTTTCGTCGTTTTCGAAAACGCTGATATAGGTGAAAATGTCTTGCAACAGGTACGCGAACGGGACGTCGAGCCTTACGGCGTAGTAACTTTGACCTGACTGCTTGATCTACTTTTAAGTATGAGGCTTATAGTACACGTAAACATTTAACTTACATGAACATGCTTGTACAGCCTTTCAAGGTTAATTCTCACCAAAACGTATTTAAAGGTAAACGGGTCTCAAAGCTTGGTACTTTAAACACCAACAACACACGGTTGATTTTTTTATCTAAACGTAATTTGTTAGGTTTAAAATCAACTTCGCTAACACCGCAGCCTGTGCAAAACGTGAACGTAGGAGTGACTAAACCCATTCTATATTCTTCAAATCCGGTAAGATCCGTGACACCCCAAACTCTTTTAGCGCTTAAACGCTCTAAGAGACGGTCCTTTAAAAGAGCTATTCAGCTGCAATTTAAAGCTAAGAGAAACTACATCAGTTTAGCACGTAAGTGGGGTTACTCCTCAACTGGACTGTGAATTGGTAGGAAGTCGAAAACGACTAAATTAGTAACATGGAAATATCGTATATTTTGGGCAAAAACAAGTTGAACTAAGGGCTTACCATTAGCGTTAAGACCTACGAGCTTAATTGACATTTCATGAACTAAAAGAACTTCGTTTGCTACTTACTTTGGGTCTTGAAGCGGTACTAAATCACCCCTTTTTGTAGTTGCTTTAAGTTCTTGATCC
>Ga0163111_10002459_pt1 | contig 11758 bp, 6 predicted proteins | sample CRUFie1St18metaG_FD_109645 | JGI IMG/M metagenome (GOLD analysis project Ga0163111, IMG submission 109645) | Marine microbial communities from the Costa Rica Dome - CRUD Field 142mm St18 metaG | ecosystem: Environmental > Aquatic > Marine > Oceanic > Photic zone | place: Costa Rica: the Eastern... | reverse complement strand
CTCCAGATTGATCTGTCCGGATCAACCGTGGTGTTTCCAAGGTTGAACATCGTATCAAGGTCGTGTGGGACGAGAATAAAGCGCGGATCGGTAATGCCGCTGTAAAGGCCGTAGTCGTCGCCCTTGGAGGTAATAAGCCCTCCTTCCCGGTTGCCGGCGAGTGTGTCGAGGGCAAAATAAGTGGCCCATTGCTCGATGTTCAGGACTCTTCCGACGTCTTCAAAATAGCTTTCCGCTGGAGAATTATTCAGGGTGTTAGTCAGCGCGATAAGGTCACCCCAATCATCTTCAGACTGATTCGTTTTCTTGAAATAGGTATCCCGGTAATTATCGGCATTAGGCCCCTCATATCGGAGGTCTCCCTCCTCGTCGGTGTCCTCATTGTCCCTGACCTGATAGAGGTTTCCGTCAGGGTCGAGCGGCCAGTGGTTTCGGGTGTACTCGCTACCGAAACTCTCGACCTGAGCATACGAGCCGAACATGTTGGCCCCGCTGCGTGCGAGGTCCTCGCCGTTAACTCTCAGGAGAGACGCGGTGGCCTCGGCTGTTTCAATCCCTGCGGAGCGGAGGTATGTACTTCCGAAGACCTGTGATGGGGGATACTGCGCGTTAAATTTCACCGACAAGCAGCCATTCCAAGGTTCATCACTACGGAACTTCACGAGAAAGTTGTTTGGGGGCGGGTTTCGCGAGCTGGCTCCACGGTTCCGGACACTGGCGAGGTAGCGCAGTGCAAGACCGGTTCCGTCCTCGACGATAAAAGTGCAGTTCATCTCCGCATTACTTTCTTCCTCGTTTCGAGGGGACTCACTGTCATCTCCGATATCGGCCAACTCGGCGCGCTCCTCCTCGGTCATTATGATTCGGTATTTTGGCTGGCTTCCGGCAATCCAGCTCGCGAATGGGTCATACGAATCGTCAACCTGAAAGAGGGCGTTTGCCCCTTGTGCCCCACTCTCATGCGAAGGAGCGGGCCACGTGCGCTCGGCGGCATCTGCAAATGCGCGGAGGTAGAACTCAATAATCGAGCCGTCAGGGTGGCCGGGTATTTCAGCGCGGAGAACGCCATCTGGACTCTCGGCCATTTCTCCTGAGGTCCAATCAGAGTCTCCATCCAACCGCCAGAAAAGGAGCAAGGAACCCTGCCTCTCAACGTAATCCAATTCGGCTTGAATAGTCACATTTTCACCAGAACGGGGAATAACCGGACTATGGCTGACACTCTTAATGAGTGGTGCCACATTTGTGGAGAGAATGGAGTTCGCGCCACCTGGTGTTCCACCAGTGGCAATGCTAGCCCCCCAGTTCTGTCCCTGATTATTCGAGAGAGCCGGGTTAACCACCTCCAGCGAAGCACCTCCGCCATCGTGAGTGGCGTTCCAGATCCAGCCTTGATGGCCATTGTCCACCGGTCCCCGGCGCCTTTCAGCCCAGTCTCCCTCATCAGCATAATGAACACGGTCGATTCTGTTTCCGTCCTGATCGACAAGGGTAAGAGTTTCCCCCGAATTGCGAAGGCGACCAGTCCACGGACCAAGGATGTTTTCGCCAGTATCAGCCCCGGGGTGGATCGAATTAAATGTGGGCAGGTCTGCGGTGATGACGAGGTAACCATTCCCGGGCAAGACTGTTCCCGAAGGGAAGGTAAAGCTGAGCCCCTGACTGAAGGACCAGCCTGAGAGGTCGATGCCAGAGGCGGATGGATTGTAGAGTTCAACCCATTCCGTCATCGAATTCTCCGGCTCAGCGCCGTGATTTTCATGGTAGAATATCTCGTTGATTATTGGAGTCGCCGTAGTTCGCAGACCGAGGGAAATAAACGCAATAAGGAACAGGGAGGCACCGCGGAGGAGATATTGTTGCGTGGCAGCGGAATTGCGCATGGGAGGGAAGTTCTTCCGCTGCTGCGGAAGCCGTGCAGGTTGTCAGAACTGGGTAGGGTCCCGGGAACCGTATCGTATGGAAGTGGTGGATTCGAGGGCAAGCGTATTTGCCAGTAAGGGCTGCCACTGCATGACGGACAGTCTTTCGTGAAAATCTTCCAAGAAAGTATGTGGAAGAGGGTCTTGTTTAGTGCAGGTAACTAAATAGAAAGGCTCGAGGTAGTCGATGATCAAACGCAGTATACCAGTAGGAATCAGGGGCTCGGCATTTGTGCTCGCCATGATGGGCGTATCCGTTCCCTCATTTGGAGTAGAGCGGGAGTATGTTGATCGAGCTCGCCTTACCGAATCCGAGGAAGCGCTGGTGCTCAAAATGGCGCGCAATCGCGGAATCGAGGCGGTGGCGAAAATCACGACCTACAACATGTTACCCACCCCGTTCCGGGGAATCACCGTGCAGGGACGTGATAGGATCGAGGGGCGTGAGGTCTCCCACCTTGTTCTCAGCGTGAGTTATCGGAAGTGGCTGGAGCCTGAAGCGAAACCTGCGAAGGACGATCTCGTGATAGGAGATTTCTGGGCAGGACGGGCGAGAGTAGTGAAGAAGACGATCCTCCGGCACTCAAATGACGAATTTCGGATCGCAACTCCGAGGGGAATTTCGGTGGAAGTCTGCGAGTCAGTCTTGGCCAATCTTCTCGACGGACGCTTCACGCTCGGACCTGCGGTGGAGGAAAAGATGATGCGCGAAGTGGATTGGTCGAAGCCGCTCCATTTTGGAAAACGGGAAGATCTTGTTTCGGCCGGTTACGGTCATAAAGATAAAGGCTCGGGGTTTTTCGACCTGCAGATCAGGATTAGAGGAGAGGCACTCATCATCGAGCAAGTGTTTCAGGCGATCCCCTAGGGCCAGAGTCAGAATTTTCCCATGAGAATACTTTCGCTTTTCCTATTCACTCTTGGGTTTGGATTCCCCCCGTGGAATTCCCGAGCTGAATCGCTCCCTAATATAGTCTTTATATTTGCCGATGACTGGGGATGGGGAGACTTGGGATGTCATGGTCACCCTTATGTCAAAACTCCAAATATTGATCGTCTCGCAAGAGAGGGAACGGACTTCCATCGGTTTACAGTAGCCAGCGGGGTGTGTTCGCCGAGTCGGACTGCGGTGATGACCGGTCATTTCCCGGCACGCTACAATATCGATGGGCATTTTGCCTGGGTGCCCAGTAACCAGAGGCGCAATATGCCGGACTGGCTGGATCCAGAAGCACCTCTGATATCGAGGTTCCTGCAGGGTGCAGGGTATGCCACGGCGCACTTCGGGAAGTGGCACCTGGCCAATGACATGATTCCGGATTCGCCTCCCCCGAGCGACTACGGATTTGATGTTTCAGCGGCCTTCAACTGCTCGGGCGAACAAATGCCTGTCCATGATGACGCAAGAAGGACGATTTCTTTTATCGAAAAGTGTCATGAGGAAGGGAAACCTTTTTACGTTAACCTGTGGCTTCACGAGCCGCACACTCCCTTTCATACGAAGCCAGAGTATCGCAGGCGGTTCCCGAAGCTCGCAGAGCGGGATAATATCTATGCTTCCGTTCTTGCTCACGCGGACGAAAGAGTAGGCAGCGTGCTCGAGGTGCTCGACCGTCTCAAACTGGCAGCCAATACCCTCGTGATATTTAGTTCTGACAATGGACCGGCCCGGGCCCAGCCTGGGACAAAACTCCAGACAATGCATGATACCGCAACCGGGGAAGGCTTTAACATTGCAGCAGCGAGAGGGGTGACCGGGGGCCGGAAGGGTTATAAGGCGGCCCTCTTCGAAGGGGGGATCGGGGTTCCCTTCATTGCCCGTTGGCCAGGAAAGATCGGAGCAGGGAAGGTTGACCGGACGTCTCTTTTCTCGGCTGTGGACCTTCTTCCGACATTCTGTGAGATTGCGAAGGTCGAGCTTCCTGCTGCCTATCGGCCCGACGGGATGAGCCAGCTAGAAACCTTGAAAGGCAGGGGGCAGGCGAGACGATCCAAGCCCCTTTTCTGGAAAACGATTGCTCCATGGCCAGCCCGAAAGAGCAAGCCCGACCACTGGGTATCCTTTGCGGTTATCAGCCAGAACTGGAAACTAGTGGCTAATCAGAGTGTGGATTACGTTGAACTGTATGACCTTGAATCAGATCCGCTCGAGGCAGTGAACGTGGCGAAAAAGCACGAGAAGGAAGTGAGACGACTCAGGACAATGCTGGAAGAGTGGAAAGCGAGTCTGCCTGCTCGTCCCACGGGGAAGGTTTTTTCCCGGCTTCGAGACAAAGGAAAGCCATAGGGATTTTCCTGGGGGTTCCCCAGTCGAAAAAAGAAACAGCGTGCTGCCAGAAAGGCACGTCGCCATAAACCGTTAAATAAATGCGAAATGACCGCTTTGTTTTCTGGCTTTGCGAGAGGAACAGGGACACGGTTCGACTCGTAATATGAATCATTCTTTCCATTCCGGTCGTCCTTATTCGATTTTCGTCGTAGTGGCATTTATCGCCTTCCTCTGTGAGGTCAGAGGAGAGATCGCTCTGCCAGACCCCGATGATCAGCCAGCAGATTTCAATAAGCCCGTTCAGGTATTCATCATCATGGGGCAGTCAAATACATTGGAATTTGGGAAGGTGAAGGGAGACAAGGACGGCTCCCTTGAGCATGCCGTTAAGAAGGAAAACCTCTACCCTTTCATGGTTGACGATGCCGGTAACTGGACCACTCGCAAGGATGTCCGCAACCTCCATGTCATGGGAAGCGGTGGGCCGGGCAAGACCAGTATCAGGCGCAATGACTGGCTTACTGTGTCCGGGGGTAAAATCGGCATTGAAATCGGTATCGGACACCAACTGGGCAACGCTCTTGATGCTCCCGTCCTGATCCTTAAGAGCTCGATCGGCAACCGCAGCCTCGGTTGGGATTTGCTACCTCCCGGTAGCCCGAGACATGAAGTCGAGACCACCGACAGGAAAACTGGGAAGACAATCACCATGGTTACTCCCGCTCACAACGATGAGGTCCGTTACCCGAGCTGGATCAAGGGGGAAATACCTGCTCCTCCCAAGCATACCTGGCATGCGGGACTCCAATACCTCGGAGATGTTGCTCGAGCGAAAGACGTTTTGACCCAACTCCCGAAATACTATCCCGGCGCACCAGTGACTTCGGGATTGCCGGGATACGAAGTTGCCGGGTTTCTATGGTGGCAGGGTGACAAGGATCGATACAATGCCGCCCACGCGGCGATGTATGGGAAAAACCTCGCCCAGCTCTTTAAGGCTTTACGTAAGGAATTTGGCGCGCCCAAGGCCAAGATGGTCGTCGCCACCCTCGGCCAGACCAAGAAAGAAGCTGCTAGCGGAAATGAAAAACTGATTATCGATGGCATGTTTTCCTTCGGCGATACCCACAAGGGAGAAACCGCCGTAGTTTATACTCACCCACTTTCCATGGGCGGTGCCTCCAATGGACACTACGGAGGTAACGCTAAGACCTATATGAATGTCGGCCTGGCCATGGGCGAGGCGATGGTAGGCCTTTTAAAAAACGAGTGAGAGGCCGCCCGCAGACATGGAGCTAACTTAAACAAATTTGAGATGGTTGCAGTTGTCTCTGTGACCATTATCGGCATTGAAAATATTGTCACCGGGTTCCCTTGACCACTTGAATCCCCTGCGATTTTTCGGCTTCTCGTGGTATAAACCATTCATCTTTTAAGGCTGGTGGTGATGCATGTTATCGTTTCTGTGTGTTCAATTGCATAGAGGGGCCGGTGGCGCTCCGCGGGTGTTGCATTTTGAACTACTCACGCGGTTATTGGTGGTATCGTTTCCCCGGAGCAGAGTGAGCGAGGAGGACCTTTCTGAGGCTGAGAGATTTAGAACAGAATCGGAAAGGCCCATCGAACTGATGCCGCATCATCTGGAGGGGTGATGCTTATGTCCTAGTTCACTGGTGTTATGAGGGCTCTCACTTGCCACTCCTGATGCTGGAAAGATTTGTGGTGAGTCGATGTTTGTGATGTATCTGCTCAGTTGCCAATCAAAGAGCATAACCCTAATCTATGAAGGCTCCCTGTTATCTTGTACTCTTCGCAGTGCTATCGGCCTCTGCCGCTTCGTTGCCTGCAGCCCCATTCGGCTTCCGTAACAACGACCGCGTAGCACTTGTTGGGAATACCGTGGTGGAACGGGCGCAGCGTTTCGGGCATGTCGAGACCCTGCTTAATCTTGCAGCTGGAGCCAAGGTGAAGGGCCTCACCTTTCGTAATATAGGTTGGAGTGGAGACTCGGTGTTCGGGGATGCCCGTTCTTATTTCGGCGCTCCCAAGGAAGGGCGGGATCGTTTGCAGCGGGTAGTTAAGGAGGTGAAGCCGACCGTGCTGCTGGTGTGTTACGGTACTAATGCCGCAATGACGGCAAAGAAAGGATGGACCGATGATCCTGCCGGTGCAGCTCGGTCGAGGTCCGGTGATGAGGAAAGCCTGAGCTTATTTGTAGAAACCTATGGGAAGCTGTTGGATCTGATCGTAGCAGGAGCGGGAGCAGAGCTGCGCGAAGTGGTCCTCATTTCGCCTCCTCCGCTGGAAAACCTGGGTCCTCCGCTGCCCGATCAGAGTGCTAACAATGCTCGCTTGGCGGTCTACCGCGATGCCATCAGGGATCTCGCGGAGGCCCGTGGGCACCGTTTCCTCGACCTGTTCCAAAAAATGGGTGGTAACAGGCTGAAAGCCGGAGAGAAAAGTCGAGGGCCGCTGTCGATCAACGGGGTGCACTACGGGGAAGCTGGTTATGTCCTGATTGGGGAGTCACTAGTGAGTGGCCTTGGTCTTACGCTGCCAGAAAATCTTTCTGCCAACGATTCTTCAGTGGTGGCCCTGCGAACCAGTATCATGGAAAAGAATCGGCTGTTCTTCCACCGATGGCGACCTTCAAACGAGACTTATCTGTTCCTTTTCCGGAAGCATGAACAGGGCAACAACGCGAAAGAGATTCCCATGTTTGACCCGCTGATCGAGAAGGAAGAGGAGGCGGTCGAGAGATTGCGGGCAGTAGTATTCAACAAACTGTAAGGATGAGGAGAATGGAGATGAAGAGAGTCATCCTGTCTGGTTTGTTGTTGTTGGTTGGAGCGCTGGCTGCGTCTGCTCAGCGGGGCTTGAAGGAGATTCCAGATCCGGATGTGACGGTGCAGGAGGCAGGATTCAAGCTGCCTGCTGGAGCGAAGATTAATCTTTTCGCTGCGGATCCCCAGATCACCAAGCCGATTCACATGAATTGGGATGGCCAAGGCCGTCTCTGGGTGGTTGGCAGCCCGCTTTACCCCCATATCAAACCGGGTGAGGAGGAGACTGATCGGCTTTACGTTCTCGAAGATACCAATGGTGACGGAATGGCGAACAAGGTAAGTGAGTTTGCCGCGGACCTTCACATTCCAACTGCGGTTGTGCCCGGTGATAAAGGAGTTTACGTGGCGAATTCCACCGAGGTCATCTTTTTGCGGGATCACGATGGTGATGGAAGAAGCGACGAGCGAAAGATCGTGCTCTCAGGTTTCGGCACGGAGGATACTCATCACCTCCTTCATACTTTCCGCTGGGGGCCGGCTGGACATCTTTGGATGAACCAGTCCATCTACATTCACAGCCACGTGGAGACCCCTTATGGTGTCCGGAGGCTTTTGGGAGGGGGGATGTGGCACTTTCGTCCCGAGACCGGGCGGCTCGAGGTCTTCATGAAGGGTCTGGTCAATTCGTGGGGGCACATCCTCGACGAATGGGGGCAGAGCTTTATGACCGATGGAGCGGGTGGTGACGGCATTAATTACGTTTTTCCACGATTTGTAGGGGTGACGTCGCCTGGGGCATCGCGGGTCCTACGCGGCCTCAACCCGGGACAGCCGAAGCATTGTGGGCTGGAGATCGTCACTGGTCGTCACGTGCCGAAAGATTGGGTGGGAACTCTTCTTGCTCCCGATTTCCGTGGTCATCGAATCAATCGTTTTCGTCTCACCCACAAGGACGGAGCCTATGTTTCCACCAAGATTGAGGATCTTGTCTCCTCGACTCATCGGGCCTTTCGTCCCATTGACGTCAAGATGGGACCCGACGGAGCAATTTATATCGCGGACTGGTATAATCCGATTATTCAGCACGGGGAGGTCGATTTCAGGGATGAGCGTCGTGATCACACGCACGGGCGTGTCTGGCGTATAAGCTTTCCCAGCCGTCCTCTAATACAAAAACCTGAAATCGTGGGCGCCAAGGCTGCTGGACTTGTGTCCCTGCTGGATTCTCCGGAAGGGTTGACGCGTACTCGCGTGGCAGTCGAACTTCGGCAGCGGGAAGCCGAAGAGATCATGCCAGCTCTTGAAGAGTGGTATGGTTCGCTCAAGAAGGATGAGGATCTTCAGAAGCTCCGTGCGATTTGGGGGTCACAGGCGGTGGGAGCGTTCAAACAGAGCTGGGCGGAGGAGCTTATATCTTCATCGAACCCAAGGGCCCGGGCTGGGGCGCTGCGAGCCCTGTATTACACGGCAGGCGAAGAGAAGGTCTCCCGGGCCTTGCTGGAAAAGGCTGTGGAAGACCCGAATCCCCAAGTACGCCTGTGGGCGGTGAGCGTTCTGGCTCAGTTGCCATGGCCAGATACGGTGGCTTTGGCGTTGCGGGCTCTGAAGAGAGAGGGCGTGGATAAATATCTCGATTTCGCATTATGGTCGATCTGCCGTGAACACGCCTCGCGTTGGCTTCCGGTCGCACGGGAACGGAACCCCTTCCAACATACGTGGCAGCTCTTTTTCGCGGGGCGGGCTCTCAAGCAGGCGGTTGGAATCTCGCATGTCCTTAAGTCGCTGGCAGAGGGAGAGTTCGAGACCGAGACCCAACTTGACGAGGTCATCAGCTGGATTGCCAATGTGGGTGAGGGAAAGCATCTCGAGGTCCTGTTCGCTGTAGCGCTTGCGGATGGTGCACCAAAGTCCCGCCAGATAAGAGCCCTGCGAGGCTTGCGTGATGCGGCCCGTTTGCGTAAGCAGCGACCGACCGGTAATCTGGGCAGACTTAACCAGTTTCTCGAGAAAGGAAATGGGACGGTTTTTGCGGAGGCTGCCGCGTTGGCCGGGATGTGGAAGTTGGAGGAGGCCCGGAAACCTCTCGAAAAGGCATTTCTCGGCCCGGAAAAAGTCTCCTCGAACGCTGCTCTGGAGGGTTTGCGGGCACTCGGAGGTGCCAAGACGAAGCAGTTTTTTTCAACGACCGCTCGGAATGTCAGAATGGATTTTGATAAGCGTCTCCGGGCAGTGGTGGGGCAGACTCGTCTCGACCCGAAGACTGGAGCGGGGTTGGCAGTATCACTCCTCCAGGGAGCGCGTAAAGCGGATGACGTGAAGGTGATACTGGATGCCTTTCTGGTGAATAAGAATGGTCCGTCCGCTTTGGCCGAGGTGCTGGAGCGCCCAGAATCAGCCATGAATCCCTCGATGGCTCTTGTGGGATTGAATCATGCCGGCAGTTCGGCCAACAAGTCTGAGGCCCTGATCGAGGCCTTCAGGAAGGCGGGTAATCTGAGGCCGATGAAACTTAAACTCAGTAGTGCCGAGATGGAGGCCATGATGCTGCGGGTAGCAGCTGAGGGGAGTGCGGCACGGGGAGAACAGGCCTACCGTCGGGCGGGTATGCAGTGCATTGTGTGTCATGCCATTGGTGGCGCAGGAGGAATCATTGGACCGGATCTGGTGAGTATTGGTGCCAGTGCGCCGGTGGACTACCTCATTGAGTCGATGCTGGAGCCCAGCAAAAAGATTAAAGAGGGCTACCACACCGCGGTGGTAACGACACGGGCGGGCGATGTGGTAGCCGGTGCAATTGCCCGGCAGGACGACACGGAAATCGTTGTGCGTGACGCGAAGGGGATAGAGATCAGGATACCGAGGAAGGAAGTGGCGACTACTAGCGTGAGTCCGGTTTCACTCATGCCAATGGGACTGACTGCGCAGTTGCGCGAGGACGAATTCGTGGACTTGATCCGCTTTCTCTCTGAACTCGGAAAGGAAGGACCTTACAAGACGACGCCGCAGCGCTTCGTGCGCACCTGGGAGGTTCTCCAGCCGCATGACCGCACCCGCGATGCGATTGGCCACTACGGGAAAAAGATCTTTACGGAGAACATTGAGAGCTACCGGTGGACGCCGATGATTGCGCGCGTGAATGGCACTGTGCCGGCAAAAGAACTGCCCAGAGTCGTTGGAAGAGGGAAGGAAAGATATGGTGTGGCCCGATTCCCCTTGCAGGTTAACGAGGCTGGGAAGATCGCGTTCAACTTAAGGGGCAAGTTGAGTGAGCTGACGGTTTTTGTAGATGACACAGAGATCACAGGGTCGAGAGAGGGCGTGAGTGAAGTGATTGAGCTCACTTGTGAGAAAGGAACATCCATCGTGACGGTGGTAGGTCTTCTCGGTGGTGCGATGGAGGAGTTTTCCGTGGAATTGCTGGGAGAGCCGGGTGTTATCGAGGTCGCGCAGTAGAAAGCGGTTACTTGATGCTGCAAGTGTTACTGGCGAGTTCCGTCGCAGAGAGCAGAACAGGAGCTAACATCCCAAGGAGAGTGTGAAAGAAATATGAGCCACAAAAGAGTCGTAATTGCCGCCCCGATTCTGATTGTGACCGGGGGGTGTTACCTGCGGGAGCTGGGAGAACCGGGATGCCCCGAAGCCACTGCAGGTCTCCGCCACTCATATTGCATCAGTCGAATTGGAGGCAATTGATTCCTGAAGGGAAAACAACGGAGGTGAAGGGTAGTTCTGGAACACCGCAGAAACTAAAGCTCGCTCTGCGTGAAAAGGGCACAGGGATGTCAGAATTGGCCCATGCGCGCAACTTTGGACGACTCTGGGAAAATACGTCCGATGCCTTTTGAAGGATTGCGTCTTATCCCAAAGGCCTCCGATGAATGGTCCACTGAAGAAATACGTGTCGATGGCTCCAGTGTTAGCTGTGCCAACAGCGCTGAGTCGGTGAAGAAGTTAAGAGATCCGAGCGCTCCGGCAGCTGATCTTCACTACTCCGGGGCTAAGTCTGCCCCACCGGGGCGGCGAAGAATCATGATTCCGTGATCCCCCTTATCGGATTTGTAGGAGGCGTCGAAGGCTTGGCTATCGAGCGTGCCTTCAAGTGAGTGAGTTCCGAAAAGCTTGGGGAGAGCCATTTCACCCTTCACCCGGTAGGATCCATCAGGTTTTTTCTGTGCGGGTATGGTGTGCACGTAATTCCCAAACTGGAGAACCCCCCATCCGGCTCGGTAGCGGAAATCGTAAACCCCTGGTTTCTCGGGAGTGGGCGTGACGATGCACCAGAGTGGTCCCTCATGCCCATTCCATTTGCTTTTCCACTTTCCTTTCCAGGGGCCAGTGATGTCTTTTGGTTCACCGGCGATCGCCGCCTCTGCAGCGGCCTTTTCGAATCTAGCGTGGTAGCTCAGGCAGGAGGGAAGGCTGAGGAAAACGCAAAAAAGGAGCAGCGATCGGCAGAGGTGCTTCGTCATATCTCTCGGATGAACGGCAAAGTCCCCAGCTTGGTTCAGAACCCAGCTGGGGACAATAAACGTGAGTCAATTTAGATTTTGGGCTCCCAGCCGGGGCGGTAATCGCGCTTCACGAGCCGTGAGGCTTCAGCGTTATCCTTGGACTTCATGTTCGGTCCGTCCCACTCAATCGGGCGGCCTTCTCCGATCCGTTGAGCGAGGCAGCCCAGAAGAATGACCTCGTTCAGATACGCAGCGATTTCAAAGCTAGAATAGGCTGGCTTCTCTGGATCTTTCATCATCTCGAACCATTCCTTGACGTGGCCCGGTGAG
>Ga0163111_10002458_pt1 | contig 11759 bp, 2 predicted proteins | sample CRUFie1St18metaG_FD_109645 | JGI IMG/M metagenome (GOLD analysis project Ga0163111, IMG submission 109645) | Marine microbial communities from the Costa Rica Dome - CRUD Field 142mm St18 metaG | ecosystem: Environmental > Aquatic > Marine > Oceanic > Photic zone | place: Costa Rica: the Eastern... | reverse complement strand
TACCTGCAATTTTTTCGTTCCCGGCTTCAAACTTACCATCCCAAAAATTACGAAACCCGCTTTCCTCGTTTTGATTCCAACCATATGCGATAAGCGTATTGAGACTTCTATACGCGTACTCGATCGTGCCGAATCCCAATTCAGCGCCACTCACGGCCATAATCCTTGGATTTTGAGGATTGCACGGCCACGTTGCCACGAAATAGCACATTGCCGCAACAAATTGGTAAGGATCTCCGTTGTCGAATTTAAAGTCCCCCGGGATAGGAGTATGCCTAGTTACATCTGGAATGCCACCCGTTATGTCGTTCATCTCCGATTTCAAAAATAGCCAGGGATTCGTGGCATTTGGCGTGAAGATTTTATTACCGTCTCTATCGGTTGTGAGGTTGTCAGCATCTACGTAGCAATCGAATCGGTCGCCTTCGACTATAATTTCAAGATTTCTCTTGAAAAGATGCGGGTAAGTCTTCGCGTACGGTCGCATGATCGTGTACATTTCTGCGAAAAAGTCATAGTCTGAGTATACGTGGGTTTGAAGATTTCCGAGGGACACGTGATGTTGCAGCATTTGCCATCCTTCAATGTTGTGAGGATTACGTTTCAATGCCGCGAGTAGTAAAGCGGCTACTCTTGTCAGTACTTGTGTTCCCGCGTGCGTATACACGTTGCGAAAGAGGTGCAAAGCCAGGCGCACATCAATGTAAGACGATAATCCTAAGTTTACACCGTTTGTAATCGATTCGATTGATTCAAACGGAACAACTGCATTAGATATAACACCAGCGACATCGTCCGTCTGTAACGTAAATTGCGAGGTAGTCTCATAACCTTTTTGAATCCAATTAAATCTGGTAGGTACCCATTTCCCTCCTCTTTCCTTAAAACCGTAGGCGGCTCTATGTTTTGGCTGAGTCACCGTATCTGCTGGAGTGCCCAGGCATGATTTATATCCAACCCACAAATGAGCTTGTTGAACGCACTGCCCACCGTCTTGACTGATTCGAGGAAGAGAATCCGGACGCCAATTGGATTCTCTGCAACGAGTTTCTTTTCTGTCTCGAGCCTTGTTGTACCAAGTTGTGATTCCGTTCGGATGCTTTCGAATGTAATCGCACTCGCGCGCGCTAAAATGCGCAGTTTGCAAAGTCGAGAGTAACGGCCACGGCGCAGTGGCGAGAGAAAAGTCGAGTGGTGCTTGAGCTGCGCTCTTTAAAAGATTATCGAGAGCGGCAAGAGGACTCGGTTTGGGATCGTGTGCCGTTGGAAATTTCGCAGATCCGCTTATTCCACCCTCGCCCCTAAGGGCTGAAGCGAGTTTGCATTGCAAATAGAGCTCGTCGTCGTCTTGAATTTGATCATTCAAAATATCTGAGGTGGCGTTGAGTATAGAAGGAAAATTTCTGTATCTGAATGCCATGGCGAGAATGAGTTCGGCCAAATTATCAACGTCATGCTCAGACGATAGGTAATTCCGTAACACGCGAACGTGTCTCAACACGAATGGATGAACCGGGAATGCCAAACTATACAAAGATGTCCGTAGAGGCACATTCTGAGCCGTCGACGTAAAAGTTCCAGAAGTTTGACCGGTAACGTTGTTTATCCACTCGTAAATATCGTCGTCGAGAGGAATCGCGGTTAGCCTTTTACTAACTTGCTCGTTTGCAAAAACTACAGCGTCTGATAAATCGCTCGTCCATGTGGCGTTCGTCCCGTCTTCATTCATATCTTCTGTCGCCAGAAGCACTTTCTCCAGGAGTTCGGGGCGATTGTAATTGTGCAAAAATCCGCGCCGCATAAATACGTGCGATTTACCTTTCTTTTTGCCGCCGCAGCTGCAACCCGCTTGGCTTGACCCGCCTCGCGTCAAATGACCCATTTCGAAATGCCTTTTCTCGAGAAAATTGCACTGCCCGAGGAAAGCATTTCCGACGTATATGACTCCGGGACAAGCTGGGGTGCCAATACATCCAGCCAGGCAATCTTCGACACCCATTGCATTGAAACCTCCAGACGACGCGATCCCTTCGCGATTTTCCATCATTACAAAGTGACTCATTATATCAATGTCCGGAAATTCCTTCGGTATCCAATTTCTATATGGAAGTAAATTACCAAACGCACTTTTGGGAACGTGCTTTGCATACTGATACGTGCAAGATTCAAAAGTAGCCAGTTTGCTCGCATTTTTACACGTGCCGAAACAATCGCATTTAACGTTTCGTATTCTCATTCCGGGTTCAGAGCAGGTGGGATTTTCACCTTCGTTGCAAGTGGCATCTTCTGATCGCGGTGTTGTAGGACCGCAATCACCCCACGATCCAATTACCCACGTTCCAAGACCCTCAGTTACCGTCGATGAACACGCCGGATCTCTCACATTGCAATTAGCGCCCGACCATCCAATATCGCAAACACACTCCTCGTTAAAGAGCCTCGGGTCAATTTGTGAATAATATACGCGCTCGCAACTACCATTCTCTCCGCAGCCACTCGTTCCGCATCCTGTTTCTGTGCAATACTCGTGCATATTGCATGTTGCAGAATTTACAGGAGGCTCGCCGCATAAAATATCACTTGCGACGCTTCCATTTGTGAACATGCACACATTTTCACGATATCGCGTCGGATATACTTCAGCATCTGCATCGTCCTTATCGAAATTTGCATTCGCATCGTGGCAGTCTCGAGAACACGTGCCAAATGGTAAAGAAAACCATTCGGGGTAATCCGTGAGTGGTTGTTGGTAGCATTCCTTTTCTTTTGTGTACAAGCCAGCGCCAGTAGTTTCATTAGCGACGACAGGATTGGCGAGGAAGCAGCAACCGTGCATTTCACAGGCCATTCGACGCACGCCAATCATAGATGATCTCCTCCTAGGATCGTTCTCATAAAGGGCGCACGCGGTGCGACTGGAATCAAGTCGGCACTGTAAGTCGCAATGAATAACGTTACAATGCTGAACTTCTTCAATCTTTGGAATGTCGTTGCAAAACTCCTCCGGCACTCTGTTGGCCAGGGCAGATTTGTTCAGTCCAGTAATTTCTGTTTTCACGTAAAGGTCGGTATTTTGCTCGGCGCCACTGCACACTTCATCATTTTTTAGCGCGTCGCAGTACGCCCAACGCTGATCAGGGTCCGTTGTGAAGCACCATATCCCCCCGGGATCGTTATCCGGATTACGACAATAATTGTGTTTACCCAAGCCAGCCCCAGGCATATTTGTTGGTGTTGATGCGTGCCAATGAGGTGTTTGACTGTCCCAGCCTTGGCACGTTATTCCATCGACCGTCTTACTTTGGCATCCGCGATAACCGCTCTCGTTCTCTCCGGAAATAGTCTCGTCGCAGTCAGACGTATCTGTGATTTCGGAAGGTATTGCGTTTTTCAAGATGCAATCATTTTCTCGTATTGAACTTCCAGAGCCCCCATGATAGATTCCAAACTCGAATGAGTAGCAATCTACGTTTTCATTGCAAAGCAATTCGCAGGCGCGAGGAGTCAAATCAGTAAATCTACCATTCTCAATGTTCCTATTAGCGGGAACGCAACCAGCCGTAATTTTGTTATAAATATAAATTGGATCGTCGTTTGCTGCTGCTTCAGATTCAGTGCCATGAGGAGAACCACAGTATACGTACCGACTTTGAATGCCAGTTCCGCACGGTTTGGAGCAAGTAGTCCATGGCGTACCTCTCCAATTGAAGTAATTGTTCTTGAGATAAAATTCAGACTCCATAGAACTCACAGCAAATGACTGCAAAGAGTTCAATTCTACTGGGTGATCGTACTCAACCGACGTGTAAGGAGCAGTCTTACCGTGTTCAGCGTCCACATAATACCACTCTGAAGGTCCTTTTGTTACACTTCTACCAAATCCACCAGATTCTGAACTCAAGCAGTCTCCTTTATGTAGTATACATACCCCCGGCAAAGGTTTGAATTCAACCGCGTGACATTCGGGAGTTGAGTCGCAACGATTGGCACATTCGACCAAGCTGCTCTGACCCGTAACAGTTTCAGATCCACCGTCGCATTCAAGAGATGAGCACGACTGATGAAATAATTCACGAATCGCGACATGATCCGAAGTAGCTTTAACTTTTGAACAAATGAGCATGATCTCGCTTGCGCCATCTGAACTCCATGCGTAATCATACAGACCATCGCGAACCGGAGCTCCAGCGTAAGCTGCTCTCGAACGATCAACGTGTTCATTATCACGTTCCACATTGTCGTACACATCTGAATCCGAACCTTGGTCTCTCCACTGATCATAAGTTAAATCTCTAGCGTTCCAAAAAAATCCAATCGCTACTTCACCATCCGGACACGGCGTATAGTCGGCGTCGCTTTCTGATCTGTAGTACTTGATGCTCGAGTAATGGCAACGCGTGGCATTGACAGTATTATTCATGGCACTCATATCCCTGGTGTCATAAATGCAGTCGGTGTCCACTTCCCATGTGGAAGCTGGCACACCGCACCGTGGGACTAATCCGTGGGTCGGCTTTTCAGTTACCGCGATCCCGGTGAGCACCTCACCGATCTCACACACCACTTCAATCATCGATTCCGGGTGCATCTCCTTTAAAATGTTGTCTTCGATATTGTAAAAGTTTTTCGTCACATCAAATCCATCCCATTCGTGCCACTCGCCATACTTCTCTGATTTTAAGCAGAGTGTCGTATTTGCTCTAAACTTGCACTGAAATCCAGCATCGTATCCAGCATCTTCCTCACTATATTTTGTCCGTCCATTCGAGCAGGCTACCCCATCGAGAGGTGCGTGCAGATCGTCCGTGAGCAGAATAACATCGCTCTCTCTAAACTTTGAGTTGTGCAAAATTTCCCATTTGCCAAAAGGCCTCGACCATTGACTGTCTGAGGTGCAGTCGCAGTACCCCCAACGACTCCTATCCGCCGAGGTGTAACAAATTCTTCTGTCTTCGTTGATTGGTATGAAACACTGGGTATTGAGTAAATCTTCACTCATCGGATCATCGGTATACGATAAGTAGCATGGAGCACCGTCTGCGTTGCCACCGCACGTGGGCTTTTGAGTTGGCATGTATAATCCGCCGTCAAACGCCAGGCTTGCCGGAATAGGGCAAATCCCGTAGTGCAAGGTTTCAATGCCCATACCTTCAGAAAGCAAGGAAGACGCTAACTTTACGTATAAACCATTGCCAGAAAAATCAGACGACACTGTACAATCTCCATGATCGGACGAACTTTTTAACTCGCACGTTCCGAATCTCGTCACATCTTCGCTGCTAAACGCCACGCCAAATGGATTATTACTAATAATTTCGTCAATCACCGCCAGAGTTTCGGCATCACGCGGAGAAGCCAGAAACGAAACCGCACGGCACTCAGAATTTTCCGTACATTTTGCCGTGCATTGCATGAGTGATAAATCGGTGAGTGACGATATGGTGCTTCCACTCACGCATTTATCCGAATGATGTTCATATCCAACAGAGGACGTATTGGTGGCGAGATTTAAATCGCGCGTCGTACTTTCCCAATGATTAATTATATCAGTTTTCGTTCTGCAAGTCGAGGAATCCGCGCTCGAATACGCAACCTTCGCACCGATTGGCTGATACACACAGTTTCCGTTCAAATGCGAGATGTTGAATCGCAACAAATAGCACCAATTTGTAGACGATTGGTGAGCGACGATATAATCCAAAGTCGTTTCAACCTCATCGTTTGACCCTGTCGAAGATTTCGCGCCTTGTCCCGAGCACTTTGAGTATCGAAAGGAAGATCCGTAATATCCACGCGCGGTATATCTGTCAGTCCCGCACCCACCGGTCGTTCGTATATTATTTAAAGATGGATCAGGACACATATCTTTCGTATTCGTTCCAGGATTCGAGTTCCGTCCACCCGCCTTTCTGCACGACCACCAAGAGTCTCCGTGTGTTGTTTTCAGCCGCGGATCGCCGCCAGATCCAGAATTTCCAACCCATCTGCAATAATCTTGGCAAATCCCACACCCGGACGCGTCGTACCAACCACGATAGGAATCACCGTAACCACCGTCCCCAGTATCGGAAGACACTGGGCATGCGCTAGTGCTAAGCGATGGAAGTGTGGACGCTTCAGTCTCTACAATCGATGAAGATTCGGATGCTTGCACGACGTTTTGTTCAATCTTCGAACCATCCATTTGATAGGAGGGCATGGCAGTGCCGGTAAATTTGATGCCGTTAATTTCCACTTCCGAAACTTGAGCACATTTGCCGAGAGTGACAGGTTCTAACGAAAGACCTGAGATCGTGTATTGCTTATAACACGAACTCTGGTTTACCGACGACGGTGGAGCCTCCAAAATTTGCGTCATCTGTGAGCGCCAATTTTTCGGAAAGACTTTACCGTCCCCGCTGTGCATATCACCGTGCGCGCGATAATCAAAGCGATCATCCAAATAATCCGATTCACTCCCTCCGAACGTTCCTGGAGAAAAGAGCACGCGCAATCGATCAAACGTTACATTTTCGAGTGCATCCATGGAAAACTCCTTGGGATATTTCCACATGTATTTGAAGTAAGGAGGAACATAAGAACTCCCCCAATTATTGTGTCCAGTCATGTATTCGGGAATATCCTTCGACGTCAAACCTACATTGGTCAAGTACGGGAACCAATTCCACTCCTCGCGCCTGGGTTCCGTTTTCATGTAAAACTGATAGGCGGCGCCCGAGTTGGTTAATTTGTGAAGTTTGAGACCCTCCGCGCGAAATCTGCACGAGTACGTTAGCCCATCACTGGGATCATCTTTAACCCAATCGTATCCGATGCAAAGAGGATCCTTTTGACACTGCTGCGCACAAAATTCCTTGTGCAAAAAATTTCGCAAATCGAAGCGTTTTAAGCGCACCATGTCTGGATAATACTGTTCAATTGTCGCCGCTTCGAACGTTTTGAAGAGATCATATCCGAAACCTACGACGTTTCCGCTCCCGATAGGAGCAAAAAATCCAGACGTACTCACGGGTTCGATGGTTAAACTTCCAAGATCGTGCCAATTCTCGGGAGTGAAGCAATCTAAAGCTTCGTCGCAAAGACACACCTGCGCGAAAACCTCTTCAAAACCAGTATCAAGAAGAAGTCGCTTATCGATGTTGATATTCTTCCACTCGAGATAAGGTTGCGTATTGCTACTCGCTTCGTCGTCGCCAGGATTGTAATAATCGTGTTTATCCTGTTTAAACAAAGGAACTGTAGTTTCAGCAATAATTGTTGCCGAACGATCCCAAACGCCCATGCATCCAGGATTCAACCCAGAAACTATTCTAACGTTGGATCTGTCCGGTATTTCAATTCTTCCTCGCTCTAAAAACAACATATCTGTAGGTATATTTAGAAACAGCTTTTTTGGCCAAAACTCGATTTGCTGCTCGTTATATGTCGGAATGCACGCGCTCCCTCCATCAATCATGCCGTATTTAGACGCAGCAAGCATTGCACACTTTGTTCCGAATTGGCAGTCCTTATCGTTGCGGCAGTGTCCTTCGTAGGCTCCGCACGGCGTTCCCGGATTGGTAGTCGTATATCCAACACTATTCTTACAATAATGATAATTCCCGAGTGATACGTTTCTGGAGAGGCGATTTTGTTCAACTTCGCGCGTGAAATTTGTCAACGTCAAATTCCAGTTTGAGCAGCACGCTAAGTTGTGTAGTTCCTCCGGTAACGCGCATTGTTTTCCAAGATTTTTCCCGTTCTCGTATATTGCCGCGGTAAAAAAGCCTTGGTTCCCTGGACCACAAGGTGTTGACGACCAGAACGTGCGTCCATAACCGCATGATCGTTTGTAAACCTTATCTTCATCGAAGTAGTGCGGTTGCCCGGAGAGCAACTCGTCCAAACTGCATAGTCGCGCGCCCATATCAGAACATTGTTGACCAATGTCACTGTGGGTGCGCTTCGAATAATATGACGTCGTATCTGACCCACCACCGTGTCTGGAGGTTCCGTAAGGTATTGGGATATAACCCTTTAACCCGCCGTTATTGTAAGTCTCTCCGTGACAACCGAGGTAGTTGTATCGAGGGCTCCTGTGATAACGATATTGACCGAGAACAGACATCGAGCCGCATGACGTGTAAGAGCCGACGTAACCGCAATCTTTGTCTGCTTTACACTGCGTAACCCTTTTGCGACTGTGCCACGCGAGTTCGTCGCACGTTCTGTTGAATCCGCAGGAACCAAAGCAAATTGATGTCTGTTGTGGCTTTCCGCCACCTCCCCTCATGCAAAAACTATCGGGATACGTTTTACCGTCGGAACCCTTGCAAACGACAGGGCGACTTTTAACGAGTTCGCAATCCGACCATTTCGTCGGAGGCGTAAATCTCCAATCTGAAGTAAAATTTGGCATATTCAAGCATTCACCCCAAGCACCGACGTGAAATGTAAAGCATAGCGAATTCGCCCTGGCGCAAACTTCGTTCGCTTTTGTCGTAATCCACGTGTAAATTTCGTACCCGAGAATTTCTCGAGTACGCATTCCAACTTGTCTTAAACACATGTACTGTTTGCACATTGTATTTCTTTCGTGCCAATTTACCGTGTTGCAGTGCTCTCGAGCCGTACACTTTGCTTGACAGTCGCGCAGGGATCCCGCTTCCCCGGCGATGAGCGGATAACACGAAGTATCGCTAATCGCCTTATCGATACCAACATTCATCCATTTCGTCATATCTTCCGAAGGAATCGTGGGATCGTTCGCCGCTCGAATGGCATCTTCATATCTACCACAAGGTCTTGGCTTTCCTGGTTGCGCATAGCCAACGAACCAACCACACATGATGTTATTTGAGCTGTCCGTTTTCTCTCGGCAACACGAGTCGCCGCACATCGAAATCACATCACTTGTCGTGCGATTGTATTCTTCAAAAGTAGCACAACCGGGAGGTTTATCAACCAAACAGCCCAAACCAGCTCCGTCGAGAATGTCTGCTCTGTCTTTATAGCACTGATAGCCTCTACTTTCCGCATCGTCCGCCCAGCAGCAACCGTATTCTTGACACGTAGCCTTACGTATACTTTCAGAAAAGTAGCCAGATCGAGGATCTTCGAAATACGGTGCACATTGCACGCGCTGTTCGAGCGCAATCTTACATTTCTGATTGCAAGATTGCGTGTTGCATGGTTCAGAGATTTCGGGCATTTTACCGCAGCGATAGCGTGGAAGTTCAGTCCCGGTTGTGCTATTCAAACACAAAGCTGAGCGCACGCGCAGCCCGCCGCCGCACTCGACTGGACAATCGCTCCATGGAGTCATTTCCCATCTCGCACCCATGGGATCGTTTCCGTAACAGTCAACGTAACCCCATTTCCCGGGAGAAGTGGTGTAACACCACGGGCGCGATTCGCCTTCGATAGTTGGCTCGAAAAATTCAATGGCGACGTCGCGGAGAAGACGCGAGGTATCCGTCGTAAACGGAAATTTGCAAAACGCTCCATTTGCGGTGCCGTCGCATGTTTTTATTCCGCGCGAATAAACGACCATGTTTGTATTCGGAAGCAACTGTTCCGGTCGCGGAATGCCAGAGAGTAACATCGCGTTACTCGGTACGCCGAATATTGGTTTCAACGAGGCATCGAGATCCGTGTAATCCCCGTCGCCGTTGCCGAGGTCAAACTCAGCGTGTAAAGCCGCCATGGTATTCATGCACGTCGCGTTTGCATATCCTCGAGCGTCGTTAAATAAATTCGTCAAGTCTTCCGTGGATTGACCGAGAGTTGGATCGATTGCAATCGCGAGCTCCGTCGTATTCACCGTATCTGAGCACGTGTAAAAGCCTTGACACATGGAATCCGCGGCGCAAAGATTCTGAATGTACGGAATCGTACCATTCACCGGCCTCCAGGCATACACAGAGGGATTGTTCACCATCCTCTGATCGTGAATATCCCACGTCGTGGCCGACGGAACTTCCTTCTTTCTGTAAAAATCGCTCTCCGCCGCTTGCTTCAATCCAGCTCCGCGCCCGACGAGCGTGCAATAATCAGTTTGCGTTTCTTTCGTGAAACCCGCGCAGGCGTATCCCATCGAATCACACTCGCGCACGCATCTCGACAAAAACTCAATTCGTCTTCCGATGGGAGCTCCAATGGCAACTCTTGAACCGTGCCAAAAGTAATTCTCCAAATCATCCAGCGCCGAGAGTTGACGGCGCCTCGTCGAAGCGTGCACCGAGGCCACCGGCGTCGTCTCCGAGTGCAACAAGTGCTTCAAAGGCGCCGCGCGAACAAAGACGAACACGTACGTCAACACCGACAACAAAAGCATCGCCGTCCTTCTCTTCATCGTCATCGTCATCGTGCAGTCGTTCGTTCTCGTTTCTCTGCAAAGAAGAGTCACACACCACGACACCACCACCGCGCGCAAAAACGGTTCTTATTAGTGAGAGAATAATCAATAAAAATATCTGTTTTTTTTTGTTCGTAAAAGAAGACGAAGGTAAAAAAAACGAAAGGGTCGGTCAGTCCCACCAAAGGTGCTTTGAACGACAAAAGTCTTTTGGTCGACGAGAGAGACTCTAAATTCCAAAAGTTGGTTTTCTCTCGCGAAGAAGAAGAAGAAGAAGAAGAAGAAGAAGAAGGCAAAGAAGAAGCGATGGACCGAGGAGGCCCCCGTCGCACCTCCCGACGGACGCGTCGTCGTCGTCGTCGTCGTCGTCGTCGCGCTGTTTTCTTTTATCGACCGACCGACCGAAAGGAAAGGAAAAGAAAGGAAACGCGAGATGCCTCGTCGACCGGATCTACGTGTGTCGAAAGGGTGCTGGCGAGATAATTATCGAATTCAAAAAGAATATCATCATCGTCCAAAGTCTCGCATCTCTCGAGCAAAAATCGAAAAGAAAACACCACCACGATCTATCCTCGCACCTCGTTGTTCTCTCGCACGACCAAGAAGACGAAGACGAAGACGCCGCTCTCTCTTTCCGTCGTCTCTTCGCGTCGTCGTCGTCGTCGCAAACTTCTTTTACCGCGCTTTTTTTTTGAACGAGATTTTATCAGAGAGAGAGAGAAAGAGTCGTTCAAAGAAAGGGAAACCCTCGCCTTTTCGTCGTCGACCGAAAACGCGAGATATTTTTTTTGTACAAATGTAAAACCCTAAATTAAATGGCGACGATTTTTTTTGTTAGGGTTTACGAAACAAGGAAAAAAAGGATCTTTTTTTGCGGCTCTACGAGAGATTTTGAGCGGAGAGAAGAGCGGTGGTGTCGCGCGAACGACGTCAACGAAAAGAAGAAGAAGAAGAAGAATATATATATATAGAGAGAGAGAGAGAAAGAAAGAAAGATGAACGAGAACAACACCGGCGGTTTTTACAACGACGAGGAAGAAAACGAGATTACGACTCGTGGTAATGGTCGAACGGATGGTCGTCTCGATAACGATGGAGGACTCGATGACGACGATAACGCCACGGGAACGATGGAAGGAGAAGATGAGAAAGCGCTTCCTCTTCCAGGTGCTGCCGCGACGACGAGGACGAGGACGACGAAAGCGGCGTCGTCGTTGGTTTTACCGAACGATCACGTCAGGCAATTCGTGTCGTTCTTACACAAACGCATCGGAGAATCGTCGTCCTCGTCCTCGTCGATGCAATATGGTGGGAGGAGTAAAACCTCGCAGCACGAAATCGGCAACTTGTACGAAAAGTCGTTTCCAGCCATCAGTGAGAGGTACTTCAAACACGCGAACTGGCCGAAGAAAGAACTCGTGGT
>Ga0163111_10002455_pt1 | contig 11765 bp, 9 predicted proteins | sample CRUFie1St18metaG_FD_109645 | JGI IMG/M metagenome (GOLD analysis project Ga0163111, IMG submission 109645) | Marine microbial communities from the Costa Rica Dome - CRUD Field 142mm St18 metaG | ecosystem: Environmental > Aquatic > Marine > Oceanic > Photic zone | place: Costa Rica: the Eastern... | reverse complement strand
GACGGTGCTGAAACAGATTTAGACCTTGGACATTATGAACGCTTTACAGACACTGCGATGTCGAGACTAAACAGTGTCACTACTGGTTCTATTTATCAAGCTGTGATCAATAAAGAAAGACGAGGAGACTATAACGGAAGAACAGTTCAAGTTATTCCCCACATCACTCGTGAAATTCGCGAAAGAATTCACCGTGTAGCAGACAACAGTGGTGCAGATGTCGTGATATCAGAAATTGGCGGAACTGTTGGAGACATTGAATCTCTACCTTTTCTTGAAGCAATAAGAGAATTTAAAGGGGATGTTCAACGAAAAGATGTTGTTTATATTCATGTCACACTGTTGCCTTTCATAGGGACATCCGGAGAAATTAAGACTAAGCCAACACAGCATTCAGTAAAAGAATTACGTTCCATTGGTATTCAGCCAGATATTTTAGTATGTCGAAGTGATAAACCAATTAATGATGATTTAAAAAATAAAATAAGCGGATTTTGTGGAGTTCACTCAGATGCAGTCATCGCCTCCCGTGATGCTGACAGCATTTACTCTGTACCACTAGCACTAAAAGACGAAGGACTTTGCAAGGAAGTACTAGATTGCTTGGATCTAAGTGACCATGAAAGTGATTTAAAAGACTGGGAGCAATTAGTACATAAGCTGCGCAATCCAGGACCATCTGTCAAAGTTGCATTAGTTGGCAAATATATACAGTTAAATGATGCCTACTTATCAGTAGTCGAAGCTTTACGTCATGCATGTATCTCAAAAGATGCTTCTTTGGATCTTCACTGGATCAATGCAGAAAAGATTGAATCCGACGGAGCAGAAGCATTACTTCAAGGAATGGACGCAATTGTCGTTCCTGGAGGTTTTGGAAATCGTGGCGTAAATGGAAAAATAGCTGCTATCAAATGGGCACGAGAGCAAAGGATACCCTTTCTGGGACTATGTTTAGGGATGCAATGTGCTGTGATTGAATGGGCTCGAAACATAGCCGGTTTAGAGGATGCATCTAGTGCCGAACTAGATCCAAATTCAAAACATCCTGTTATTCACCTACTCCCAGAACAACAAGACGTAGTTGATCTTGGTGGCACAATGAGATTGGGAGTATATCCTTGTCGACTTCAAGCAAATACAACTGGTCAAAACTTATACAACGAAGAAGTGGTATATGAAAGACATCGACATCGTTACGAATTTAATAATTCATATAGAACACTCCTAATTGAATCTGGGTATGTTGTGAGTGGAACTTCGCCTGATGGCAGATTAGTAGAATTAATAGAATTAAAAAATCATCCTTTTTTCATTGCCTGTCAATATCACCCAGAATTTCTCTCTAGGCCAGGGAAACCACACCCATTATTTAGTGGTTTGATTGAAGCTGCTCAAATGCGAGTACCGTCTTCTCCGAGTGAGGCATTCAATCCGCAAACAAAAGTTATTGAGAAAAAGTCACTAGAACAACAATAAATGGATCCATCTCTACCAGTAGTAGAATGTTTTCATTCTCTACAAGGGGAAGGAAAGCATGCTGGTAGAAGTGCTTACTTCATCAGATTAGCTAGTTGTAAAGTCGGATGTCCCTGGTGTGACACAAAAAAATCATGGAATTCAGAACTTCATCCACAACGAAGTTTGATAGATTTATCAATATGCACAGCTAAAGCACAAAAAGAAGGAGCCTCTTTTGTTGTAATAACTGGAGGTGAACCTTTGCATCACAATTTAGATCTTCTCTGTAAAGAAATTAGAAAAGCCACACTCAACTTAGAAAACAAATCAATTCCAATTCATCTCGAAACCAGTGGAGTAGACATGCTTAGTGGAACCCCCGATTGGATCACATTATCACCTAAACCTCATGCACCTCCATGTCTTGAGACTCTCTTATCTTGCCACGAATTAAAAGTTGTTATTCAAATCGAAGAAGATTTACATTTTGCAGAAAAGATGGCTGATTTAATAAAAAATCATGGAAAGAATAAACCCCATTTATTTTTACAAGCAGGATGGGACAATGAAGAGGGTCAAGAACTGGCAATCAAATATGTCAAAAAGAATCCCGATTGGAGATTAAGCATGCAAACTCACAAATGGCTCGGCGTACTTTAAATATTTATAGCAATGAGCTACCTCTACATTAGGTTAACAATCAAAAATGATTAATGAGAAAACAATTGCATTACTTTCAGGAGGTATAGATTCTGCTACAGCTGCTTGTATCGCTATAGAAGCCGGACACAAAGTTATTGGCTTATCATTTGATTATGGTCAACGTCATCGTAAGGAGTTACTTGCAGCAGAAACTTTATCAAAAGATTTAAAACTTGAGGAACATCTAACAATAAAAATTGATTTATCTGCTTGGGGTGGGTCTTCCTTGACCGACACATCACAAAAAATCCCCACTCATGGTATCCAAAAAGATATTATTCCTAATACTTACGTCCCTGGTAGAAACACTATTTTTGTTGCTATTGGATTAAGCCTTGCAGAAGCTCGTGGAGCAAACCGAATAGCATTAGGCATCAATGCAATGGATTATTCTGGTTATCCAGATTGTAGACCTGATTACCTGGAGGCATATCAGGAGTTGGCTAACTTGGCCAGTAAAGTGGGAAGAGAAGGAAATGGTATAAAGCTCTGGGCCCCACTATTAGATTGGGAAAAAACAAAAATCATTAAAGAGGCATTACGCTTGAAAGTTCCTATAGAAAAGACATGGAGTTGCTATCAAGGTGGTCTTAAACCATGTGGTGAATGTGATAGTTGCCGTATTAGAGATAAAGCATTACAAGAGATAGGTCGTCAAGATCTATGCAGCCAAAATATCTTATGACAAACTTGAAACGACTACGTTGTCAATGGGAATCACCTGATCTAGTAGCTTCAAAATTAATTCAAGAATGGGGAGATGCAGGGTTTATATGGCTTGATGGTGATGGCAGTGAATTAGGGCGATGGGTGACCTTGGCCATTAATCCTTTAGAACAATTTTGTTCTAGAGAATTAAAAAATTCAAAAAAAGAATCTAATCCATTTAAAATCTTACGAGAACTGCCTCCAGGTCACTGGACTGGCTGGTTAAGTTATGAGGCTGCGTCTTGGATAGAGCCACAAAATCCATGGAAATCAAATCCTATGGCAACTCTATGGATAGCTTCTCATGATCCTGTTTTAAAATTTGATCTTCAGAAAAAAGAATTATGGCTAGAGGGTAAAGATCAAAAAAAACTCTCCCTTATGGAAAATTTTCTAAACAAAACATTTAATCAACAATTTCCCAGACATAAATATAGCGCGGCGAAACAAATAGAAATGAAACATCGTATCCATCTAGACTCCTGGGAATGGAAATTAACAAATCAGGAATATTCCAAAAGAGTAGAAGAACTCAAAAATTGGATTGCTCATGGAGATATTTTTCAAGCTAATTTGACTACCTCTTGCCAAGCCCTGCTGCCAGATTCAATGACTCCGCTAGATGTATATTCAAAACTAAAAAAATTTTCACCTGCTCCATTTGCGGGAGTAATTATCGGAGATCAGATGACCAAAGGAGAAGCGATTATATCGACTTCACCAGAAAGATTTCTAAAAGTTCTACCCAGTGGTGAAGTGGAAACAAGACCAATAAAAGGAACAAGACCCAGAGATCATGATCCTGAAAAAGATGCTGATTGGGCAGCGGAACTTATTAGTAGTACTAAGGATCGTGCAGAAAATATCATGATCGTAGATCTGCTGAGAAATGATCTTGGAAGAGTATGCAAGCCTGGTTCCATTAATGTGCCACACTTACTAACTTTAGAGAGTTATCCTCAAGTTCATCATCTAACTTCAGTAGTCAAAGGAAAACTTAATGAAAGTAAAACTTGGATTGACTTGCTTGAAGCCTGCTGGCCAGGTGGTTCAGTGACAGGTGCGCCCAAGCTTAGGGCATGTAAAAGATTGTATGAACTTGAGCCAACAGCAAGAGGTCCATATTGCGGGTCAATCTTAAATATCAATTGGAATGGGATTCTTGATAGCAATATTCTCATTCGATCTTTAATGATTAAAGAATCAACCATCACAGCTCATGCTGGATGTGGAATTGTCGCTGATTCAGATTGCAAAAAAGAAGCTGAAGAAATGAATTGGAAATTAATGCCACTTTTAAATGCATTAACATGAGCAAAAATAAAAAAGAAAAATTAGGTTGGATCGATGGAAGATGGGACTTTTGCAACAAGTTAAAACTCCCAATTAATGATCGAGGACTAAACTTTGCAGATGGAATTTTTGAAACAATTTTAATTCTAAATGGAAGTCCTCAACTACTAACTGAACATTTAAATAGGTGGGAAAAAAGTGCACATATTTTAGGAATGAATCCACCACCTTCAAAAGAGTCCTTAAGTTTACTCATTCAGGATGGCATCAACCGATCGCAGTTAAATGCAAAAGATGGAGTAATTCGTCTTAACTGGACTAGAGGAGATGCTCAAAAACGTGGTATTGATTTAGATAATAGAAAACCTCACCGTTTTTGGCTAGAGATTGACTCTTATCAACCAACTTTTAAAGCTATATCAACACTAATTAGTCAAGCTGAAAAAAGGAATCCTTTTAGTAAATTAAGTTTTTGTAAAACATTTTCATATAGTCAATCGGTTCAAGCACGTATAGAAGCAAAGAATTCTGGCTTTGATGATGCATTACTATTAAATGTTCAAGGTGATTTGTGTTGCAGTACAACAGCAAATATATTAATAAATAGGGACAACAGTTGGTTGACACCCTCATTAAGTAGTGGTTGTCTACCAGGTATAATGCGTCAACGAGGAATTGATTTAAATATCATAAAAGAATCAACAATACCGCCAACACCCAAAAAAGATGATGAATGGTTTTTAATTAATAGTTTAAGTTGTCGTCCAATTCAAAAAATAAACAACCAAGAATTAAAAATATTAACTAATCCTAAGGAATTGTGGCTAAGCTTATTAAAAAGCAACAAGTAAATCTTTAATATTATCTATATTGGAATAGGAAATGTAACCTCCGCAGGTGTAGGAGAGCAAGCCTCTACTTGGAAATCGACGACTGGACCTATTACAACAATCGCAGGAGAAATTAAGTTTTCTTCTTGTACTCGCTCAAAAAGCTTTCTTAATGGAGCCTTAATAAAACGTTGACCAATAACAGTTCCCTGCTCAATAACTGCAGCCGAAGTCTCAGGATTCATACCTCCAGCAATTAACTCTGATGAGATAAAGCTTAAATTATGAACACCCATATATATAACTAATCCATCACTGGATTTTGCTAGCAAGCGCCAGTTCACAGCTGGGCGTTTTTTATCAATTCCCTCATGTCCAGTAACAAAAGTGACTGAAGATCCAGCAAGTCTATGGGTAATAGGTATCCCTACATAAGCTGGAGCAGCTATCCCAGATGTCACCCCAGGTACGACTTGTACTGACACACCTTTTTCATGAAGATATAAAGCTTCTTCCGCTCCTCTACCAAACAAGAAGGGATCACCCCCTTTTAATCTAACAACACATGCACAACTCTTTGCTAAGTCAAATAAAATTTGATTGGTTTTTCTCTGTGGTACTGAATGATGACCACGCCTTTTACCGACCGAGTGCAGTTGGCAATGTTGAGGAACCAATTCCAAAAGCTCAAGAGGAATTAAAGAGTCATAGACAAGAGCATCACATTTACTAATTATTTTTTGTGCTTTAACTGTTAAGAGGTCTGGATCCCCGGGACCTGCACCAATGAGAAATACAGTCCCGAATCGATCACTACTCATAGAAATTTCCAATATTAACTAAAGCTTGATAAATAGAAATAATCTGAATACAAATTTTAGCTGATACCTATTAATATACATATAACATGTCAAAAAAATACGAAAAATTTAAACCCTATTTAAGGAAAATAGGGAGTGGTGAGTTCACTGGAAGAAGCCTGAATCGTAAAGAAGCAGCTGAAGCAACAAAATTAATCCTTCGAGAAGAAGCTAGTGCAGCGCAAATTGGTGCCTTTATGATTGCACATAGGATTAGACGTCCTACGCCAGAAGAGTTAGCAGGAATGATTGATGCCTACCAAGAATTAGGACCAAAGATATATTCACCACAAACTCATCGACGTCCAATATTTTTTGGTACTCCTTTTGATGGTCGAGCTAAAACCGCACCAATATATCCCTTAACAACCTTACTTTTATTAAGCCAAAAACAACCTATTATTCTTCATGGTGGCACTCGTATGCCAGTTAAATATGGGGTTACCCATAATGAGCTTTTTCAAAGCTTAGGCCTGAATTTATATGGTCTCACTACAAAACAATTACAAAAATATTTTGTTGATACTGAGCTTGCCATAGTTCATCAACCTGATCACTTTCCATTAGCAGATAATCTGATTTTATATAGAGATCAAATCGGCAAACGTCCTCCCTTAGCAAGTATGGAATTATTATGGACATGCCATGAAGGCAATCATCTTCACATAAGTGGGTATGTTCATTCTCCGACCGAAGAAAGGCATTGGAAGACACTCAAACTCATGGGTGAAGAGAATATAGTAACTATTAAAGGGCTTGAAGGTGGAGTAGATTTTTCAATTTATCGTTCAACAACCGTTGGTCATTACAAAAACAATATTGGTACAAGACAAGTTTTAAATCCAAGAGATTATGAATGTTCAGGAAAAGATATGGAATGGAAGGACATCGAAGAATGGAAAAAATTTGCTTTGCAATCTCTTAATGGTGAGGGTCCATTAACTAAAGCACTTGAATGGAATGCTGGGATTTACTTTTTTAAAGCAGGTCTAAGCACTGACATCCAACAAGGAATTGACAAAGCTAAAGAAGTTATAAAATCCGGATTAGCTTTGAAACAATTAAAAAAATTAATTAATTGTAAAAAAGAACATTTTGAGAAATAAGAAACAAAAAACACAAATTTAATACAAATTTTTTTCCATTAAATAGCGAGAAAAACTAACACCACCTATTTGAATTTCTTCAGGAGCAATAATTCTCCACCCATGACGCAAAAGTAATTGATAACTACATAAACTTGCTTCCGTTTTTAAATTAATTGGTCTATCTTTACGAGTATCTTCCTCTATTTTATGTAAAAGGGCTGTGGCATGGCCTTGTCGTGATGAACGCCCTCGACAATAAAGTAATGCCAATCGATCATGAGGATATTTAATAGCAAAGGCCTCAATCGTTTTATTAACACAACTCACCCATCCAAAACCATTCTTAAGAGGCTTATCTAATACCCCAGGAAGATAGGCTAAGTCTGACCACGCAATGATCTGTTCCTTAGTGTATTGGGATTTATCACAAGCCTGAATAGCATCTTGATAAACTTCTCTCAGAACTATTTCATCTGAATTCTCACAAGGTCTCAAATATCGATTTAGACTATTTTTATTAAATGAAGTCAAGTTCTCTGACAATATGAGAGGTTGAATAAATTATGAGCTATTTGCATTGAGAAGGCTAAAAATTCCTACCCTTCTAGGAGCTTTCATAACACTTCTAGATGATCGACTAGGCGAAACTATTGTATTACCCTTATTACCTTTTCTTTTAGAAAAATTTACTACAAGCGCAACAACCCTTGGTTTTTTAACAGGAACTTATGCAATATCGCAATTTGCTGCATCTCCATTAATAGGAGCCATGAGCGATCGTTTTGGTCGCAAGCCAATTATGATCACGTGTGTCACTGGTTCAGTAATAGGAATATGTTTATTTGCCATAACTGTAAGTCTAAACTGGGATAATTATTTACCTTTATGGGCCTCAACTTTACCGTTATGTTTTCTTTTCTTAGCTAGAATAATCGACGGTATAAGTGGTGGGACAGCTGCAACTGCCACGACTATACTTGCAGATATATCAACTCCCGAAAATCGTGCGAAAACCTTTGGTCTAATTGGGGTTGCGTTTGGTTTAGGCTTTATTCTTGGGCCAGGATTAGGAACAGCACTCTCTAAATTTAGCGTGACTTTACCAGTATGGGTCGCTAGCGGATTTGCTATATTTAATCTTATTTTTGTAATTTTATTTTTACCTGAAACATTACCTAAAAATAAAAGAAATGTATTACCAAGGAAAAGAGCTCTCAATCCAATTAGCCAATTACTAATTGTATTTAAGAATCCTTTATCTCGAAGACTATGTTTATCATTTTTCCTTTTCTTTATGGCATTTAATGGCTTCACAGCTGTTCTAGTACTTTATTTAAAAGAAAAATTTGCATGGAGTCCTGAATTATGTAGCGCTGCTTTTATTGTCGTTGGAGTCATTGCCATGATTGTTCAAGGGGGATTAATTGGCCCTTTAGTTCAAAAATTTGGAGAATTTAGATTAACGTTTGCTGGTATAGGCTTTGTAATGACAGGTTGTATTCTTTTAACACTGGCAAAAATAGACACTGCCATTCCACTTGTATTTACTGGGGTTGCAATTCTTGCAATAGGAACAGGGCTTGTAACTCCTAGTTTAAGAGCACTAATTTCTCGACGTCTAAACTCAGTAGGGCAAGGAGCCGTGTTAGGAAATCTGCAGGGTTTACAAAGCTTGGGAACCTTCCTTGGTGCAATAGCAGCAGGTCGCTCATATGATCTTTTTGGACCAAGAAGTCCATTTCTTGGAACTATATTACTTCTAGTATTTGTAATGTTTTTAATTTCAAGCAAAAATAATAAAAATAAAAAAATAACTATCTAGACTTATTGATGATAAAGATATTAAAATAGCAATTAGAAAGAGAATAAATTAGTTATTGATATGAGCACTTCCAAAATCAATAATGAAACTTATATTAATCGTGAACTTAGTTGGATAGATTTTAACAAGCGTGTTTTAGAACTTGCGATAGAAGAAGAAACACCATTACTAGAAAAAATTAAATTCAGCTCAATTTTTAGCAATAATTTAGACGAGTTCTTTATGGTTAGAGTTGCTTCATTAAAATCACAAGTAGATGGAGGAATCTCAAAAAAAAGCCAAGATGGAAAATCTGCTGAAGAGCAACTTTATGAAATTAGAAAATATTTAGATCCTATTTTAGAAAAGCAGCAATCTAAAACAAAACAATATATAAAAGAAGGATTTAAAAAAAATCATCTATTTATCCTTGAGTATCAAGAATTAAACAAAAAGCAAAAAGTTTGGATTGATAATTACTTTACAAATGCAATTTTTCCAATATTGACTCCCTTAGCAGTTGACCCGGCTCACCCATTCCCTTTCATAAGTAATCTTAGCTTGAATTTAGCTGCAATTATCTTCGACAGAGAATCAGAAAAAGAACAGTTTACACGTATAAAAATTCCAGGCGAAAGTATTTCTAGATTTATAAGTATACCAATTGAACTTGATGATAACGAATCAACAATATATACAGCAATTCCTATTGAGCAAATTATAGCAAATAATCTATCAATGCTATTTCCAGGAATGGAAGTTAGAGAATATTCATTCTTTCGTGTAACTAGAGATGCTGATCTCGAGCTGCGAGATATTGAAGCTGATGATTTAATGAGTGCATTAGAAGAAGGACTACGTAAGAGACGCAAAGGAGGCGAAGTAGTAAGGCTAGAAGTCTCATCTAATACGCCAGAAATAATTCTTGATCTTTTAAAGGATGGAATGCATGTTGAGAAAGAAAATTTATATCAAATTGAGGGTTTACTAGCTTTAGATGAACTAATAGAATTAACGACTATTAATCTTCCTAACTTAAAATTTCAAAAGCATCAGGGTATTACTCATAATTTACTAAAAAATAGTCAATTACGAGATAATGAGGATTTAGATATACGAAATAAAAATAATTTTAAAAGTATATTCTCTATTATTCGAAGGAATGATTTACTCGTACATCACCCATATAATCTTTTTTCAACATCAGTTGAAGAATTTATAAATCAAGCGGCAGAAGATACACAAGTAATGGGAATAAAAATGACATTATATCGAATATCCAAAGATTCATTAATTATTGATGCATTAATAAGAGCTGCTGAGAAAGGAAAGCAAGTAATGGCTTTAGTTGAACTGAAAGCAAGATTTGATGAAGATAATAATATCCAATGGGCAAAACAACTAGAACAATCGGGAGTCCATGTGGTTTATGGAGTCATTGGACTGAAAACTCATACAAAAATCGCTTTAGTGATACGAAAAGAAAAAAATAGATTAAGAACATATTTTCATATTGGGACTGGAAATTATAATTCAAAAACATCTAAAACATATACAGATATTGGTTTACTATCCTGTCAACCTGAGATTGGACAAGATCTTATTGAACTATTTAATTATCTAACAGGCTTTGCTAAACAACAATCCTATAGAAAATTATTAGTTGCACCAGTAACACTTAGACATGGAATTGAAAAATTAATCAAAAGAGAAATCAAATACGCCAAAAGTGGATTACCTGGAAAAATAATAGCCAAAATGAATTCTCTTGTTGATCCAGAAATTATAAAATTACTTTATGAAGCATCACAAGAAGGAGTAAAAATTGAACTCATCATTAGGGGAATGTGCTGCCTATATCCTCAGAGAAAAGACTTAAGCGAAAATATAAAAGTAACAAGTATCATTGGTCGTTTTTTAGAACATTCAAGAATTTTTTGGTTTAATAACGATGGGAATTCTGAGGTTTTTATTGGAAGCGCTGACTGGATGAGACGCAATTTAGACAGAAGGGTTGAAGCAGTTACACCTATTGAAAATATTAAAATAAAGAAAGAACTTAAACACTTATTAGATTGTTATTTAGAAGACAATCAAGACTCTTGGAATATGCAAAGTGATGGGAGCTACAAGAAAAATCAAGAGTTGAATAATAAAAAAAGATATATACAAGAAAAAATAATCAAGTTATACAAGAAAGAAGCAAATTAAAAATTTTAAAAATTTTTATAAAGACATTTTATCTATTTTTCTGATGCGCTTTATACCTAATTAACCCAAAAAACATAAATTTTTCGTTTCAATTAGTCAACTTCTGCTTATAAGTGCTAACTTCTTAATAAATCTAATTTCAAGAGGCCAGGGTGATGGGGATCCCGCTGGAATCTGCCAAAGATCTTTCTGATGTTTCATTAGAGAAGTCGAAATCGGCAAGTACAACTGAAAAACTATCTACATCAACTGTAAGTAGTCAAAAATCAAAAGGTTCACGAAAGCCAACTAATCGTCTGGCGACTGATGCAATAGGTTTTTATCTCACAAGTATAGGACGAGTCCCACTCTTAACTCCTGCTGAGGAGATTGAGCTTGCTCATCACGTTCAACAAATGAAGGATTTGTTGAGCCTTCCTCAGGAACAAAGGACTGCACGTCAGAAACATAAAATTAAAATGGGTAAGAGAGCCAGAGATCGTATGATGGCTGCAAATCTGAGACTAGTTGTTAGTGTTGCAAAAAAATATCAAAATCAAGGTCTAGAATTACTTGATTTGGTTCAAGAAGGTGCTATTGGCCTGGAACGAGCTGTGGACAAATTTGATCCTGCAATGGGTTATAAATTTTCAACCTATGCGTATTGGTGGATAAGACAGGGCATGACTCGTGCAATTGATAACAGCGCTAGAACAATTCGACTTCCAATTCATATCAGTGAAAAACTCTCGAAAATGCGCCGTATCTCACGCGAATTATCACATCGATTTGGTAGGCAGCCCAATCGACTAGAACTTGCAAATGCTATGGG
>Ga0163111_10002453_pt1 | contig 11769 bp, 9 predicted proteins | sample CRUFie1St18metaG_FD_109645 | JGI IMG/M metagenome (GOLD analysis project Ga0163111, IMG submission 109645) | Marine microbial communities from the Costa Rica Dome - CRUD Field 142mm St18 metaG | ecosystem: Environmental > Aquatic > Marine > Oceanic > Photic zone | place: Costa Rica: the Eastern... | reverse complement strand
GTCCTCCAAATTTTTTCGGAGACCTTGGAAAAAGCTTCCCTTGCTGCGCCTGTCGCCAAGCTAGAAGACTGTTTCGATTCCCTTTTTGAGCATTACGCCCAACCTGCCTCATGGACGCTTTATCCTGAGACCGTTTCTTTCCTGAAAGCGGCCTCCGAGATCGGACCCCTCGCAGTGGTCTCAAACTTCGACGATCGGCTCGCACCAATTTTGAACGGTCTTGGAATTGGCTGCTTCTTCAAAGAAATTATCACGTCGGCGGATGCCCTTGCCCGTAAGCCAGATCGGAAAATATTCGATTTTGCTCTCAACAAACTTAACTGCCCCGCCGAAGCAGCTTGTTTCTGCGGAGATTCCCATGAGGCCGACTATCTTGGCGCGTCGTCGGCAGGAATACGCTCTTTCCACCTCAAGCGCCCTGCTGACACCCTGATCGATTTTCTTGATTTCTGCCGTTCGTGAGCAGATCGAAGAGAACTTGGAGCGATCTACACAAGGAGCTCAAAGGGCAACTAAATTTCGGAAACCCGGGCAGCGACAATCGCGGCAGCCCTGTGTCCGTAACCCTCGGTTCAAACAGTCTGCGGAGCTCAAGATGCAACGCTATCCGAATCGAAAACAATAAAAGCTCGGGCGCCACACCGAAGTTTCAGTGGCGTCAGTAACACATCGATTCCCTCGGTGCTCCCGTCAGTGGGAAAACCCACACCGGCCTAATCCAGATCAAGCCCCTCAACCGTGGCCAGATGCTTCAAAGCGTCCTCCATGGTTCGCCTTACGTTTGCTGTCGTCCTGTGCAGGAAGGCGTGTAGCGCTGCATCCTGCGGATTCCGGTCTTCACACTCACTGCTGTACTTTTCAAATGCAGTGAGGCCCTGCAGCAGGCCTGCGAGGTGCTGTGGACATTCACAGTCTACCGAGGTGGAAATCCGGGCAAACCTCAACAGTTGGTCCGTCGTGTAGATCCGGTCCGGAATGTCCTCCGATACAGCGGGGGTGGTATCTGGAGAGGGGAAGAGAGATCCAAGTTGCAACAGAATCTCCCGCCTGATCTGACGACTTTCCATTGGGGCGGAAAGCAGCTTGAGACCTGGGATTGCCCTCGCAAGAGCAGTCGCAGTCTTTGATGAACTGTAACGGTAGAGCAGAATAGTTCTCGCAGCCCTGGTGCGGTTCACCACTTCCCTTATTGACGCGACGGTTTCTGGATGAAGGGTTTCGGCTTCAATAAAAAGAAGGTCGGCAGTTGGAGGCGACTCCTGTTGAATCAGTTGTGTAATTGTATCAAACCGACCCACGATTCTTGAGTCCATTGCGGCGTCACCAGAGAGGGCAGTGGACGCCTCTTTCCCCGCAACGAGCAGACGGCCCTGCCGCGAGGGGCTTCCGGGTTTAGCCGCGACAACGGTGCCCGCTTCCTCATCCTCCGCGAACTGCTTCTGGAGTTGAGACAGTTCAAGGTTAGCGATGTTGCGGATTGAATGTCCTCTCTCAGTGAGGGATCGAAGCAGACTCAACCGGGCGACATCCTCTCCACTGTAAAGTCTTCGATTTGTTTCAGTTCGTCCGGGCCTCACCGCACCATAGCGTTTTTCCCAGATTCGTATCGTGGGCGCAGCGAGCCCAGTCCTCTTCGTCACTGCTCCAATTCCATAAACCCCTTGGGTTGAGTCTTCCATAACGTGAACAAGAGTAACTGTTCCTTTCAAAATGTAAACAAAAAATAAACGGAAGAGATGAATGATGGCCTTGATAGGAATTTGTGTTGCAGCTGTTTCATTTATGAATAGATTTTGAGCAGCTTAAAGCGCATACATTATAAACAAATGAGCAACGTAATCTCTATAAGTTCAAGTAATTCTCTACAAGACAGGGCAATTCCATCGGGCATTGGCCGAAAAACCTCTGAGCAAACGGCTTATCTCAATTTGTTGAGCGCTGTCCTCGGGCGGCCCACTCACGGCAAATTGGCCCCAAAAACACTCCCCGGCGCGTTTGGTGGATCTCCTTCCCTTCCTTCCTGATCCTCCGCGGGATTACTGACTCTAGGCGGGAGACGCTAAAACACTTCCTCACCGCAACGCGAAGCAGCCCGACCAGATCTTGTGAAGCTTATCGCAGAATCTTATACTCCCCGAGTGTCTGCAGAATCACGCAAAGGTGATTGCAGTCCGAGGTTGATCAATCGGTTGGCAGCGCGGGCCCGCCCAAACAGTGGGTTGGCGATGCGGCAGCAGTGGACCAATTTGCTCTTCCTCCATTGGGAAGTGCCTGCCTACCAATTGGAAGCTGTCCTTCCGGCGGGATTGAGCGTCGACACCCACATGGGTAAGGCGTGGATTGGGATTGTTCCCTTCTCTATGCGGAGAGTCAGGCCCCGGTTCCTACCCAGCGTGCCAGGGATTTCCAATTTTCTAGAACTTAATGTCAGGACTTATGTCTACGACGAGAGCGGAACTCCCGGGGTGTGGTTCTTTTCATTGGACGCAAATCAGAGCCTCGCATGCACTCTTGGGCGGCGGCTATTTAACCTGAACTACCGGAACGCAAAAATTGCAGCTCGGGAAAGCGATTGGATTGACTTCACGGCAAGACGGAGAGGGTTCTCGACCGACGCCAGCTTCAGCTATCGGCGCCGAGCTTCAAGCCGCATTGCCGAAGCGGGTAGCCTCGATTTCTTCCTGACAGAAAGATACGTGCTCTTCTCGAGCTCCAAGGATGGTTCTCAACTCTGGAGAGGGCGGGTCCACCACGCTCCATATCAGCTGCAAGACGTAGAACTCGAAAGCTACTCGAGTGAACCTGTCGCTTGGAATAGTCACGAGGCGCTTCCCGGGCGCCCTCAACATGTCTGCGCCTCCCCCGGGGTGGAGGTAGAGGTTTTTTCTCTCCAGAAGATCCAATCGAGCGTGGTCACCAACAGAAGTTCACATCAATGAGTAAAACTATTCTGATAGCCGGAGGAACGTCCGGTATAGGTGCTGAGGCTCTTCGCGCACTTCGGAGTGATGGGCATGTGGTTTATTGCGCATGCAGATCTCCCGAAAAGCTTCCTGACGATCCTGACGTCCACGGTTTAGCCTTCGATGCATCCGCTGCTTCCCCTTCGCTCGATTTGCCAGAAGCCCTCGACGGATTCGCTTACTTCCCGGGTACTATCACTCTGAAACCCTTTGGAAGATTGACAACGCAAGACTTTCTTCATGATTTTCAGGTCAATTTCCTCGGCGCAGCAGGCTTGCTCCAGGCCGCACTTCCCGCCCTTCTCAAGGGCGATAACTCAGCTGTAGTTTTATTCTCTACCGTTGCCGTTCAAACAGGCCTGCCCTTTCATGCGAGCATTTCAGCAGCCAAGGGTGCTGTCGAGGGCCTGACCCGATCTCTCGCTGCCGAACTCGCTCCGCGGATTCGGGTAAACTGTATCGCTCCATCACTCACTGAAACGCCGCTGGCGGGACCTCTGGTGAACAGCGATGAAAAAAAGGCAAGTTCTGCCAAGAGGCATCCGCTCAATCGAATCGGGGATCCGAAGGAGATCGCAGAGCTGGTAAAGTTCCTGCTCGGTTCCCAGTCCATGTTCATGACTGGGAACATCATCAAGGCGGATGGAGGGCTCTCGTCCCTGAAACTATTTTAATCCATGGCAGTGGTCGCAGACAGATCTCGCGCTTCACTCGGAACACTCACCTGAAGAACAACAGAAAACCAACAGACAATCCCACAACAAAACAGACATATGAAACTACTAACAACATCAGTAATCGGAATGCTCGCTTTTGCTTCAATCGCATCTGCTGAGAAAAATGAAAAAAAAGACATCGTTGATACGGCGGTAGCAGCCGGATCGTTTAATACTCTTGCAGCTGCCCTCAAAGCCGGTGGTCTTGTGGACGCTTTGAAGGGGGACGGTCCTTTCACAGTCTTCGCCCCAACCGACGAAGCTTTCGCAAAGTTGCCAAAAGGCACTGTCGAAACACTCCTGAAGCCTGAGAACAAGGAGAAGCTCGTAGACATCCTCACGTACCACGTCATCAGCGGTAGGGTGGCATCCAAAAAGGCTGTCAAGCTTGATACCGCCACGGCGCTGAACAAGAAGTCGATCAGCCTCGAGGTGAAGGATGGGTCTCTTTTCCTGAACTCCTCAAAGGTAGTTAAGGCCGACATCAAGTGCTCAAATGGGATTATCCACGTCATTGATTCCGTCCTGCTTCCTTCTGCGGGTAAAAAGACGGGCAAAAACGTGACCGAAGATCTGATGGTTGCTGCCATCGAAAAAGGCGTGAAGCTGTTCAACCACGGTCAGCATGGAGCCTGTGCAGATGTCTACGAAGTGGCTGCTCTCGCAGGACTGAAAATGGACAGCAAGGAGCTCAGCTCCGACACGAAGGCCGTCCTCATGACCGCCCTGAAGGCGAGCCAGAACAGCCAGTGTGACACCACTCGTGCTTGGACCATGCGCAGAGCGCTGGACCGCGTCATGGCGTCCACCAAGTAAATCCTTAATCCGGGGGGCGACGTTGCAACATCCTTGCAATGTCGCCCCTCAATTTTTTTCGGTTGGCAGACGTTCATCAATCCCGACCGAAAGTCCCCCGGCATTTCCAATAGGGGCCCACTTGAGGGGAGGGAATGCTTCCAGCCCTTCAACTTTAGGGTGATTTGCGGTTGTGAACACCCCTCGGATCTAGTGGGGGGAAGTACGGAGACTGGGACTCGAACCCAGGACCAATTGGTTAAAAGCCAACTGCTCTACCAACTGAGCTATCTCCGCTTTTTATACCCCCTCGGGAGGCGCGGAAAATGAGGTTCTTCCGAGCCCGTGACAAGGGAATTTTTATCCAGAGGCAAGTATTCTAGGGTAGATTGCTGCAAGCAACCCCAACAGTGTGTTCCGCTACCCAAGAAGAGCCATTACGAGACCACTACGAATCTTGGGCTGAAACCACGTAGACTTCGGGGGCATGATGCGGTTTTGCCGGCATACATCAATAAACTGGTCGATAGTCACCGGGGCAAGAGTAACAGCCAGATCATGGCGTCCGGCGTCGACCTCGGACTTCAGGTAGGCAGCATCGCGGTTTCCCCCGACGAACGTCAGTTCTTTGGCACGGGGGTCCTCGATCCCCAGAATACCGGCAAATATATGCCGCTGGACGATATCAGAGTCGATCGCCTGAGCCGCATTTGAGGCATCATATGCTCCAGCGCGCGGCGAAAGTTTAAGCCAGCCTCCCTCCATATACACCCCGATTTCATGAATCCTCTCGGGCTGGTAGGTTGAGGCCTCCAGTCTCTCTATTTCAAAAGTCTCCGATAACCCTTCTACAAGAATACCTTCGGTAATACCGGGAGCTGTGACGAGGCGGTTATAAGGCGCCAACCCCATGGTGTGTGCAGGAAAAAATACGGTAAGAAACCCTCCCTCTCCCCGCATTGCAGCGGCTGCGCTGCGATGATTACCATCAGCAACATACGCATGCGGCTCAGCCGCAAGCACCTCTCGCAGGGAACTTATTTCATCTGAATTCGTTATCATCCAGATCCGATGTGCACTTCCATCCTCATTATCGAGGGCCTCGAAGTCACAGGGTCTTTGCTCGGTATAGCTCTCCAAGCTACCTAGAAATTCACCATCTTGGTCATCTACAGAAAGATTCACTGTTCCGATAATCGCATTGGTTGCCTCAATCAGATCTGCCCGCCCCTTGGCCTTCTCCTCCCGAATTCCCTCGTTACGTATAATGACACCCCCGGGATTTTCTTCGGTCCGTATATCATCAGTGGGAGCCATGCCTCCCAACCCTATCTGCCGAACCTCTGGACGCTCCGGATCCGCAATCTCGTAGAGAAACAGAGTGTTTTCCACCACCTTGGTTGAATCGCTTTCCACCATCTGCGCCATTTTCAACGCCCCCTCCGCTAGCGCTTCGGGAGAGCCATCTTCGAGCATTTCATCGGCGCTTACCGCGTTACAGTGCGGCATTGTTGCTCGCAAGACACTTTCTGGCTGCACCTGCAAAAGCTCCCAGATCTCTCGATCGCTCTGAAACTCATCATAATTTGGACTGCAGAGGCGCTGAGCCGCACCCGAATCAAAAGGGACAAGGGCACGGCGGATCGGGTTGACATTAACCATGGTATTCAGTTCTCAAGGAACCCTGCGAAGCGTCTCAGGAAGCGTCAATTCTTTCTTCGTCTCGATATTTTGGCTGCCGCCGATTTCATCCTCTTACCATTATTAGGCCAGATAAAACCGTATTTCGTCTAAGGCTTTCTTTTGGATTCGTGGGACTTCCTCAGGATAGCCGACCTTGACAAACCCAACGACTCTCTCTTCGTGTTCTGAGACCCCAAGAACCTCAGGAACCTCAGAGTCCCGCGTTATTGCCCCGGTAGACCACTGTGCACCGACGCCCCGGGACCAAAGAGAAAGGACAAGATTATGAAGAGCGCAAACCGTTGCGGCATAGTCCTCCTCCTCTCTGAATGGATCATCGGGAGACTTCCTCGAAGTAACCACAATCAGCTCCGGCGGTTCCAGAATCTTCTGTCTGGCCTTCTCAAGGTGCTTCAATGTCGCCTCCGGATTCTTGACGCGGACAATCCTCTCTACGATGGGAATGAGCCGTAATCTGGTCGCTTCCCCAATGACGAAGAATTTCCATGGATGAGTATGCTTGTGACACGGAGCGTGCCGAGCCGCCTCGAAGGCCTCTTCAAGAAGGTCCCTGTCCACAGGACGATCCGTGAATGAGAAAATCGAGCGCCGCGAGATCAACGTCTCCTGCGCGGAGTTCATTGGTTGCCTGTCGCTGAAATTCATGGCCGCCTAGAGCATGGGACAGGACCCTATCTGTCCAGAGCTTTCCCCCGTTCTTCCGTGTTCTCCAATTAACCCACATGCGGTAACACGACCCTGCGCTGTGCTATCGAAATACCCGTTGAAATACCTGTTTTGCCGTTTTTCCGCTCTCCCTTTGAACAAAAATTTAATGGGAGTTTGTGAGAATAAAGTCCCGTTTCTCAACGTTTAAATAGGTATCCAGGTTTTCGAAGTGAACGGCTGCCGGGTAGCTTTTATGGGTTTTTGCTGCCCGCGGCCGTTCACCTTTTTCTCGCGAGAGTCCATCTCTCCTGTAAGGCTCCTCATCCAGATGAAGCGATTACTCATCCTGTGCCTCCTTCTGGCTCTGCCTGCTCATGCGGACGGACAGAAATCCTCGCCAGCCCAGCACACCCCCACCCCCGCTGCTCAAACTCAGCCCCTTCCTCGATCGAAGGACGGGCAAGATAAAGGCGTTGGAAAAAAGCCGCTCGACTTCGATCCTGTCGATAGGATTCAAAAGAGCCTTGAAGCCCGGCGGAAGCAGGTCGCAGAGGCACGAAAGAAGGCACGGGATCGGGCACGCGCACAGCGAGAAGCTCAACTACCTGAGGAGCCCGCACTTGTTCTCCCTGCCCGTAGCTCCGCAAAAAAAGACCTGGCTGGAAGCTGGGTTTTGCAAAGCGGTAGCCTTAAAGCAGCTCTCGTCAGGCAATTTCAGGAAACCGTGGGCAAGGGCGCCACTTTCAAAGTCGGTGAGATTACCGGCAATTACACAATCTCCATCAGCCCGAGCCTCACCAGAATCGTCGCCGTGTGGAAAGAATGGAAAATGGACAGCACGACAATCCGCGGCGAACGCTCTGTATCACTTTCCGTATCCGTAGATGGGACGCAGGAATACGAGATCCTCCAAATTAGCGACGGTAAGAACCCAAAAATGCGGACGATCGAGATCAAACTTTTAGAAGATAAGACTACCTCGGAGAGCTTCTTCGAAGGGAACAAAATGCGAACCAAGGTAGGCCTCCCCACCCTGAGCAGTGGGAACTGGTCCCTCCATGAAGGAGCCTTTCACCTTCAGGGATCAGGTCAGGAAACGGCATGGAAGTTCACCCCACACTCAGCGGAATAAGACCGGAATTTCTGATTCCTTCTATAGAAGCTGGGTCTCAGCGAGGAGCCGGTAGGTTCCTCCAGCATCGATAAGCTCGCTGTGTGTTCCAGTCTCCACGATTTTACCACCTTGGAGAACGTGAATGCGGTCCGCATCTCTCACTGTTCCCAGACGGTGCGCTATGATGAGACTCGTCCTACCCTTCATGAGTTCGTCCAGCGCCTCTTGAACGAGTCGCTCACTCTCCGAGTCGAGTGAGCTCGTGGCCTCGTCGAGCAGAAGGATCTTCGGGTCAGCGAGAATCGCACGCGCGATAGCAATTCGTTGGCGCTGACCGCCGCTCAACTTGACCCCCCGGGGGCCAACCATGGTGTCGTAACCCTCGGGGAATTCGGCAATGAATTCGTGGGCGTGAGCTTTTCGGGCGGCCTCTTCTACCTGCTCTTGGCTGGCATCCCAGCTACCGTAACGGATATTTTCCCCCACGGACCCTCCAAAAAGCAGCACATCCTGCGGCACCAACGCCATAGCGCCCCTCAGAGTGGCTAGGGGAAGTCCGGCCGCAGGGTCTCCATCCATCAAAACTGCACCATCCTGCGGTTCATAGAAACGCAGGAGAAGCGAAAATAGAGTGGATTTGCCAGCACCACTTGGACCGACAAAAGCGATCCGCTCTCCGTTTTCCGCCTTGAAAGAAACTCCATCGAGGACCGCTTGCTCGGGCCGCGAAGGATAGGAAAAACTGAGGTTCTGCGCTTCCACTGTCCCCAACACCTCAAATGGGACGTCACCATCTCCCTCTTCCTCAGGATCCTCTGCCATGATTTCTCGAAGCCGCTCAGTCGCCCCGTTAGCCTTCTGAATCTGACTCACGATCTCCGGAAACGCCCCGAGAGAAGCGCCTACAAAAACACTGAACAGGATAAACGCCGTAAATTGAAACGGGGTTATTTCTTCCCGCACCAGCATTCCCGCTCCAAACCACGCCACCACTGAGATGCTGCCGAGCAGGACGAAGATAATAAAAGAAACGAAAAGAGCACGAACCCGAGCTCCCCGGTTAACGACCAAGAGGTAGTCCTCCAAAGCGTCTCTGTAACGCCCCCTTTCATGCGATTCGTTACTGTAGGCCTTGAGTTCCGCAATCCCCTGAGTGCTCTCCTCGAGCACAACACCACTGGTTGCCAGACTATTCTGAGCTTGCTTGGAATACGCACGAACCCGGCGTCCAAACAATGCGACCGCAAGGATCACCACCGGGATCATAGCGAGCATGAAAAGAGAAAGCTTCCAGCTCATGACAAAAATGAAGATTAGCCCTCCAACCAGAATCACTGACTGTCGTGCCAGCTGGGGCACCGTAGTGAGCAACGTGTCTCTTAAGACCGCAAGATCCGCAGAGACCCTGTTGCTTAATTCTCCCGCCCGGTGCCTCTGGAAAAAATCAAGGGGAAGCCGTACAAGCCGGCTGAAGACATCTACCCGGATATCATTGAGAGCACTTTCACCTGCCTTGATAAACCCGCGCACTCTCCAGTAGGCAATAAATGCCTGCAGGGCGAGAATGGCAAGAAGGGTAAGAACCGTCTGGTTGATATTCGAGACGACAAGAGGCACATCCGGGGAAGCCTTGGCGTTCAGCATCTCGAGAGGAGATCCGGTCGGACTGCCTATAAGCTTGCTGAGATAGTAGGGAAAGGCCAGCGAAAGACCCGCCGTCACGAACAAGGCAATCAGTGAAGGGATGAAGACCGCTCGGTAGCGATTCAAATATCCATAGAACGCCAGAGCGGGGACACGTCTCCGTGAACCCTCCTTCCCGGCATTCTTCTCTGACCGCATGCCCGGATGGGACACCATGGCAGGCAAGGTGGCAAGCCTCCGAGCGCGTCGTCCGAATCTTAGTGGTGGCTTCTGCTATCGCTCGTCACTCCATTCGTCGCGCCACTCGCTCCTGCTCAAGGGTTACCTTGAGACGGTAGAACATCAAACCCCGTGCCGGGTAATTCATCTCATATTCCAGAATCTCCACTCCCTCAGCAAGAGAATGAATCTGCGCCACCTTTCTCAGTCCACTTACTCTCTGGAACTCTTTGCTCCTCAGTCCGGGGGATTCCTGGATTTCCCAGCTCAACCCCCGATCAGGAGCATCCAGTCGAATTCTGATCCTGAAGCGAAGTTTACCTCCACTACCTTCAACGAGAAAGGGGATTCCCGGATCATCCATTCCAGGATTAAGCCCTGAAAAGTATTCCAGCAAATCAGGCCTGCCATCTGATTCTGAGCCCTTTCCTGCTCCGATTCCAAATTCGCTCAACCATTCATTGAAACGTTCAGCTGGAGTCTTCGCCCTGTCATCAATCGCAGACTGGATCACTTCCTGAATGATCGGGGCACTGCTACTGATCCGACTCGCGAAGGATCGGCTTTCGTCAAGATCGTTTGCCGCGCTCACCAACGTCCAGTCATCACAGGAACTATCATCCCGACCGATATAAAAACCGGCTCCGTCAAAGAAAGATGCCAAAAACTCCGATCCGTCTCCGCAAATCGCATTTGTATCATAAGTTGAGTCAGCCCCAAAGAGGATGCCTGCGAGCTTCCAGTCTCCTCCCTTACGGATAAATACTCCCCCCCCGGAATCTCCAAAAGTCGCCTGGCACTCGTCGCGGCCCAGAATATCGTCAAAATCGGTCACCAACATGGGGCCCCTAACACCAGCCTCGGAGAATCCATCAACAGTATTTCTTCCCCAGCGGACACGCTGGTCTTCTGGCGCCCAAGTCCACCCTCGACTCTGGCCGAGCCGCCTTACCTCTTCTCCCCGGGAGCGGCCCCGCCCCATCATCACGACCTCCCGACCTGCTTCATCAGAGGTCGTATACAATTCAGCATATTCGGGAAACTCTCCAAAAACCTCGAAAATCCTCAAGTCTGTTCCCGGGATGTCCAGAGCACCGTTACCATCATTAAAATTGGGATTAATGAAATAAATGCGATCGACTTCTTCCCCCGTGAACCACGATCTCTGTATAAATGTTTCGGACCCCTTCCCGAGATGAATGGCGGTAATAAAATGCCTCGGCGAAATAACCGTCCCAAGAAACTCCTTATATTCCCCTTGGTAACGCCAGCCCGCACCTTCGTAGAGGCCTGACGGAGCAGTCTCCCGGTGATAACTTGGATCTCCCGTTTCAAAGAACACGATGGCAGGGAGCTGGCAAACCCCAAAAAGAAAATTGATCACTGCAACTAGTACAATCGAAAGTTGTTTTGTCGGCTGCATGGTTGGCAATTCGATGACCTGTTTCAGGGCTGACCTGCGAAAGGGGTTATCCCCTGACCCTACACCACTTGAAGCTGCTCTTCCACCCCGAACCGCATCGCGTCACATCAGGGGCTCCACCTGTCTCTCTTCAAAGGCAAGCTCTTGCCATGTGTCGCGCCTCGGTATCTGCCTCGATCAAGGCCTCCAGAGACGGACTTTTTACTACCGAGTGCTGCCCCATGACCTCTTCGACAAGACCCCAGATTTTCGGGAACGGTATACCGCCATTGAGAAAGGCCTCGACCGCGACTTCATTCGCAGCGTTCATTACCGCCGGCAACGTCCCACAGACGATTCCTGCCTCACGCGCAAGTCGCAAGGCGGGAAAAACCTCGTCACGAGGCGCTTCAAAATCTAACCGGGCTAGAGTTGCAAAGTCGAGGGGCTCAAGCGAATGAGCAATTCGGCGCGGCCACGTCACCGCGTATTGAATAGGAAAACACATATCCGTCGTACTCACTTGCGCCAGCACGCTGCCATCGACGAATTCCACCATGGAAT
>Ga0163111_10002448_pt1 | contig 11773 bp, 10 predicted proteins | sample CRUFie1St18metaG_FD_109645 | JGI IMG/M metagenome (GOLD analysis project Ga0163111, IMG submission 109645) | Marine microbial communities from the Costa Rica Dome - CRUD Field 142mm St18 metaG | ecosystem: Environmental > Aquatic > Marine > Oceanic > Photic zone | place: Costa Rica: the Eastern... | reverse complement strand
TGAAGTTAAAGGTGACGCCTGCGGGTCAAAACACAGTGACATTGCAGTGCTCGAGTGATGTCGAGTCTGATGATCGCGTCGTGTTGAAGGACAAAAACGGGGAAATACTGGTCTCCTGACGTTCGCAGCCCGCAGCACCTCAAAGGGGGAAATGCCCGATGAACTGGGACGATTTGAAGGTGCTGCTGGCACTCTCACGCGCGGGGTCAACTCGTAAAGCGGCGGCGACGCTGTCTGTGAGTAACACGACGGTGATGCGCCGTTTGGATTCGTTAGAGGAGCAGGTGGGTGGCCGTCTGTTCGATCGCACTCCCGATGGATTTCGCGCGACGTCGCTGGCCGATCAGCTACTACCCGCAGCCCGTGATGTAGAAGAGACCCTGTCGGAGGCGGAGCGGCAGGTGACGGGGAAGGATTCCGAGCTGAGCGGACGCATTAAACTGTCGCTGCCCGCCGTGCCCCTCACCCACATATCGGAGGCAGTGGCGGAGTTTGCCAACAAGTACCCGCGGATAGAGCTCGACATTACGGTGAGTGATGACCCGGTCGATCTTGCCCGCCGGGAGGCGGACATCGCCGTCAGAGGTATTCCCAAGCACAAGCGCCCACCGAAGGACATTGTCGGCATTAAGCTCGGTAGAATCTCGTTAGGCTACTACGTGCATCGCGAACTGCTGAGTGAGGCGGCTCGGGGGCATCGGGACCTGACCTGTATTCAGGCCTCGGGCCGGGCACTGACTCTAGGGGATTTACCCGACGCGGAGTCGCTGGGCCTTAAAACCCGGCATTTGATCGATGGCATCACCCCCCGGACCGTCGCTGTCACCAATAAGTTGGGCGTCGCAGCGTTGCCCTGTTTTTTAGTCCGCCAGTACCCTGACCTCATATTGCTGCCCGGTGTGCCCTCGGCCCACTGGGGCTACACCTGGCTGCTGCATCACAAGGATCTCCGCCAGTCGGCCAGAATCCGCGCTTTGTTCAAGCATCTGTCGGAATTGGAACAAAAATGCGGTGCATGGGATACCAGCCAATAGTGGTTGTTGCCGGTTAGGTGCCTCCGTGACGCCTAATGGAGCGTTAACCATGGCGACACCGTTAGCACCTGAAGGATCACTAGCCCCTGAAAGCCAGTATTGTCTCGCGTTTTCATGTTTCAAGGGCCTACTACCCATGCTGCAACGCAACGTTGTTGTGTGTTTTTACGTGCCTATCGCTTCCGATTCGGCGAGCAGACCCCTCCTCATCGGCTTGAACTCGCTTCTCGCCAAGCTTGACAAAACCTGTACAAGCGGATATCAAAAGTATTAAAGATATAACTAAAAGCGTTTTGGGCCATACAGCTCGGCCTTTTTTCGCCATATTCCAGAAAGGAGAGTCACCCATGCACTTCATAAAAAATAATCCGATTGCTTTAGCGGTCAGTTTTGCAGTGGCAGCGACAGCTCACACGTCGACGGCCTTTTCACAGGAAGAGGGGGCCATGCTAGAAGAAGTCATGGTCACGGCGAGGAAACGGGAAGAGTCGCTGTCGGAGACCCCGATTGCGATAACAGCGATTAGCGCGGCGGATATTCAGGCGGGTGCGTTTAAAAATATCGTGGATGTGCAAAAGACAGCTCCGGGCTTGTTTATCGAATCCATGAACAACGAGAACGGGCGAACGGTTCTGATGCCGCGATTCCGGGGTGTCACCTTCGACGCTACCAGCCCACTCCAGCGGACTAGTTCGGTGTTTGTCGATGGCCTCATAGTTACGTCCGGACTACACAGCTTGCCGATTACTCAGGTGGAGCGCATCGAGGTCGTTAAAGGGCCGCAGTCTGCACTGTTTGGTCGAAACACATACTCAGGTGCGATCAACATAATCACCCGCCGGCCCGGTGACGAGTTCAAGGGCGGCATCGAGCTTGATTACGGTGCGAAGAGTAAGGCCTCGACGACCGGTTTCATCGAGGGCCCTATCACCAGCAACCTCGGTGTGAGAGCGACCTTTAGCTACACCGACAAAGAAGGTCACTACGACAACGCCTTTGTTGAGGGCCAGCGGTTGGGAGATGAAGAGACGCTTGCTTACGGCATCATGCTCGACTTTAACCCCACCGATAACCTGAACATCATGCTACGCGCGTCCGCTTATGAGGACGAGGATGGACCCGGCGCGTACGCGGTGGTCGGCGGCCTGGCGGAGCACAATTTCTGTGCAGAGCCCACGCCAGCCATCAATAGCTTCAGCTGCTTTTTCGTCAACGGCCTGGAGTCGGTCTACCAAGGGAAGGTGAACATCCCTGGCAGCATTGGCGCCTCCTCATCTGCGGATATCTTTGGCAAAGCCACCGGACAGCTACGTGGCGCCAATGGCGACTGGGCAGGCGCGAATGGTGGCCCGGGTTATGCGCCCATTGGCGATCACTCATTTGATGACTTGTCTCACAATGGTTTTGGTAAGGCGGGAGACGGCGAACGCTTCGGTGCTATCGTCTCATGGGATCTGACCGATTCGCTCAATCTGAACGTGGCCTACGGAAAGAATGAAGACGACTATGTCTTGTTTCATGACTTTGATGCGGCCGGTGGGTTCGGTTTCCACACTTATAACGCGCGTGTGACCGAGGACGAAACCTTCGAGGTAAGACTGTCGGGCACCAGCGATCGCTTTGATTGGTCTGTTGGCGCGACTCAGGTTGAGATGTCATCCAAGGCGCACGGTGGTTTCTACGACCAATACTTCGGAGACATGTTTGGTGGGGGTCCAGGCTATTGGTTCCCGGACATTTACAATCCGACCACGGCCTTTTCGCTTATTGAGGCAGACACTTCGGGCATCTTCGCCTCGGTTGATTTCAGAATTACGGACAACTTAACCGTGATTGCTGAAGTCAGACGACAAGAAGATGAAATCAACGACCCCAGCGTCAACGCCGCGGCAGGTAAGGATCTATCACCAACAGAGTTCTCCTCGACGCTACCGCGTGTCGTGGTGAAGTATGAGCTCAACGACAATCATATGTTCTACGCGAACTACAGTGAGGGCACGCTGCCTGGCGGCTTCAACCCAGAGGTGGCCTCCAAGCTGACAACGCCGGAGCAGATTGCAGTCTTCAACGCGGATACCCCGGGAATTGGTGAGACCTTCGGGGAGGAAACGCTGAAGAACTACGAGGCGGGCTGGAAATATGCCTCTGATAGTGGCCGGCTGGCGATGAACGTTGCCATCTTCCACATGGAGCGATCGGACCAGGTTTACTCGGGCTTCGGTGTGATTCCCGCAGATGTCACCTGTTCAGGTGACTCGGATGGTGACGGCATTCCGAACACAGAGACCTGTACCGTAGCGTTTAGTGGTAACGGTACCTCCAGTGACATTGATGGTTTTGAGATCGACATGAACTATCGTGTTCGAGATAACCTGTTGCTGCAGGCAGCGCTGGGCTACACCAAGGCCGAGATCTCGGACTTCCCCGAGAACGGTGACTGCGGTGACTACAACGACGTGTTCGGCCCTGGATTATCCTGTGTAGGTCAGCAGGCGGCGCGCTATCCGGAGTGGATCGGTTCTCTGATCGCCACCTACGATTTCGATACACCCTTGGGCGGTGCTTACGCGAGAGGCGAGCTGTTCTACACAGGCTCCTACTATGACGAGGTCACGAATATGACCGAGATACCGTCAGCCACAGAGATCAATCTCAGAGCAGGTGTCCGCATGGATAACGGCATCAGTCTGGAGGCCTATGTCTCGAACCTGACTGACGAGGACGCCCCCACTGGCGGCAATAACATTGCTGACACCAGTAAGTACGTCCGGGATACGACATTCGCTTACAACTTTGCCGTAGAGAGTGTGCACATTCATCTCCGCGATGAGCGCGAATTCGGTTTCCGGCTACGCTGGGACTTCTGAGCCATTACTCAAATTGGGTGCGATGCGACAGCACCCTTCTTACTTGATGCGACAGAAAAAGGCAGCCTTCAATGACTGCCTTTTTTGTATCGTGTTACGCAGTAGGCACCTGCATTCCGCGATTTTCGATGTTTGTCTATTCGGTAAGAGTAGTGGCGTCGCGGTCAGTTGGCTTGCCCTAACTTGCGAATAGGTGTGTTACCCAAAGCTGTGATGGTGGCTTTTTCCTCGGTGAAGAATTCGGCTGCTTGGCGCGGGCCGTCCCGGCCAATGCCGGACTCTTTGAAGCCACCGAAGGGCGCTCGCAAATCCCGCGCAAGCGGTGTGTTGATCCAGAGTGTTCCGGCGTTGACTCGCTGTTGGAAGGCCTGCGCCCGAGCTAGGCTGCGGGTCCAGCAGTACCCCACGAGGCCAAAGAGGCTGTCGTTGGCGATCGACAGTGCTTCGTCGTCGTCATCAAAAATCTGAATGCTGACAACAGGGCCAAACACTTCCTCTTGGCATAGCGACAGCTGATTGCTATCCACTTGAAAAACTGTGGGCGCAATAAAGTAACCATCCCCCAGATCGGTACGTGCCTCTCCCCCGCAAAGCAGCGTAGCGCCCTCCAACTTGGCGCGCTCGATATGATCCAGCACGCGGTGCCAATGCGCTTTGAAAGCCATGGGGCCGACCTCGGTCTGTGCGGCTAGGGGGTTACCGACGATCAAAGCCTCGGTTCTGGCGACAAAGGCCTTCGTGAAGCGCTCGGCAATGCCTCGCTGTACCAGGATACGCGACCCTGCGATGCAGATCTGGCCGCTATTGCTGAAAATGTTGACCAGAGAGCCGTCTACTGCCCGCTCGATGTCCGCATCATCAAACACAATGTTCGCTGACTTGCCGCCCAGTTCGAAGTGCACGGGTGTGAGGTGAGCCGCGGCCGCCGCCATGACCTGTCTCGCGGTGTGGCCGCCCCCTGTAAAAGCAATGCGATCAATGTCCTCAGAACCTGCTAGCGCGGCACCAGTAATGGCGCCGCTCCCATTGACGACGTTGATTGTGCCGGGTGGTAGACCGGCCTCTTCCATGAGTGCGACGAGTTTCAATATGGAAAGCGGCGTGAATTCTGAGGGCTTCAGTACGCAGGTATTCCCAAATGCCAAGCTCGAGGCGATCTGCATGCTGGCGAGCGCCAACGGGGCATTCCATGGGGCGAATAGCGCCGCCACGCCCGCCGGCTGTCGTGTGACGCTGGTTTGAAAACCCATTAGCTGCTCAAAGGTTTCCCCGGCCATCACACCGATATAGTCGGCAAAGAAATCCAGATTGTCAGACGCCCGGGGTACCTGCCGAGACGCCAAATGAGAGGAGGGCAGCCCGGCACACAGGCATTCGAGGAGCCCTAGGACGTCAGCATGCTCCCTGATGAGGGTTGCTGCGCGCCTGAAAACCCTCTGCCGGGTAGCGGTCGAGGCTTTCGACCAGGCGCCACCCTGAAACTGTGATCTGGCACACTCGATAGCTGCTGCCACCGCCTCGGGGTCGTCCTCCTGTAGTAATGTGATCTGCTCGCCGGTGCCGGGGAAATGCACAGCGTGTTGAATGGCGCCTTTTTTCACCGGCACCGCCTCGCCATTGACATGACCCGTGATCACCTCAGGGAGTGTCAGTTCCAGATCAGCAATCGCCTGTTGAGGGGTGGTCATGGCATCTGCCTCATTCGATGGTCGCTTCGCGTTCGCGTGATCGGATCATAGCCGCATCAAGAAGATAACTGCGATGTCGCTCGGGGTCGCTGACCGTCTCCTCTAGCTCATCCCAGATCAGTCGACGCTTCTCTTGGTTTGTCTCACGATGTTTGGCGTAATTTTTTGCCGAGAGGCGCTGCACTTCCTCAAGCGCTATGGTGCGTCTCCGGCGATCATAACGTTCCAATAGATCAGAACGCGCTCCCTGCAAAACGGGCACCAGATGATCAGCCAGTGATCGTGCGTCGTGAATGCCGCTATTCATGCCCATGCCACCTGCCGGGCTGTTGAGGTGGGCCGCGTCTCCGGCGAAGAGCACTCGGCCGTGACAAAAGCGCTCAAGACAGCGTTGATGCAGGGTGTAGAAGTTGCGGCTTCGGATGGTTGTCTCCGCCGCGCGAGGCGAGACCCGGGAGATGTGCGCTTTGGCTACCGCGTCACTCAAAGCCGTTTCTCTGTCTTGCCTGGGTTCGGGAGAGTAGGTGAAGCGCCAGGTATCTCTGAGCCTCATCAGGCTGTAGTGCCGGTCGGGTAGCCAGACATAATTGACTCCCAGTAGGTTGGGAATATCCTCCTCGAAGGGGTGCTCCATCACAAGAGTGATCGAGGTTTTGGGAAATACCGTTCCGTTAAAATTCAGTCCGAGCGATTTTCTGACCTGACTGCTGGCGCCGTCGGCAGCAACCAGCCAATCGCAGTCACCAATTTGCAGGCCATCTGTATTCCGATAGCGAAACAGAACCCGATCACACTGAGGGGTGACCGCCTCAAGAGCGGTATTGAATTGCAGGGTGCACAGAGGATGGTCAACCAGTTTGGCGGCCAGCAGCTCAGTGAGCTGAAATTGCTCGCACTGCAATCTAAACGGGTAGGCGGTGACATCCGCGAGGCACGTCATGTCGAAGACGGCTCGCTCACCCGTCTCGTGAATCAGATACTGCCACTGGGATACCACCGTTCCCCGCTGGACCAGTTCATCAGCGAGCCCTGATTCATGGAGCACATCCAGTGTCGCAGGGTGGAAGGTCGAAGCGCGCATGTCTCGGGGGATGTTCGCTTCACGCTCAAGCACGCGCACGGAGATGCCCTGGTCGACCAGCCACCAAGCCAGCGTTAAACCCGAGGGGCCCGCCCCAACTATGGTGACCGCAGCGTCAACCATAGTATCGGAGCGCCCGCCGCACATGCCCCGGCACAGTGTCCACACCGCTGCGTGATATATTGCTGGAGAGCGTGACAATAAGAATTGGGTGCCGTATATGAGTGAGGGTGACTACGGGCGTCAAGGCGCTCTGGGGCTCGCGACACCTCAAGCGAACCCCACCGCAGAGACTGAATTCCGGGCTCTGATGCCAGATGGAGTGGCCTGTGCCACCGTCCGCATGGTCAGCGCGGAACCCGACCCTGCGACCCGCTTGCGCGCATACTTCAGCGACATCGCGCCAACTCTTGATCGCTTCGACACGCTCCCGCTGCAGGCGATTGGGTTGGCGTGCACGGGGTCTTCCTATCTGCTCGGCCATGAAACGGTTGAGGCCCAACTGGGTGAATTGAGTGCTAAACGAGGCCAGCCGGTGATTTCTGCTGCCGCAGCGATCGAACGTGCCTTGGCACACCTTGGTGCCACCTCGCTCGCGCTGATATGCCCTTACCCTGACTGGCTGCTGACCGCGGCGGAGCGGCATTGGCGGGCCCGCGGCTACGACGTGGTTGACCAGTTTTCTCTCAACCCTGATCAGGGCGACACGCGCGATATTTACAGGCTGTCTCCAGCGGCCGCCGCTGAGAAAATGCGGGTCAGGTGGCAAGATATCAGAGCGGATGCGTACTTGATCACGGGGACCGGGCTTGCGACTTTGCGCACCATCGCTCAGCTGTCGGCAAACCAGCCTGGTCCGGTGCTGTCGTCCAACCTGTGTTTGGCGTGGGCGTCGCTTCAGGGAGCGGGGATCGATTTGGCAGAGAGAGCTCCAACGTCGTCCTTGCCCTTGCTCGGCGGTTGGGAGCACGCAATTGAGCGGTTGTAGCGTCACGATTCCTCGAGAAGCCATTAACCCAAGCGTTGAGTTTCTTCGGCGGTCATGGGGTTCACATAGTTCATCGCATTGTTCGGTATGGCGGTGTCTGGATCCGCCAGCCACGCTAACAGGGTCGGTAGCGACCAACGCCAGCCCGAATTCCGCAGTGCCTCGGAATAGCGGTAGCCTTCAACCGCGCCCGCGGGCCGGTCAAGCAGCCCGCCCAGTGGCGGACCAATATGGTGGTCAGGGGTGTGCGCCAGACTGTGGCAGGCACTGCAGGCGATGTCGTAGAGCTGCTCACCGGTCGGTGAGTCAGCCTGTGCAGCCGCGTTCGTGCAGCAGATCAACGCACAGCTGATGGCGAGATCGCGCCAGCACTGATTCATGCCAATAACCTCATGACTTCCAAAGCGGCGCGTTCTCCGGATTCCATGGCGCCTTCCATACCCCGGTAGGCTTCTGCTGTGTGCTCGCCGGCGAAGAACACGCGTCCAGCGGGCGCGCGAAGAGCGGCGTGGGCCGTCGCGGCTTGGCCGGGCCGCCAAAGTGCCCAGACGCCGCCGGCAAACGGGTCATTGCTCCACCTAACCAACTGGCCCAACGAGGTGACTTCACGGGCGTCGGGCATCAGATCCCACAGCGCGCGAGAAACTCTGTCGACGCAGGTGACCTCATCCATTGCATTGAGCGCGTCACAATCATCACCGTTAATCCATACGGTCATGTTAAAGCGGGTCGTGCCGGGTATAGGCCGGGTGAAGATTCTGCCGAGGAGATTGTCGGTCCACCAAGAGCCGCCCCAGCCAGCGCTCTCCCAAAAAGGGGCCTCGACGATACAGTGGAGTTGCACCACTTTGTGGTAATCAATTGTGTCCAGCAGCGTGGCCTGGCTGGCGGGCAGGTCCATATCAATTCGCCGCAGTGCGGGGATTGGTAGGGTCATGATGACGGCGTCGGCGTCCAACGTCTCACCTGATGCCAGCGTCACGAGTGTTGCTGAAGAGGACTGACGGACAGCTTTGACGGGCGATCCCATTTCAATCGGCCGAGCCAATTGCCCGGCCATTGCTTCAGGCAGGCGCATGTTGCCTTTAGTGGCTTCTTTCACCGCTAACGCGGGTCCAGACAGTCGGCCAAACTCCCCCATGACGCGATACAGAGACATCAGGCTGGTCTCGTCGAGATTATTGCCGTAGCTATTGTTAGCGCCAATCAATCTGATGGCTGCGTCGGGAAAACCTAATGCGCTCAACCCTGACAGGGCAGATGTATCAGATGCCATCAGTTTGGGGTCTTGCCAGGCCCGCGTTTGCAGAAGAGGATTCGATGCGTTGAGTTTTCCCATTAACCCCGATGGCGGAATACTGCGCCACGCGTCGGGGAGGGGGTTCGCCTCAGCGAGTGCCCAGTCGTCACGTGCGATGCGCTGACCATCTACGAAGTAGTCGCTGGGCAGCGTGCGTGGCGGCGATCGCAGGGGCACTTGTAAATCGTGGGCTGCCTTCAGGACGCGGCCATAGTTTGCTCCCATGACATTACCGCCGCCCTCGGGCGAGCCTGGAAGAGCGTCCAGCGTCCAGATGCGGCCACCCACCCGCTCTCTGGCTTCCACCACCTGCACGTCAAAACCCCAGCGCTCCAGAATCAGCGCGGCATTCAGGCCTGATAGCCCGGCACCCACTACAACTACTTTGCGACCTGACAGGTGCTTTGCGCAGCCGCCGCTGAGTCCTGCGGCAATTCCCGCCAGTGAACATTGCAGGAGAAGTCTGCGCGTGAGTGTTGAGGTCATCCGGTGCGCACCTCAGTAGCACGGAGCATGAAAGAGCATATTGTCATACGTTTATATCTTTTCTCAAACGGGCTATGCTCCTCGCAAAGTTGCGATAACAAGGAGAACAACTCATGCGACTGCTTTTATTCACGACCCTTGCTGTCACTTTGTCTGCATTACTGTCTGTATCGACTCAGGCAGAGACCATTAATCCCAACTCTGCCGAAGGCTTTGTTGCACTTAACCGCAAGATGCAGTGCTCGACCGAGGATAACTCACCTCAGGTCTTCGAGTGGTCTGGCTACGGGTACTCCCGTGTGCCCGGTGAGCGTGACCGACGAATCTTTGGCCTGCTGGGTATGAACGTTCGGCAGTGTGGTCAGGTGGAAGATCCCGACAAAGGCATCGGCTATCGCTTGGTTTCCAGAGAAATCATGCTTTATCTGGATCCCAAAACGGGGGAGGTACTTCGCACCTTCGAGAACCCCTGGACCGGAGAGTCCAATGAGGTGATTCACGTTGCTAACGACCCGGTTAACGGGCGTCCCAGCTTTGGGGTCAACGCTGACGGGTTGGAGAAGGCCTTCACCTATCGGGAGATCAACGGTCAGTATTTGATTAATTATGAGATACCCCTGTTTTATAAAAATGCGATGGGTGGCGAGTACCAGAAATATGTCGGCGGCAGCTACCACGCGACGGAGATTTTCGACTTTAACGGTGACTTAGCAGAGTTATTAGATGCCTCGCGGCCGGTGGCGTATCCCGTGATTTCGTGGGTGCGGCTGGCGCAGTGGTTGCCGTGGATGGAAATGAACGGGCGCGCGGGCATGCTGTATTTCAACGCCATGGGACGCAAGCTGCTGAACTATGACCAACTCTCTGATCTATTGAAGTCTGAGATAGCGGCCCATTACCCCGAATATGTAGCGCCGCCACCCCTCGATGACCCCAGGCGCAATGAAACGTCGTGGACCTACATGAAGAAAATTATCGACGGGCGTCAGTCTGAGGAGAGCAGTCACAGCCACCATTAATGGCGGGCTATTCGGCGATTCACTATTTGGATCACTGACTGAAACAGCGCGGATATGTGGCAGGTGTAAGTCGGTACCAAGGACGCCGTGAGGGCGCCTTTTTTATGAGCTTACTGTCATGCAACCGATGCAGTCGGTGGCGATGCGCTCGCGTTATGTTGCACCGAGGTGCCGGGCGTGGAATGCCAAATGCGACTCGATAAATGACGCGATGAAGTAATAGCTGTGATCGTAGCCTTCCTGCAGTCGTACTTCGATTGGGTATCCCGTGGCTTCGCTGGCTTCCTCAATAAGGTGTGTCTTGAGTTGCTCTTCTAGGAAGTTATCCGCCGCCCCCTGGTCGATCAGTATGGGCCGTTGCTCCTTAGCTTGGCTTAGCAACACGCAGGTGTCGTATTCCGCCCAGGTTGATTCGTCCGCACCGAGATAGTGAGTGAATGCCTTTTTGCCCCAGGGGCACTGGGTTGGCGCAACAATGGGCGAGAAAGCAGAAAATGAGGTGTAGCGATCCGGATTCTTGAGACCGATCGTCAGCGCGCCGTGCCCACCCATAGAGTGCCCCATAATGGCAGCGCGCGAGGTGTCCACCTGCGGGCACGCGTCAGCGACAACCTGAGGCAACTCCGTCACTACATAGTCGTACATCTGGTAGTGATCTGACCACGGCGCTTGGGTGGCATTGAGATAGAAGCCAGCACCCAGTCCCATGTCATAGTTACCCTCTGGGTCATCTGGCACGCCGTTACCGCGTGGGCTGGTATCCGGTGCTACGATGGCCACACCGAGTTCGGCGGCGGCGCGTTGCGCGCCGGCCTTGGTCACGAAGTTTTCATCGGTGCAGGTCAGGCCTGACAGGTAATACACCACCGGCACAGATCTCTCCGCGGCTTGAGGTGGTAGGTACACCGCATAGTTCATGTCACAGTTCAAAGCTCTGGAACGATGCTTAAACCGATGCTGTTCGCCGCCGAAGCAGCGAACTGTGCTCAAACACTCAGATGACATCAGAAGGTCACCACGGAGCGAATGCTCTTGCCCTCATGCATGAGATCAAAAGCAGTATTGATCTCGGTGAGTGGCATAGTGTGCGTGATCATCTCGTCTATGTGGATTTTTCCTTCCATATACCAGTCCACGATCATCGGCACGTCGGTGCGGCCTCTGGCTCCGCCGAAGGCGGTGCCCCGCCATGAGCGACCTGTCACCAGCTGGAAGGGCCTGGTAGAGATCTCTTGCCCGGCACCCGCTACGCCGATAATGCAGCTTTGGCCCCAGCCTTTGTGGCAGCACTCGAGCGCCTGTCGCATAAG
>Ga0163111_10002447_pt1 | contig 11774 bp, 13 predicted proteins | sample CRUFie1St18metaG_FD_109645 | JGI IMG/M metagenome (GOLD analysis project Ga0163111, IMG submission 109645) | Marine microbial communities from the Costa Rica Dome - CRUD Field 142mm St18 metaG | ecosystem: Environmental > Aquatic > Marine > Oceanic > Photic zone | place: Costa Rica: the Eastern... | reverse complement strand
TAATGTAAATCCAAATATAACAACACCTAACGGGTGGGAAACTCATTTTGTTATTGGACAAAGATTTTAGATTAAACACGATTAAGTCTTATACATATTTATAATATCTTATAAATCTCTACGTTAATTATTTAATGAATCTAATAAAATTTAAAACTCTTTTTATTGTATTTATATCATTTATAAGTATTTCAACTTTTGCTCAAAAGGGTACACGTGTTGGTTATATTGACATGAACATAATACTTAAAAATATTGATGAATACAATAAAGCAAGTACGCTCCTTGATAAAAATATTGAAAAGTGGAAAAAGGAGATTGAATTAAAAAAAATTCAGCTGAATCAGTATGAAGAACAACTAAATACAGAAAGAATTTTACTTACCCCAGAGCTTATTAATGACAGAGAATTAGAGATTAAAGATTTTGCTTCAGAAATCATTAATTTACAAGAAAAACGATTTGGACCTAAAGGAGATATGATTATTCAAAGATCAAAATTAATTCAGCCTGTTCAAGATCAAGTTTTGTCAGTGGTAAAACAAATTGCTGAAGAAAAGAAATATGATTTTATTTTTGATCGATCTTCGAGTCTTACTATGCTATATTCCGCAAAAATTTACGATATTAGCGAGCTAGTTATTAAAAGAATTAACAGACAACAACGTATTCAAAATAGAAAGGACCAAATAGAAAAATTAAAAAACATATCAAGTTCCTCAAAAAATTAACAATATCTACACCTATGAAACATTTTATAACCTTATTTGTTAGTCTATTATTATTAATTGTTCCTATAAATACAAATGCACAATCAAAAGTTGCGCATATTAATACCCAACAATTAATTAGTGAGATGCCTGAAGTTATTGCAGCGCAAAGTGAGTTAAAAAAATTAGAAGATCAATATGCAAAAGAATTAGAAACTTCTGCAAAAGAATTTCAAACAAAAGCTCAAAGTTATCAGGGAGATGCTCAAAACCAGACTGAACTTATAAATCAACAAAGACAAGTTGAATTACAAGAAATGCAACAAAGAATTCAAGAATTCAGAGAAACTGCAGCACAAGAACTTCAAAAAAGATCGGCAGAAATGATGAGGCCATTGTATGAGAAAGCCCGAGCTTCAATTGAAAAAGTAGCAGCTGCTCAAGGATATGATTATGTTTTAGACTCTAGCCCCGGTGGAAGTGTAATTACGGCTTCGGGAAAAGATCTAATGGCAGATGTTAAATCCGATTTAGGTTTCTAATATTAATTTAAAAAAATTAAAACCACCTTATAAAGGTGGTTTTTTATTTATACCATGAAGCATAAAGAATATAGTTATTAGCAATTCTTTCAATTTCATTTCTTTGCAAATTAATATCAATATCTTTTATTTTTCTAGCAGGAACTCCGGCATAAATTGAACCTGGTGAAACAATTGTATTTTGGGTCACTACTGCACCTGCTGCTATTATACTATTACTACCAACTATACTATTATCCATTATAATACTCCCCATACCAACCAATACATTATCATCTATAGTACATCCATGAACAATAGCATTATGACCGATTGAAACATTATTCCCTATATTGGTTTTCGCAGTTTTATATGTAGCATGTATTACAGCACCATCTTGAATATTTACTTTATTACCGATTTTAATACTATTTACATCTCCTCTAACAACTGAATGATACCAAACAGAAACCTCGTCACCCATTATTACTTCACCAATTAATGTAGCACTTTCAGCAAAAAAACAATTCTTACCAAATTTTGGAGAAATACCTTTAATTGTTTTAATTATCATAATTTTATTTAATATATAAAAAGAATTTCATCGAACATGGAAGGAAAAAATTTAATTTTTAACTCCCAATAACTATTTTTGCTTAAAAAAAATGGAACCCTATAAAATTACATCAAGCTCTGAAAATGGAAACGATAAAGCTAGATTTATAATCAACAAAAGTATTGGTCCAAAGAAACCAATGTATTTTGAAAATGTTGATCAAGCAAAAGGATCACCTTTGATCCAGCAATTATTTTACTTACCCTTTGTAAAGGCTGTAAAACTTGAAGAAAAACAAATCGAGGTTACCCGTTTTGATATTTTAGAATGGGAAGATGTAATCGACGAGGTGAGTGCTCAATTACAAAATTATCTTAATGATGGGGGTGAAGTTTTTGAAAATAATCTTTTAGATAAGACACCTGTAACAATATATGCTGAAAGTACTCCAAATCCTTCTGTAATGAAATTTGTTTCAAATAAAAAACTAACAAATGAAACTGTTGAATTCAAAGATATTGATGATGCAAAAAATTCTCCTCTAGCTAAAAAATTATTTCATTTCCCATTTGTAAAGGAAATATTTATAAGTTCAAATTACGTGTCTATTACCAAATACGACATTTCAATTTGGGAAGAGATAGTAATGGAGTTAAGAGAGTTTATTCGTTCATTTATTGAAGAAGGAAATGTAATTATTGAAAATTCAATAGTTAAAAAGGAAAAGCAAAAACTTTCTTCATCAAAAAATCTTAATTCTTTCGAAGAGAAAATTGTTTCTATACTTGAAGAATACATTAAGCCTGCAGTTGCATCAGATGGAGGGAATATAGAATTTGATTCTTATAATAGTAAAGAAAAATCTGTTCAAGTTATCTTACAGGGAGCCTGTAGCGGATGTCCTTCGTCAACTTTTACACTAAAAAATGGAATTGAAAATATGCTTAAAGAGATGCTGCCTGGAAAGGTAGAAAGTGTAATCGCTATTAATGGTTAAATATTCCTGAATTTTATTATTTATTGTTTTTAGGGAGGGTTGTTTGAAAATCCTTTAAGTAATAGGGTTCAAATGAATTTATATCTTCATAATTTCTATTTAAATTATGTTCCCATGACAATGAACACATATCCTTTGCTGAAGGATGATAAATAGATTCAGAAAAATAAGCCTTTATTCTAGGTTTAATATTTTGGAATTTTAACGCTCCATTTCCAATGATAAAACAGTTGCTATCACCTACAATTTTTTGAAAACTGCTTTCAGTTAATACATGAGCATTTGTCTGCTGAATACAATTTCCAAGCTTATCATAAATTGCTGTGTAAACCTCCATTCTTCTAGCATCAAGCATTGGTATTAGAAAGTCAATATCTTTTCTTTCTAAATGTGGTTGGATCATTAGTTTAAGAGTATTAACAGCAATTAATGGTAAATCAAGAGCAAAACAAATTCCTTTTGCAGCTGCAACTCCAATACGGAGTCCTGTAAATGATCCTGGCCCTTTACTTACTGAAACTGCACCTAATTCAGAAATATCAAGATTGACTTCTTCTAAAGCTTCCTGTATAAAAACATGAAGTTTCTCTTCATGACTATAATTTTGTGATAACAGTTTTTTCTCTGATATACATTTTCCCTTATAACCTATTGCAACTGAACATTGTTTTGTAGATGTCTCAATATGAAGAATATAAGCCATTTAATTATTAAAATATACCACCTGAACTTCCACCATCTACTTTAATAACACTCCCATTAGTGGCTGAAGAATTTGGGCTACACAAATATGCAATAGTGTTTGCTACCTCTTCAGTAGTGGCAAAACGTTCAAGTAAAGAGTTTTGTCTTTCGTTTCTAAAAAAATTAGTTTCAATTTCCCTAGCACTTTTATTTTCAGATTTTGCCTTCTCTGAGATAAACTTTTCAGCACCATTGCTTAAAGTTGATCCTGGTACAATTACATTTGATGTTACACCAGTACCTTTTGTCATATGTGAAATTCCTCTTGAAACAGCATGGATTGCTGATTTTGTAGCGCTATAGGAAATCATATCAGATGGAACAATATAACTACACTCACTGGAAATGAAAATTATTCTTCCCCAATTTCTATTAATCATTCCTTTTAAATAGTGTTTGCATAAAGTAACTCCACTCATTATGTTTACATAAAATTGGTCTTCCCAAATTTCTATTCCCGTTTCAAAAAATGATTTTGATGTGTATATTCCTACATTGTTAATCAATACATCAACTTCTTCAAGTTTATTTACAATTTTATGTACGTCTTTTTGATCTAAAAAATCTGCTTTTATCCCATAAACATTTGCACCTTTGACATCTTTCTTTAGTTGATCTAAAGACTTTTTTAGATTTTTTTGGGACCTTCCATTAATATATACTTTCATTCCTTCTTGCAAAAGAATTTTAGCTGTTGTGTATCCAATTCCTGAAGTAGAGCCAGAGATAAATGCTGTTTTATTTTTTAGATTAAGATCCATTTGGAATCAACTCCATTTAGTTAACCCCAAAAGTTTTTCTCCTAAAGAAGATAACTTTGCTGTTTTATATTTGGTTTGTTCCCAATTTCTAGGATCACCTGGAAAAGCATAACCTTCAGGTGCAACTCTATTTTTCCATGAATTAATTCTCCATTGCTTTAATACTTCATTATCTTCTTCGGATGGCATCATGGAAATATATTGAGCAATACGAACTTTATTTTCAGATAGATTTGGTCTTATACCATGTGCTAAAAGACTATTAAAAATTAGTAAATCACCTGCTTCCATTGCTACTTTTTCAATTTTATCTTCCAAACCATTTATATCCGGTTGAAAACGATTTCTATCCTCAGGTTGGGTCAACTTCCATGAATCATAATTCTGATACAACCAAGGAATACATTGAAAACCTCCCATATTAATATCTGTTTGATCCGATAAAGCAATTACCCCCTGTACGTTTTGGGGTTTTGTTTCTGGATCATAATCCCAATGAATAAAGCCCTTATATTCGTGACCCTCCCTAATAGGAAAATTAAGATTTGCTCTATCAATTGTTACCCACAATTTCTCTGTTCCCCAAATATCTACAAATGCTTCATATACTTTCTTTGTTTGTCTATTGCTCCATAAATATTGGTTATTATAAACTTCAACCATACCAGTACCTGCTAGCTCTTTCATTTTCATCTCAGCTCTAGGGGCTGTATACCATGTTGATGAATCATCAGGGTTTTTGTCTTCAAATTCCCAAAGAAAATCTGCAGTAGATTTTGCTTGTTCTCTAGGTATAGCATTTTTAATTACTATATAACCCTTGTTAATCCAAAATTTCCATTGTTCTTCAGTGAGAACTCTTAAAGGTTCACTATTTTTTCTCGTATTTAATTTAAGAGAACTACTTTTTGCAGTTGAAGGATTACCTGGAATTTTTTTATGCTCACTTTCGTAAGCATTTGTTTTATATACCTCCATTTTAATGTAAATATTTTATTAAATATAAAAGTAGCAAATTGTAACTATTATTAAATAGCTATTTCAACACCAAAGTAAAACTCTAATACTTTCAATTTAAAAATATAATCGTATTTAGCCCTTACATTATCTGATGCTGCAATATCATATCGTTGTTTAATTTGTATAAAATCATAAGAGTTCAAAACTCCTGCTTCAAATTGCTTTTCAGCTATAAAATAGGCCTCTTTTCTTGCTTTGAGTGTTTTTTCCGAAGCTTCGTAAAACTTAAAAGCTCCTTCAGCATTATTATATGCTTGATTTATAGTATTTTCTAAATCTAATTTTGTTTGTTCAAATTGAGTTTCTGATCTTTTCAAATTAAGTTTTCTTCTTTTGATATTATTTTTAATTGAAAGACCATTAAATATTGGAATGTTCAATGCAAGTCCATAACTGTGTCCATCATTTTGTCTGAATTGATCAGCAAAAGAAAGAGGATCGGTTATAGCTCTTTCAGGAAATTGAGTAACTACGAGTGATCCATTTTCTTTTACAACACCAATTGGAGTTTCAATAAAATTTCCTGTTTCAATAAACCTATCACTATAAGAAATTCTTGTATTATAATTATAAAATGCAGAGAGGGTTGGTAATAATGCTCCTTTAGCCAAATCTATATCAGTTTTTGCAATTTCAATATTAGTTGCTGCAACTTTTATATCATTTCTTAAGGTTAGTGATTTTTCAAATATTTTTTTGGGTTTTTCAAGAAGAATTTGAGAAAGTGGAACATTAAAGTTTACATCTGCTATATCAAAGTTTTCGTAATCAGTAATTAAAAGCGATTGTGCGAGACTAATCAAAGAAAGGCGTGTAGCATTTTCAGATTGAACTAAAGCTTGTTCTTGAGAAGCTAAATTTGCTTCAATTTCGTATATTTCTGCTTGAGTCTGAACTCCTGCAGAAATTCTAAGTTGTGTTCTTTCTAATTCTTGTTTAGCTATCTCAAGTTGATAACGCTGGACTTGTTCAAATTCTTTGTTAAACATAACTTGCAAGTATGAATTTGCAACAAATAAACTTATATCATCTTTCATATCCTCAAGCTGATATTGTCTTGATATAATGTTTAAATTAGCTCTTGCTAACTGATTAATATTTTGTTTACCACTAAATAAGGTAACTCCTAAATTTCCACCAAAAGAAGAAAATTGTGTTGTTAAGTTTTCAATTAATCCATTAGTTATATTTTGACTTAAACCATTATTCCATATATGTTGAGACTGAGCATTTATTCTTGGTAAAAAATTTCCAATAGCATCACCTCTGTCAATATCAGCACCCTCTAAATCAAATTCTGATTGTTGGATTCTAATATTTTTTTCAAGTGCAATATTTACACACTCTAGTAAAGTATATTTTTTTACTTGTGCATTAATTGTAAACGATAAAAAGCAAAAAATTAAGCTAGCAACTTTGTTCATAATTATTTAAATAATTAAATTAATCTATTATCTCATTTTCAGTTGATGATCTGTCATCACCCTTTTTAATTGGCTCAGTTTTATTCCATACTTTGATTTTTTCATTTTCAGAAATTCCAGAGATAATTTCAACATTAACTCCATCAGATATACCTATTTTGACATCTCTTCTTTCAAACTTTTGATCCTCTGTTTCAATTTCAACATACGGTTCTTCAGTTTTACGATCAAATTGAAGTAAAGATTCTGAAATTGCCATTATACTATCTTTACGTTCCAAAACAAGTGAAGCATTTGCACTATATCCTGCCCTAACAAAAATTGAATCATTTAAATATAGATCAGCCTCTATTTTAAATTGAACAGCCCCTTGTTCCTCATTTCCTTTTGGAGCAATAAATTTCAACTTTGCTTGTAATGCTTGATCTTCAATAGCTCCAAGACTTACTTCTAACGGCATTCCTACTTTAAGTTTTCCTACTTCTGCTTCATCAACTTTACCTTCAAAAATCATCTTGTTTAAATCTGCAATAGTTGCAATTGTAGTTCCTGCATTAAAACTATTACTAGCTATAACTTGAAATCCTTCTTCTACAGGAATTTCTAAAACAGTTCCTGGTACCGTAGCTCTTATGTTAGTATTTGCAGACGCAGCACCTCCTTTTGATCCTGACCTAATTATTTGTAAGTCAGAAATAGCATTTGATACATCTAGTTTTGACTGATTGTATCGCAATTGTACGTTGTCAAAATCTTGTTTTGAAATAATTCCTTTTTCATATAGATCTTTATTTCTATTGAACTCTATATCTGCATTTTTAAGAACAATTCTAGAATTTGCTAATCTACCTTCTGCACTATTTAAATTTTGCTCATTTGGTACAACCTTTATTTTAGCAAGTAAATCTCCTGTTTTAACCAAATCTCCTTCTTCAACAAAAATTACATCAATAATTCCCTGGATTTGTGGTTTAATTTCTACTTCATCCTCGGGAATAACTTTTCCTGTTACTACTGTTTTTCTTTCAATAGAAGTAATTAATGTTTTTTGTGTATCATATACAATTACAGACTTATCATTTGTTTTTATGAAATAGGCTGCCGCAAAAAGTGCACCAATAACTAAAAGTGATATTGCTGAGTATTTTAAAATTTTCATGGTTTCATTATTATTAATTAAATTATTCTTCTCTTAATGCATCGATAGGTTTAATACTAACTGCTCTTTGAGCAGGTATGAGTCCAATAAGTGTCCCTAAAAATACCATTATAAATAAGGCCCCTAGAACAAAAGGTATAGGCACAGTAGGATTTGTATACGGAAAATCTGTTAAATCTTGAGTTGAGGCATTTATACCAAATAAGACAAAAGCTCCTAGAATAATTCCAATAACTCCTGCTATTAATGTCAAAAAAACTGATTCTAATATAATTTGATTTCTTACCTCAGATGGTGTGGCTCCCAAAGCTCTTCTTACACCCAATTCTTTTGTTCTTTCCTTAACAGAAATCAACAGTATATTCCCAATACCAATGACTCCTGCTAAGATTGTTGCAATTCCAACAATAAGTGATAACAACGTCATCCCTTTTGAAAAACCTACAATTTTATTAAAAATCTCACCTAGATTAAATCCGCCAAAAGCACGCTCATCATCAGGGGATACTTTATGAATTCGTTTAAGGGTTGCTTTAATATTTTTTTCAACTTCTATGACATCTACATCATCATAAGCAGCAATAGTAAACCATTGAACCCTATCACCAGTATTATAAATTTTTCTAAATGTTTCATAAGGGATGAAAATATCTCCATCACTCTCGAAACCTCCGCCAGGGATAAATTTATGTACCCCTATAACTTGAAAATATATGTTATCAATTCTTATGTATTGTCCAATTGGATTTTCATCTTTTTCAAAAAGTTCTGTTTGAGTTCTTTCACCAATAACACAAACTTTTCTTTTGAATTTAATATCTTCTTCGTTAATGAATCTGCCTCCATCATATATTTTCTTAGTAGCAATTTTTGTAAACTCAGGAAAGTCTCCATAAACAGCATAATTGTTTGATTTGTTTTTCCTTACCACCAAAGGGGGTGCACCTGAGAAAACTCCACGAGAATTTCTTGGCACAGCATATTGAACTTCTGGAATTGTTTTTTTGATGTAGTCAATATCTGACAGCCTTAACCTTATGTTTCTACCTATCTTATAACCAGCATATGGAATGCTTGTTCTTTGACCCCAAATAAACATTGAGTTCATAGCTATATTTTCAAACTGCCTTTCAAAACCATTATCCAGCCCTTTAGCAGCTCCTGAAAGAGTTATATAGATAAAAATACCCCAAAGCACACCAATAACTGTTATAATAGTTCTTGTTTTATTTTTAGAAATAGAACCAAAAATTTCTTGCCAAGTATCTTTATCAAAAATTACTTTAAAACTACTCATCCCTTAATGCTACTATAGGTTTTATACTTGAAGCTCTTTTTGCAGGAACATATCCGGCAATACCTCCAAAAATTATTAAAACAATTGTGGCTGTTATTGCTGTTCCACTATCTATAAATGGATTTTTAATAAAGTATTCCTCAAGATTTAATCCTATATTTTCAAGAACTATTATTCCAAGAAATAAACCTAGATAACCAGAAATTGTTGTTATAAATATAGATTCTTGCAATATCATTTGAATTACCGAACTAGGTGTGGCCCCAAGAGCTTTTCTTATACCTAATTCTTTAGTTCTCTCTTTTACAACAAATACCATAATATTTGAAATACCAATAATACCAGCTATCAGTGTTCCTAACCCAACAATACTTACAATCAATTGCAAAACAACAGCAAATTGCTGGGTTTGCTTTAAATCATCTGTGAGATTTCGAAAATAAATTCCATTTGGATCATCAGGAGCGATCGCTTTTTTATCTTTTAAAAATTTCTTTAACGATTTTTCAAGTGCTAGTGCACCAGCATGTCCTAATTCTTTCTTGTAGGTTAATACAATTTGATCAACCTTATCATTGCTTTTTTCAATAAGTTGTCTGGTAGTATAAGGTATATAAATATTTCTCTCTTCATTATCACCCCCATCATCTTGAAAAACCCCTATTACTTTAAATGCTGTAGATCCTACATTTATGTATTTACCAACTGCTTCTTCGCCTTTAAATAAATCTTTTGCTACTAACCTTCCAATAACCGCACTTTTCTTTTTTTCTTTTATATCTAGTTGATTAATATACCTTCCTTTCATTAAAATTGTTTTTTCAACAAACTGGTGCCCAGGAGCAACGGCTCTTGTACTGTAACTATTACTTTCGTTTTTATAACTAGTTAAAGCACTTCTCGTAATTCTAGGAGTTAAATGTTCAATAAATAGAGGAAAATTTTCTTTTATATCTAAAAGATCATCGTTTTTAAATTCAATTCTCCTTTTTGCTTTAAAACCTTTATAAGGTTTAGAGGTTTTACCAGGGTATAAGAAAATAGCATTACTAGCATCATCAAGAAAGAACTCCTGAAAAGTGTTCTTTAATCCATTTCCTAATCCAAATAGTATAATAAAAATAAATATTCCTAAAGCAACAGTAAAACCAGATAAAAATGTACGTAACTTGTTTTTACTTATTGTATCGAATATTTCTTTCCAACGATCTCTGCTAAACATAAGAAGAAGCTAGGATTTGTTTTATTTTGTTGTCTTCTATTATAACGCCATCTTTAAGCTTTACAATTCTTTTACACATTTGAGCAATATCTTTTTCGTGTGTAACAACTAAAATAGTTTTCCCCTCTTCATTAATCTTCTGAATGAGATCCATAACTTCATACGAAGTTTTAGAATCTAACGCACCGGTAGGTTCGTCTGCTAATAATACTTTAGGTTTTGACGCCATAGCTCTAGCTATAGCTACCCTTTGCTTTTGGCCACCAGAAAGCTCACTTGGCAAGTGAGTTGACCATTCTTTTAATCCAACTCGTTCAAGGTAATCTAGTGCTAGTTCTTGTCTTTCCTTTCTAGCGACGCCTTGATAATATAATGGTAAAGAAACATTTTCTAAGGCAGTTTTGTAGTTAATTAAATTAAAAGACTGAAATACGAAACCTAAAAACTTATTTCTGTATTTAGCAGCCTTAGTTTCATTTAAGTCTTTAATCGGAACATTATCCAAAATATAGTCTCCCTTATCCGCAACATCCAACATTCCTAAAATATTTAAAAGAGTTGATTTTCCTGATCCAGAGGAACCCATTATAGCTACCAGCTCACCCTCTTCTATATTGAAATTAATCCCTTTCAAAACATGCAATGATGAGGATCCCATTTTATAAGATTTATGAAGATTTTTTATTTGAATCATTGATATTTTTATTGAGTGCAAAACTAATCCTTTTTTAAAAGAGTAGTGAACGTTATACTTTATTTTCTTTTAAATGTTTGACAATATAATTTGTGGAATGTAACATGTTATAATAAATTATTTATTTTTCATTTTTATTAAATAGTTAAAGAATTCTTCAAATTTTTTTTTCCCCTTGTCAGTAATTCTACAACTTGTTTTAGGATAATTATTACTGAATGTTTTTTCAATTTCAATATAATTTTCTTCTTTTAATTTTTTTAATTGAATGCTTAAATTGCCTTGTGTAGATTCCGTAACTTCTTTTAAAAAATTAAAATCACAATTACTTTTATTTATTAAGGATGATATGATTTTTAATCTTATTGGATTAAACAATAACTTATCCATCACTATTATTAGTGGATTTTGAATAAAAAAGTGATAAACCAGGGAGCAGCATCCCCAAAGAAACTCCAACTATATTTACCAATAAAAGATTAATTCCAGGATTTAAATTTAAATAGAAAGTGAATATCAGAAGAAAAATTCCTCCAAATATGATTTGATTAAATTTTATGATAAGTCCTGTCATGATTAAAATCAAACTTAATAAAAACAGTATAGATGGTACTGGGTGAAAATTTTTTAGAAAAAAGGAAAGTATAATTACGTAAAACCATGAAATAC
>Ga0163111_10002446_pt1 | contig 11779 bp, 14 predicted proteins | sample CRUFie1St18metaG_FD_109645 | JGI IMG/M metagenome (GOLD analysis project Ga0163111, IMG submission 109645) | Marine microbial communities from the Costa Rica Dome - CRUD Field 142mm St18 metaG | ecosystem: Environmental > Aquatic > Marine > Oceanic > Photic zone | place: Costa Rica: the Eastern... | reverse complement strand
GAAGAGCTTTCCTCTTATCTTGTTGAAATAACAGAGGCATGTTTACGAGTTAAAGATCCTGATGACAGTTCTGATCTTGTGGAAAAGATCATGGACAAGGCAGGCCAGAAAGGCACGGGCCTTTGGACAGTAGTCAGTGCACTCGAGCTTGGAGCTTCTGTCCCAACTATTTATGCTTCTTTAAATGGAAGGGTTATGAGCTCGATGAAAGATCAAAGAAGTTATGCAGAAACAATTTTGACCGGTAATAATCCCTCTTTTGTTGATTTTGGAAAGCCCTCAGATGGCATGCCTGTTCTTATGGATGCTGTTGTATTGGCTACAATTGCTAGCTATGCCCAAGGTATGGATATTTTACGGCTAGCTTCGGATGAATACAATTATAATCTAGATATGCCCTCCATAGCTCAAATTTGGAAAGGTGGTTGTATCATAAGGTCTACACTTTTGAGCCGTATACAAGACGCATTCAAGAAAGACCCTAGTTTAATAAATCTTGTTCTTGATAGTTGGTTCGCTGATCAAGTCAATAATCGTCTTTCAGGCTTAACCCATGTTGTTTCTGCAGCTGCTAATGCTGGAATTCCAGTTCCATGTCTAACCAGTACTCTTGATTATCTAAATAGCTTAAGAACATCTAGACTCCCTCAGAATTTGGTTCAAGCAATGAGAGACTGTTTTGGATCTCATACCTATGAACGATTAGACAAAGCAGGATCATTTCATACCGAGTGGATTGATTGATATCAATGACTGAATATAATGTACAAGTTTCAGAAGATAAAAACTCTTTAGCGTTTGCTGCTTCTGATTTGATTTCTCAGATTATTGAATCAACTTTAAAAAATAAAAGTAGAGCAAAAATTGCTTTATGTGGTGGATCTACTCCTAAGGCTGCTTATTCTTTATTAGGTAAGAAAAATATTGAATGGAGTAATGTAGACGTTTTCCTTGGTGATGAAAGATGGGTTGATAATGAATCTCAAGATAGTAATTGCTTCCTATTAAAAAATTCACTATTTAATAAAGGAAACCCCTCTCTTGAAGCATCATTTTTTTGTGTTTCAACTATTGAATTAATCTCACCACAGGAAAGTGCTAGAGATTATGAAAGAATTTTAAAAATGAATTTGGATGGTGATCCGCCCAAATTCGATTTGATTTTATTAGGTTTAGGGGATGATGGGCATACAGCCTCTTTGTTTCCTGGTTCGGATGCTTTATTTGTACAAGATGAGTTAATAACTGTTGGAGAAGGTAAAGGGCACCAAAGAATTACTTTTACTAGTAAATTGCTCAATTCAACAGATAATGTGATCTTCCTAGTCAGTGGCTATTCAAAACAAAAAGCACTTAAGCGTTTACTGGACAAAAATGAGTCATGGGAAAGGACTCCAGCTAAATTAGTCTCCAATACCTCAAAAATTAATGTTTTAGTTGATAAAGATGCATATCCACTAACCTAAATTTATTATTCTATGAAGGGAGGATTCTCGTTCTGCATTGATTCCTGATTCACCACCCACAGAAATTTCCATAACAACCCTCATAAAGAGTTCTGAATTCTCAGATTGGAAATCTCTAAATGACACAATTATGGGCGGGTCAAGTCGCGCAAATTGTCTTTCTACTGATCAAGGTTTATTACTTGAGGGAAATTTGGTTGAGGAAGGAGGTGGCTTCGTAAGTTGCAGATCTCCAATTTTTACAAAACCTTATGATCTTTCTAATTATTCTGGATTGATTCTTGACATTGAAGGAGGTGGAAGAACATTAAAATTTGCTATTACTTGTGAAAAGAAAACATGGGCACTATCAAACCTTTTAAAGGGTGATATTCGTTGGGTTGCATCATTACCTACAAACAAGGTCGGAGTAACAAGAATAAAAATACCTTTTAAAGACTTTGAACCTGCTCGTCGGGCTAAGCCTGTACGACTACCCCTTAGATTGGATGTTAGTTGTATTAACAGATTCCAGTTATTACACTCAAGATTTGGTCAACCAGGCAAAATAAATGCAGGATTCTCTTCTGGTCCTATCAAGCTCTTAATTAAGTCAATTAGTGCATACCCCTGAGATTAAAGATAGTTTGATAGCTGAAGTAGCAAAGGCTGCAGATCTTTGTATGAAGCCCTATGTCCATTCTGTTTCTTTAGAAAATCAATTTAATGAAGAGAAGGATCTTGAAGATTTGATTTTTAAAATTCAATGTAGAAACATTGACGGTGAAAGAGAAGAATCAATGGATATTGAATTAGAAGTGTATAAAAGTGGAAACGAGGTAAATATGACTTTATCGTGGAAATATTTAAATGATCGGCCAATCCTATGGCAAGGGAAGCATGCCGTTTGGATGGATAGCTCTTCTGGTGTTCAATGTGAAATACCTTCAGATGGGAAACTATTTGAGTCCTTAGCAAGAAGACTTAGGACAATCTTTAAGGCATCATTGATGTGAATTAAACTTGATCAGTTGTAGCACCTTGGCTTGATGAACTTACTAATCTGGAATATTTTCCAAGAATTCCTGTCTTATAGCGAGGTTTTGGCTTAGCCCATTTTTTTCGTCTTCTAGCTATTTCTTCCTCCTTTACGTTTAGCTGAATTAACAATTTATTTGCGTCAACGGTAATACTGTCACCTTCTTCTACTAAACCAATCGTACCTCCTACAGCAGCTTCTGGTGCTACGTGCCCAACCACTAATCCATATGATCCTCCACTAAATCGTCCATCCGTAATTAAGGCAACTTTTTCCCCCAAACCTTGTCCTACAATCGCTGATGTAGGAGAAAGCATCTCTCTCATCCCTGGACCTCCAACAGGACCTTCGTATCTAACGACTACTACATCTCCAGCTTTTACCTTGTTGTCAAGAATAGCGGTTAAGCATTCTTCCTCACTTTCAAATACTCTTGCCGGACCAGTTAAAACAGGTGTCTTGACACCACTGATTTTGGCTACACTGCCTTCAACAGCTAAATTCCCTTTGAGAATAGCTAGATGTCCTTTTTTATAAATTGGGTTTGATATTGGTCTGATAACATCTTGATTTTCTTTGGGCTTTGATGGGACATCTTTAAGAACTTCTGTAATTGTTTTCCCTTCAATGGTTTTGCAATCTCCATGGAGCTTGCCTGCATCGAGTAGTAATTTCATTACTTGAGGTATTCCCCCAGCTTGATGTAAATCTACAGTTACATATTTCCCACTGGGTTTGAGGTCACAAAATACAGGAACAGTTTGCCTTATCCTTTCAAAATCATCGATCGTTAGATCAACTCCTGCAGTTCTAGCTATGGCAAGTAAATGAAGGACTGAATTCGTTGAGCCACCTACAGCCATGATGACACTGATTGCATTCTCAAATGCTTTCTTGGTCAGCAAATCAAGGGGCCTTATGTTTTTCTTTACTGCTTCAACGAGTACCTGAGCGCTTTTGGAAGCACTCTCAGCTTTTTCATCATCGACTGCAGCCATTGTTGAACTAAATGGCAAGCTAAAACCCATCGTCTCTATTGCGGCAGACATAGTGTTTGCAGTAAACATACCCCCGCAACTACCAGGTCCAGGAATAGCATTTTTCTCTACTGCTATTAAACGTTCTTCGTCGATTTTCCCACTTGTTAATTGACCAACGGCTTCAAATGAACTAACTACGGTTAAATCACAACCGTCTAATTTACCAGGCTTTATTGTTCCTCCATAAACAAAAATTGAAGGTATGTTCATTCTCGCCATTGATAACATTGCCCCAGGCATGTTTTTGTCACACCCACCAATAGCTAATACTCCATCCATGCTTTGAGCATTGCAAGCAGTCTCAATTGCATCTGCAATAACTTCTCTTGAGACTAATGAATATTTCATACCTTCTGTTCCCATAGATATGCCATCACTAACCGTTATGGTCCCGAATGTTTGAGGCATTGCACCAGCTTCTTTTAATGCTGCTTCTGCTCTATTCGCTAAATCCATTAATCCCATATTGCAGGGAGTAATAGTGCTGTGACCATTTGCAATTCCAATGATTGGCTTATTAAAGTCATTATCGTCAAAACCAACTGCTCTGAGCATTGCCCTGTTCGGTGAGCGTTGAATGCCCTGAGTTATCGCATTTGATCTAAGCATTTGATTTGATATTTAATTGTAAAAAATAAGATTAAGAGGAGGATCCTAAGTTCTCTAATTGTTTCCTAACGTCTGCGATAGCGGAATTGAGTTGTTCAACTCGTTGTTCAAGTTGCTCATTGCTTTGACTTCCTAGCGAATCTGATGAAAATTCAGTCGCCTCTGATCCATCCTGAATCCTTGGTGCATAAAGCATTGCTTTTTGCTTTCTAGTCTCTTGCCTTTTCTCGGCTTCAGAAAGTAACCACCAAGCTAATCCCGCAGCTCCAAGTACAGCACCACTAATTAATGATGCAAGACTTCCTGAATTTGAATCTCTGTATTGTCCCATAACTTTGATTAACTTCTTTTAATGCTAGTTCGATGAGGTGACTCTGGTTTTGATACGTAATGATGGATCACCAATACCAGGTGATAGTTCACTTTCTGATATTAATTCAGGATCTATACAAGCACAATAAATATTTAAATCTTGAATGTTTTCACCAATTTCTTTTAATCCAGCGTTTGCTGCTATTGCTGTAATTACTCTTATTCTTCTTGAATCAATTTCTTTATCTTTTAAGAGATTTAAATCCTTTAAAAGTTTTTTACCAGTTGTTATTTGATCTATATATAAGATTATTCCTGCATCTTTATCAATTTCTTTAGGTATGCCTCCGATACATAAACTGGCATTGGGTATTAAATTTCTGGCACCTCTAAATAACTCAAGCCCAGCTGGTAAATAAGGTATTGCTAGAATAGGTATATTCGGATCAATAATTGAACATTCAGTTGACCCTTTTGAAGTCGTTACTTGTTGTTTCTTGCTTGGGATCCAATCTCTCAAGGCTTCATATGTTAGCCATGTTCCAAGCTGTTCAAGACCTGTTGCATATAGAATTTCTGGAGTAGTAGAGTTCCTTAAAATAGTTAACCAATGTGATATGAGTGGATGTGGAGGAACTATTACTCTTAAGCTCATTGACATGATTCATCCTTTGGCCTTATTTGCCATAACTTGAATAATTAAATTACCTGTTTAAAGTCCTTTTAAGTCACAATGAACAAAAAAACTTCTCTAATGTCTCAATTTAAGGCAATTGTTGCTGCTGTACTACTTGTTATTGTTTTAATATTTCCCGCCAAAAGCGTATTTGCTAAAAGACCCCCTGAGATTAGAAATCAAGAGGAACTCAATATTTCCTCAGATATGTCTGGCCAGGATTTAAGTGGGGATGATTTTGTTAAATTAGATTTAAAGGGAATAAATTTCAGTGAATCCAATCTCACTGGGGCAGTTTTTAATAACAGCAAATTGAATAATGCTGATTTGCATGGTGCTCAACTAAATGATTCATTAGCTTATGCGACTGATTTTGAAGGAGCTGACTTAAGGGACGTTGACTTTACTGGTGCGTTATTAATGGAAAGTACTTTTACAAATGCTCTTATCGAAGGAGCAGATTTTACAGATGCAGTAATTAGTCGGATACAGCAAAAAGAACTCTGTTCTATGGCCTCTGGGACAAATTCCAAAACTGACGAGGAAACGAGTTATAGTCTTGGATGCTGATCTTTTGAAAAGTCTTATTAATGAGAAAAAACGTCTACCAGTTACAGTCGTTACAGGATTTTTAGGTGCTGGTAAGACAACACTTTTGCGACACCTTTTAAGTAAAGGGAATCAACGTTTAGCTGTAGTCGTTAATGAATTTGGAACAGTAGGACTGGATGGGGATCTTTTTAAAAACTGTGGTTTTTGTCCTAAGGATGAAGTAGAGGAAAGAATTGTTGAATTAAATAATGGTTGTTTATGTTGCACTGTTCAAGAAGATTTTCTTCCTGCAATGGAAGCTTTACTCTCTAGAAAAAATCAGATAGATGGAATCATTATTGAAACCAGTGGCCTTGCTTTGCCTAAACCTTTATTGCAAGCACTAAATTGGCCTGCAATAAGAAGCAGGGTTTTTATAAATGGTGTAGTAACTTTAGTGGATGGTGTTGCTCTTTCCAAAGGAAGTCCAGTCGGAGATTTAGAAAGTATTAATGAGCAAATAATAAATGACAATAGTATTGATCATTTTATTTCCATAAATGATCTCTTTAGAGATCAATTGATTTCTGCTGATATTGTCTTGATAAGTAGATTTGATTTGATTTCATCGAAGGATTTTTCATTTGTTAAGGATGAGATAAGAAAGAATACAAAAGCAACAGCTAATATTTTGCCTGTATCTAATGGAAAGATTGATCCCTCAGTAATTCTGGGTATTTCCAATGAACAAAATAATATTTCTCCTCCCGATCAAAATGACCATGACCATGACCATGACCATGACCATGACCATGACCATGACCATGACCATGACCATGTTGAAGTAATCAGCGAGCATTTACGACTGGAAACTCGTATTGAGCAAGATGTTTTGAAAGAAATACTTGTAAAACTTGTTCCTAAATTTCAAATTCTTCGAATTAAAGGTAGATGCTGGATAGAAGAAAAAAGTTTGCCACTTCAGATTCAAATGGTTGGACCTCGTTTTGATTCATGGTATGAGTCCTCTTTTGATGATGCATGGAAACCCTCTAAATCTGGTATTGACATAGTCTCTTTAAGCTTGAAAGAAGGAGTTAAAGAAGCTATCGAAAATTCTTTATAAATTAATTACTAATAAAAAAGAAAGATTTTTCCATATTTATATTAAAAATAGGTTGTTTTTTTGTATTAATCCGCGATTCTTTGAATGTTAGGAGATAATTCTCTTTACAACTCAAATTAATAGCTCCTAAACGGACTTTCTCGTCGTGAGTCAAGCAGTTTCTACTATCAAAAAAAATAAGGTTCATAGTAAATCTCCTACTTTGAATATGAGGGCCTGCGATAAATGTGGTGGTAACGGTTACATGAAAACGACTCCAAATTGTTATCACACATGTTTGACTTGTTTGGGAAAAGGAGTAGTAAGTGCTCGTAATGAAAAGATCAATTAGAAATGTTTTAAAAAGTATCTAGAATAAATTTATACCTTCTACTTTTTTGTTTAACCAAGCAAAAAAAAACGGTTAACTTTCATTAATTTTTAAAAGTGTCTTTATTTAAAGCAAGAGTTTTTGTTCATTTAAGACCTTCTGTTTTGGATCCAGCTGGAGAAGCTACTAGGTCAGCAACTAAGAGATTAGGAATAGAGGGAGTCACCCAACTAAGAATTGGTAAATCTATTGAACTTGAGATAGAAGCCGCTAATAAAGAGGATGCTCGTTCAAAAATCGAATTAATGAGTGACAGACTGCTTGCTAATCCTGTAATAGAGGACTGGACTTTGGAATTCAAGGACGAACAAACAGCTCTTAATTACTAAAAAAATGAATATTGGAATTATTGTTTTTCCTGGATCAAATTGTGATAGGGATGTTAGATGGGCGACAGAAGGATGCCTTGGTGTCAAAACTAATTTCCTTTGGCATGAAACTACAGATCTAAATGGTTATGACGCCATAGTTATACCCGGAGGTTTTAGTTATGGAGATTATTTACGTTGTGGAGCAATTGCAAGATTTGCTCCTGTTTTAAATTCATTAATATCTTTTGTTGATAAGGGTGGAAAAGTTCTTGGTATTTGTAATGGTTTTCAGATACTTACTGAACTAGGACTCTTGCAAGGAGCATTGACAAGAAATAAGGATCTACATTTTATTTGTGAAAGAGCTCAATTATCTATTGAAAGTACAAAATCATCTTGGATAAAAAAATGTAAGAAAAACGAGTCTATTTCACTACCGATTGCCCATGGAGAAGGGAGGTTTCAATGCAGTACTGACGTTTTGAAACAATTGCAGGATGAGGATTCGGTTGCTTTTAGATATGCAAAGAATCCAAATGGTTCAATTTATGATATTGCAGGAATCACAAATAAAAATGGAAATGTCCTGGGGATGATGCCACACCCAGAAAGAGCCTGTGATGATGCTTTAGGTAAAATTGATGGCAAATTAATTTTAAGTACTCTTGTTTCATGAATTTTTAAATTAAGGCATAAAAAAAGGCTGCGATCCCTTTTTGATCGCAGCCTTTTTTTGTTTTTGTAGTTTAGTACTTGTATCCAGCTACAAATAATTGTTCGTCAGAAGAAGGTTGAGAACCAGCAACATATAAGCCTTTTGAAGCCTCTGAGTTTGCCTGGGCTCTTGCGATTAGCGCTTTTTGTCCTTCAACAGTGTTTGACCCTTTCCAAGCTTTTAAGCACGAATGCTGTAATGCACGACCATATGAGAATGAGACATTCCACTTAGCCTTTCTGTCGATCTTATTCATCAGATTCAAATAAACTGATGCAGCTTCCTCGCTTAATCCACCTGACAAGAAGGTAATACCAGGAACACTAGCTGGTACACAACGTTCCATTGTACGTATGGTCATCTCAGCTACTTGCTGAGGATCAGCTTTTGGTGAGCTGTCAGCACCTTGAACAGTCATTGATGGCTTCAAAAGAGTTCCCTCTAGAAGTACACCGTTTACTTGGCAAGCTAAATAAACTTCTTTTATTACTTCTTCTTGGACTGCTGCAGTTTTTTCAATTGAATGTGAACCATCCATTAGGATTTCAGGCTCAATAATTGGTACCAAGCCAGATTCTTGAACAGACCTTGCGTATCTAGCTAATCCCCATGCGTTTTCGCGAATAGATAGCTTAGAAGGGCAACCATCTTCTGTTATTTGAAGGACCGCTCTCCACTTAGCGAATCTTGCACCTTGTGCATAGTAATCAGCAGCTCTTTCTACAAGACCGTCTAAACCTGAACAAAATGTTTCAACATCATGTCCACCTGCTAATGGCCTTAGGCCCTTGTCAACCTTGATTCCTGGAATGATGCCAAGCTTTTCAAGCTTCTTAACCATTGGTTCACCATCAGGATGGTTTTGGAAAAGAGTTTCTTCAAAAAGAATTGCTCCACTTATGAAGTTTCCTAGACCTTCTGTTGTGAAAAGCATACCTCTATATGCTTTTCTGTTGTCCTCAGTGTTCTCAACCCCTATAGAAGCAAGTCTTTTACCTACGGTCGCGGTTGACTCGTCAACAGCAAGAATCCCTTTCCCTGGCTGGGCTATGGCACTTGCTGTCTTCTTAAGTTCTTCTGCGTAGTACGAGAGTGCCATTTATGCAACAAAAATTTCATTAAGATTATTCCATATCAAAGCCCCTTTTTTTTGTCTTATTACACCTGAAAAAGTGTTTTATGTTTTTAATAGATTGTTTTAATCTGAATTTCTTTTTTGATTTATTGAACTTTTTGAAACTCTTCAATCGATTTCTAGCCTCATACCGGTTGAATTTGATTCATTCACTTTATCGCAAACCTTTTGACTAGCTAATCCTTCTACTAAACCAGGAATTACTGGAATACCTTCTTTTATGCTCTGAGCCCACCAGCTTTGTATTCTTGCAACTGGTGCTATTCGACCATCTGTCCAAATTTTTGAGAAAGATATATCTGAGTCCGCTTGAATATTCTTTAAAATTTCACCTTTATGAGACAGCCATAGGCCAAATCCGTGAACATAATCCTTTTGATTGTCGCTACTAAGTATAAGGGTCTCATTTTTTCCATATATTTCTAAACTAAACCCTCTACTTTGTTTTGTAACCGCAGATAGATTTACTTGCACAGGAATCAAACTATTGTGAATACTTTTTATTTGTAGTTGAGAAATACTTACATCCTCACTCGTGACTATTTTAGTAGCTTGTGAAGCTGCACAAACTCTTTGTTTAATTGATGTTGAATTAATTGCGCTTAGAGAATGTGTAGGTCCAATCAGCCAATGAATAATGTCAAAAGCATGGGTCCCTAGTGCGCCAAGAACGCCTCCACCGGAACTTTTATCTGAATACCAATCCCATGGTCTATCTGGATTGGCTCTGCTACTCATTAACCAATCTAATTTTACAAAATATGGCTCATCAAGTTTTTGCTGACTGATTATACGTTTTGCTTGCATAAACAATGGTACCGCTCGATATTCGTAATCAACAGCTATTCTTAAATTTCTTTTGAGTGCATTTCTTTGAAGCTCCATTACTTCTTCAGAATTTAATGCAATCGGCTTTTCTAATAAAAGGTGCTTACCAGCTTGTAGTGCCTGAAGTGCTAACTCATATCTTGGTGCTGGAGGTGTCGCTATAATTATTCCTTCTATTTTGGCATCATTTATTAGATCCTCCCAGCTTTGATAAGCATATAGATTGTGTTTATCGCAAGCTTCTTTAAGCCTTTCTGATCTCGGATGCCACAATCCTACAAGCTCAATATTCTCATTAAATTGTGATGCGGGGATGTGAACACTTTCACCGAAACCCAAACCTGCAATTGCAACTCTTATTGGTTGACTTTTAAAAATCATCTTTCTTATGTTCAGTAATCTTTAACATTTTTGCAGCTTTCTGTAATCACATCATTTATTAGTTTATCTCCATTAGGATCTTCCCAGTTAGCGCCTATTTTAATGTTACCATTGACTGATATATCTTTATATCGATTATTTATACAATTAATTCTCATTATATAAATATTCTCCTCAATTTTTTTTGCATTATTAATATCCATTCTTAAATATTTTGTTTTGATTTCTATGACTCCTTTCTCTTTATTAGTTAAACTATCTTTATCCAAGTATTGAATTCCAAATTCAGTTTTACTTATTTCAGTCCAGTTGCTTTTAATCCCGTATGCTATGTCGGGTTTAAGAGAAAGAATCAATAATATTATTACTAATAAATTTAAAAAGGTAACTGATAATTTTTTTGTTTTTATAGTTATTTTATGCACTGACTTTTAGTTTTACTTCTTGTGTTTTATGTAATCGGAGTAATTTTGCCAAGGTTTCTTTAAGTTCTGTTCTTGGTACAATTGTGTCTACAAAACCGTGTTCTTGAAGATATTCTGCTGTTTGGAAATTATCTGGTAGTTTCTCTCTCAATGTTTGTTCGATGACTCTTCTACCTGCAAATCCAATAAGCGCTTTGGGTTCTGCAAGAATTAGATCACCAAGCATTGCAAAACTGGCAGTTACTCCGCCAGTTGTGGGATGAGTAAGTAGTGGCATATATAGCAATTGAGCATCTCTATGCCTTTCCAGTGCTCCGGAAATCTTTGCCATTTGCATAAGGCTTAGCATCCCCTCTTGCATTCGAGCGCCTCCGGAAGCGCAAACAATTAGCAAAGGTAATTGTTCCTTGGTTGAGTATTCGATTAATCGAGTAATTTTTTCTCCAACAACAGATCCCATTGAGCCGCCCATGAATCTGAAATCCATGACTGCTAATGCCATGGGAATAGAATCAACCTTGCAAGTACCTGTTATTACTCCATCCTTAAGTCCAGTACTAGCTTGACTTTCTCTAAGTCTGTCTGCGTAAGCTCTACGGTCTTTAAATCCAAGAGGGTCAATTGGAGTTAGATGATCATTGATTGATCTAAATGTATTTGGATCTGAAATTAGTCTTATTCTTTCTTCGCTATCTATTCGATTGTGATGACTGCAATTGCTACAGACACTGCAATTATCTATTAAATCTTTTCTATAAACAACTTGTCCACATTCTGGACATTTTTCCCATAGTCCATCACTTTCTTCAGATTCCTGAGTGACTTTGCCAACAAAT
>Ga0163111_10002445_pt1 | contig 11780 bp, 6 predicted proteins | sample CRUFie1St18metaG_FD_109645 | JGI IMG/M metagenome (GOLD analysis project Ga0163111, IMG submission 109645) | Marine microbial communities from the Costa Rica Dome - CRUD Field 142mm St18 metaG | ecosystem: Environmental > Aquatic > Marine > Oceanic > Photic zone | place: Costa Rica: the Eastern... | reverse complement strand
TTGTCTTTATTAAAACAAATTTATAGTTTATGCGGTGGTTAATTTTTGCGCTTTAATATGCTCTACGATATTCGTAAAAATCTTCAAACCTTCTCCATCTTCTGATATTTCAGGATTGTTGCGTTTGATTTGCCCCCAATTTGGATTGTTGTACAAACTCAAATATGCTTCTGGGTGAGGCATCAAGCCCAACACTTGTCCTGTAGGATTGGTCAAACCTGCACAGTTCATATCTGCACCGTTTGGATTTGCAGGATATTCGCTTGTTTCTGTACCGTCTGCCGTACAGTACGTCAAACAGTTTAAACCTTGTTCTCTTACGGTTGCGCGCATCGCATCGTCCATAAAGATCAATTTACCTTCACCGTGACGTGCTGGCAATGCCATGACATCAATTCCTTTTAAGAACGGTGTTTTTGAAGCGTTGTTTACTTTGCAATATACCCAACGATCTTCAAATTTACCAGAGTTGTTGTTGCTCAAAGTTGCTTCTGGTTCAAAGTCGTGGTTAGTATTTGGCAACAAGCCCATACGCACCAACATTTGAAAACCATTACAAACACCTAAGATATATTTACCATCTGCCAAGAACTGCTTGATTTCATCCAACAAAACACGTCCTGAAGGCAATTTTTTAAATTTAATCTTGTTCGATACTACTTTTCCTGAAGCCAAATCATCTCCAAAAGAGAATCCACCAGGAAAGTTTAAGATGTCGTAGTTATGAATCGACACTTGTCCTAATAAAATTTCATTCAAATGCACAATTTCTGCATTTGCACCTGCCAAAGTATAGGCTGCTGCCATTTCTTCTTCACAATTGATGCCGAAACCTGTAATTACTAGTGACTTTACCATGTTATTGTTAATTTAATAGTTTATTGATTACTTCGCATTGCTTGTGAGCGCTTTGCTTTAGTTAGCTCTTTACAATCTTGAAAGCGCTACGCTTAGTTTTTGATAAAAACACAAAAAACATTAGCTATATCGAATCCATTAGCTACACTAACCACTGACTAGATATAATTTCTCAATAAACTAAGTTATGATTTTAAACCAACGCAAAAGTGAATGCTTTTGCGTTGATTGCTATTTTTTTTGAATATTAAATTATAATACTAATCCTCCTGCCCAAGCATCCAACAATGCTGCTGTTGGCAAGTCAACCAAAGTTTGGTCGTTGGATTTCATCACTACTTGTTGCTTAGCAGTTACCGTTCCCAAGAAATATGCTTGTGCTCCAAAGATTGCTTCGAAAGCCGCTTTGTTTTCAGGACGAACAGACACTGCAAAACGAGAATGTGACTCCGAGAACAATTTAGCATTGGTAGACAACTCGCCTTCCAATACATCCAAGTTCACCTCTACACCAAACTCTCCACCAAAAGCAGATTCTACCAAGGTTACGGCCAAACCACCATCTGATAAATCGTGGCTAGACTCGATCAAACCTGCTGCATTCGCTTTCATCACATTCAAATACAAGGCTTTTGCCGCTTCTTTGCGTACTTTAGGAACATTTGCTCCTAACTCATTGTACAACTTGTAAAATTCAGATGCTCCCAATTCATTGTAGGTAGTTCCCAATTGGTAAACCAAGTCACCCGCTGCTTTGAAGTCAGAGGTAACCGTCTTACGTACGTCATCAACCTTCGCTGTCATCGAGTACAAAATCGTTGGAGGAACCGAAATTTTCACACCATCTGCTTTGAAATCATTCTTCATAGAATCTTTTCCTGAAGTCAATGGAATATCAAAGTAAGTCGCCATATCGTACAATGCTTCACACATTTGCACCAATTTAGCCAACTTGATTTTTCCATCAGGATTTCCTTCTGGATGGTACTCTGAATCTGGTACACAGAAGTTATCGTTCACCGACCAGAAGATGCCATCGTTGTTGTTCGTATTCGGTAGACGACCACCTGCCGAAACAATCTGACGAACCGCTTCATCAAAAGCTCCCGCAGACATTTCGTAAGCATCAATATCACCGTAGCGAGGCAAAATACCGTTAGAAACTGCGACGCCTTCAAATCCATCAAAACCAAAACGCATGATTGCAGCATCCTGTGGAGCTTTTCCTTTTGGTCCCATCAATGGTTTGATGATAGTTTTGCCTTTTACTTCGTGGTCGTATTGACGAATAATTGATTCACGAGAACAAATGTTCAAGCTTCCCATCAATTGTGTCAATACTTCATTATAATTAATATCCGTTGCCAATGTTGGCTCCTGCAATTCTGGTTTTACCCATTCTGCGTACATTACTTTTTGAGGATCTCCTTCGTGCAAGAACTCCATGTCTAAGTACGCTACTTTTTTGTCGTTATAACGAATATCCAAGAATCCGTCGCTTGTAAAGTGTCCAATATCAGTCAACTCTACTTCCATTGCTTTAGCCAATTCGAATAAAGGCGCTACTTTATCCTCTTCAATTACCAAAGACATACGCTCTTGAGATTCCGAAACGAAAATTTCCCAAGGCTTCAATCCTGCATATTTTAACGGCACTTTTTCTAAGTGGACTACGGCACCACCAGAGATGGTTGCCAATTCTCCAACAGAAGAAGACAATCCCCCTGCACCGTTATCGGTACTACATTTCACCAATCCTGCTACACAAGCTTTGATTAAGAAATCCGCTACTTTTTTCTGTGTAATTGGACTTCCAATCTGTACCGCAGAAGACGGAGAATGCTCATCAATCTCAATAGAAGAGAAGGTTGCACCATGGATTCCATCTTTTCCTACACGACCACCTGCCACAACGATGCGATCACCTGCATCAATCGGCTTTTTCCAAGAATCTTTTCCTTTATAATCGTAAGGCATAATCGCTCCTGTTCCACAATAAACCAATGGCTTACCGCTGTAACGATCATCAAATACAACCGAACCATTTACGGTAGGCACACCTGATTTGTTCCCCCCATCTTCGATACCAGAAACAACACCTTCCATAATTTGGCGTGGGTGCAATTGTCCTGTCAATAAGGGTTTGTCATAATCAGGATCACCGAAACACAATACGTTCGTGTTAAACAACAAACGTCCACCACCAACACCTGTTCCTAGAGGATCGCGGTTATTACCTAAAATTCCCGTAATAGCTCCACCATAAGGATCTAAAGCCGATGGAGAGTTGTGCGTTTCTACTTTCCAAACAAATAACTTATCTTCTGTTGCTTTTACAACCCCTGCATTGTCTGAAAATACTTTTACCAACCAGTGGTTATCGTTCGCTTCTAAGCTTTCTTGTACAGTAGAAGTTGTTCCTTTGATGAAGGTCTTGAATAAAGAATTAACTGTTTTTTCTTCACCAGTTTCTTCATTTTTATAATGAATAACCGCGTTAAATTCTTTGTGCTTACAATGCTCAGACCATGTTTGTCCTAAAATTTCCAATTCACAATCGGTAGGATCAGTAGACAAACCAACTTTTTCACGATCAGCGATGGTCTTTTCATTTTTATAATAACCAACAATCGCTTTCATTTCAGCCAAATTCAAAGCCAAAACCTTTTCTTTTGACAATTGCACCAACGCATCATCGTCCAAATCCAAGTTTACCGTTTCTGTTGTATCGTCTGCGGTCATTTTCACCTCAGGAACATAAGGTGTAAAGGAAACCTTCCCCCCTTCGTTTTGATAAGCATAGCTGAAGTGGTTAATCAATGGATTTCCTAATAAACGCTTCGCAATTACAATCAATTCTTCTTGAGACAGCTTATTTTCAAAATAGTACACTTCTTGTGTAAAAATATGCTGCGTATTAACGTCTGCTTCTACGTTAAAGAAGTCTACCCAAGCCATTTGAGCCGATGTACCTTCATCGTCGGTTACACCAGGCAGCTGTGCAATAGCAATGCAAGCCTGATATTCTGTTGGTTCATACAATTCATTCACCAAGATTTCGTCGGTTACAACATCCTTGATACAACGCGTTGCATAATCTTGCAATTGAGCATCGGAAGCTTCATAATTGATAGAAAAAAGCTTAGAGCTTTTTACTTTTCCAGTAGTAATGCCCAATTGTTTTAGGCATTTCTCTTCCACTTTTTTACCTTTTACATCAATGATGTGGGGTTTCAATAAAACTTGAATAGAAGCAGTCATTCTTTTGTTTTTAATTTTTGGTAGTCTGTCTTTTTTTAGAGTGCATTGCATTGTTATCCTACTAACAAGCCAACACATTTCTCAAGTACTACACTATTCTTTATGAATGTTTATATACAATACAATTAGCGTGCATTCCTGCACCAACCGAAGCAAAGACAACAATATCACCTTTCTTAATATTTTGACCGTCCATTACTCCTTTCATAATCAAATCCAACACTGTCGGTACGGTTGCAGCAGAGCTGTTTCCTAATTTGTCTACCACCAAAGGCATCATCTCTTCTGGATAATCCTTATAGCCATTCAACTCGTACAAACGTTTGAGGATAATTTTGTTCATTTTCATGTTGGCTTGGTGCATGACAAATTTGTCAACATCTTCCAAGCGCAAACCTGCTTTTTCCAAGCATTCATTCATTGCTACAGGTACTTTGCTTACCGCATAACGGAAAACACCTTTACCATACATACGAATGTATTGCCCTTCGGTGTCCAATTTGAGGGAGTCGCCCATTTTGAGGTAATCGGCTTCAATTGTACAATCAGAAACCGTCAAATGCGACAATACCCCTACAGGATTTTCAACATCAAACTCTACACGCTCCAAGATTGCAGCACCTGCACCATCTGCGAACAACATTCCATCAATATCGTGTGGATCGGTCATTCTAGAAACGGTATCTGCTCCAACGACTAGGACGCGTTTAACATCACCTGATTTGATATAATATTCTGCTTGGATGAAAGCTTGCACCCAACTTGGACATCCAAAAAGAATGTCATACGCAATACATCGAGAGTTTTTGATGCCTAGTTTTTGCTTTACTTTAGCCGCTAAATTCGGCAACATATCCGACTGGATCGTACCATAATTTACGTCACCAAAATTGTGGGCAACAATAATGTATTCCAATGTTTCAGGATCAATTCCTGAAGATTCTATAGCCAATTTAGCCGCTTGTGCTCCTAAATCAGAAGCATTCACACCTTTTTCGGCGACACGACGCTCTACAATTCCAGCAACTTCTTCAAACTTAGCGGTAATCGCTTCGTTTGTCTTGGTCATTAGCTCATGGTCTTTATTAAAGAAAGTATTTGCCCAAAAAGCGCTGTTAGCTTTTTTGATGTTTGGCAATACCGAGCCACTTCCTATTATTTTCGAGCTGTATTTTTTCATTAATTATTTGTTTTCAACAACGAGCGCGCTATTTACGCTATGCACAAGTGTTGTAGAAGTTTTAAAATGAGTTTGCTCTTTTTTGGGATGGCAAATATACTACTTTATTAGGTAGTTGTACCTTATCACAAAGATAAAAAAATGGCTTCTTTTCTATTCTTGTGGGGATCGTTTATTATTCGTGTGACGATGGACTCTACGGGTAAAAGAAAAAAGACTGTCCAGTATGCTAGACAGTCTTTTTCTTTATTGTATTTTAATAAGCTCCTTCCAACTCTGCACTGGCTGTTTTGAGCGTTATTTTTCGATCTTCGGTAATTGTTCCTGCTACTTGCGCTTCGTAGTTCAAGGCTGCTGCTGTTGCCAATACCTGCTCTACTTGACTTTCTTCCGCAACAACCAACATTCCGTTGCCCATATTCCAGTACAAGTAAGCATCTTCTGCATTGACATTGCCCAAATCCATTAAACGTTGCATCACTTCTAGTGGTTCGAACAAGTTATCCAAGTTTGCCCCTAGACCGTTTGCTTTTAACACGCGTTGAAAGTTATCTATAATTCCACCACCTGTAATGTGTGCAACACCCGATAATTTGATGCCTGATTTGATCATTTTGGTGATAACTGGTGTAAAGATCAATGACGGCGTCAATAATACTTCACCCCATGTTTTGTCATCGTTGTACGCCTCTTTGTGCCATTCTTCTCCGAATGAAGCCACCATAATGCGACGAATCAATGAGAAACCATTACTACGGAACCCGTGCCCTTTCAACGCAATGACTTTGTGTCCTGCTTGTACAGCAGTACCATCAAATGGTTTTTCTAACTCTTCTGGTAACGTCCCAATAGCTGTAGAACACCAGTTGAAGTGCATACCTTCTCCGTATCCACCAATTCTGCTGCCTAATTCTGCAATTTCTCCACCAGAAATGCTCATTCCACAGAAATCACAAGCTTCTGACAAACCTTTCATCAAGCCATTAATCGTGTCTCTATCTAGACGATTAACATCAATGATGTTAGAAATATTGGTTGGCTCAAATCCAGCTGTTGCCAAATCGTCCGCAACCATGGCTACTAAATCAAATCCTAAGGTATCATAAATCCCTGTACGCTCTGCCAATTCGATTTTGGTTCCGATCCCATCAGAAGCAATACCGATTCGCTGATCGCCAAAAAGCAACATGTTAGAAAACACGCCATCTACTTTTAAAGCTGCTGCACCTGCCTTATTTGTTCGATTAGAAAAAGTTTTTTTAGCCCACCCGAAGGCATCTTTGGAACAAAGGTTTCCAAGGTCAATATCAAGACCACTTTTCTTTTGATTGGACATTAAAAAGAAGAAATAAAATGGTTAAGAAATCCTCCACATTTTTCGCTCTCCCTGAAATTAAAGTGCAAAGGTAGTATTTTTATGGTTAGAAAGAAAAGAAGTCTTTAGTTTATTTTAATCCTCAATTCGCATCCATCAAAAAAATCATCCAACTAAAACGTATTGCATTCTCCCGCTCAACAATAGAAAAATCATATTCAACACTTTATGCACTAAAAAGCTTTTTATACTTCTTTATCCTCAATATGTATAAATCATAAAAAATCCCTTCTCAAAAATTTTTAAGCAACAGATATTTTGTTTTTGGGAAATATACCTGTACATTTGCTCGCAATTTTTTCCAAACCACTTATACTTTCCAACATGAAAAAGTTGCTAAAAGAAGGGCTTACCTTCGACGATGTTCTCCTCATCCCAAACTACTCAGAAGTTTTACCACACCAAACCTCTTTGCGCACGCGCCTGACTAAAAATATCAACTTGAATATTCCGTTGATTAGTGCAGGCATGGATACGGTTACAGAAGCAGAAATGGCGATTGCTATGGCTAGACATGGCGGAATAGGTGTTATCCACAAAAATATGTCTATTGAGGCACAGGCAGAAGAAGTGATCAAAGTAAAACGTTCCCAAAATTTTGTCATTTCCAAACCGATCTATTTATCTGCTAATCACTATGTTTACGAAGCAGAAGAATTAATGGCACAATACAAAATTTCGGGTGTTCCAATCACAAACGAAGAAGGTATTTTAGTGGGTATTTTAACCAATAGAGATTTGCGTTTTGAAACCAATCACAACCGTAAAATTGATGAAGTAATGACTCGTGAAGGGTTAATTACGGCACCCGTTGGAACGACCTTGGAAGAATCAAAAGCAATTTTAAGAAAACACCGTATTGAAAAATTGCCATTGGTTGACAAGGATTTCAAATTAGGTGGTTTGATTACCATTAAAGACATTGAAAAAGCCGCACAATACCCTAATGCAGCAAAAGACGACAAAGGTCGTTTGTTGGCAGCAGCAGCAGTTGGAACGTCTAAAGATACCAACGAACGCGTTGAAGCATTGGTGAATGCAGGCGTAGATGTGTTGGTTATCGACACTGCTCACGGACATTCTAAAGGTGTAATAGAACATTTGAATAAAATCAAAACAGCTTATCCGAATGTTGATATTATTGCAGGTAATGTGGCGACTCCAGAAGCAACGGTTGCGCTAATTGAAGCGGGAGCAGATGCTGTTAAAATTGGTATTGGACCTGGTTCTATCTGTACAACGCGTGTTGTTGCAGGTGTTGGCGTTCCTCAAATTACGGCTATCGCTGATTGTGCAGAAGCTGCAAAAGCGTACAATGTTCCTGTTATCGCTGATGGTGGTTTGAAATACTCGGGTGATGTTATCAAAGCCTTGGCTGTAGGTGCTTACACTTGTATGATGGGAAGTATGTTGGCAGGTTGCAAAGAAAGCCCTGGAGCAATGGAGCTTTACCAAGGTCGTAAATTTAAAGTTTACCGTGGTATGGGTTCTATTGGTGCAATGCAAAAAGGAAGTAAAGATCGTTATTTCCAAGAAGGAAAAACAGAAGCTAAAAAATTGGTTCCAGAAGGTGTTGAAGGTCGCGTGGCTTACAAAGGTGAAGTAGCAGATACTTTATTCCAATTGGTTGGAGGTGTTCAACAAGGAATGGGTTACTGTGGTTCGGAATCTATTGAAGCATTGCACGAAAAAGCACGTTTTGTGCGTATCACAGGAGCAGGTTTGAAAGAAAGCCACCCACACGATGTTTATATTACAAAAGAAGCGCCTAACTATAGCGTACGATAATTAATTATGAGTTATGGTTAAACCTATTTTTGCTCATAACTCAGTTTTCATAATTCATAATTTACACTAAAATGAACAATCACGAATTGGTTCTTGTCCTTGACTTTGGTGGTCAATATAATCAGCTTATTGCTAGACGTGTACGCGAAGCAAAAGTATACTGTGAAGTATTGCCTAATGATGTTGACATAGAAAAAATCATTGCTAAAAAACCTAAGGGTATCATCTTTACAGGTGGTCCTAGCATTGCTTACGAAGAAGATGCTCCAAGTGTTGATCCTAAGATTTTTGAATTGGGAATTCCTGTATTGGGCATCTGCTACGGCGCTCAATTGACGGCACACCTATCGGGTGGAAAGTTGGAAGCTGCGGAGACTAGAGAATACGGAAAAAAAGACATTGAAGTAGCTAGTGCGCATCCAATTTTCAAAGGCGTTAATCAAAAAACAACTTGTTGGATGAGTCACACTTATCATGTGACTGCATTGCCTGAGAATTATAAAGTCATTGCCAAAACAGACCACTGTCCTATCGCTGCATTCGCTAACGATCAGGAAAAAATCTACGGTTTCCAATACCACCCAGAGGTAGTCCATACACCAGAAGGAACACAAATGTTGCAAAATTTCTTGTATGAAATTTGTGGTTGCCAAGGTGACTGGGTAATGAGTAACTTCGTAGAAAATACCGTAGCTGCTTTGCGCGAAGAAATTGGCGATAGAAAAGTACTGTGTGCTTTGTCTGGTGGTGTTGATTCTTCTGTGGCAGCAATGTTGGTACACAAAGCGGTGGGTCATCAATTGACTTGTATCTTTGTTGACAACGGTTTGTTGCGTAAAGATGAAGGCGACATGGTAGAAAAAGTATTTACCGAACAGTTCGATTTGAATTTGATTCGTGTAAATGCTCAAGATAAATTTTTAAGCAAATTAGCAGGTATTTCTGATCCTGAAGCGAAGCGTAAAAATATTGGTGAAACGTTCATTCGCGTTTTTGAAGAAGAAGCGGATAAATTGAATGGAATTGAGCTATTGGTTCAAGGAACAATCTATCCTGATGTAATTGAAAGTGGCGGAAATCATGCTGCGGTTATCAAAAGTCACCACAATGTAGGTGGATTGCCAGAAGACATGAAATTTACGGGTATCATTGAGCCACTACGTGATTTATTCAAAGATGAAGTCCGTGAAGTGGGTCGTGAATTAGGTTTGCCTGAGCACGTTGTTGATCGTCAGCCTTTCCCTGGTCCTGGTTTAGCCATCCGCGTTATCGGTGATATTACAGAAGATAAATTGGCTATTTTGCGTGAAGCAGATTGGATTTACCGTGAGGAAATTCGCAAAGCTGGTTTGAACAAAGAAATTTGGCAATACTTTGCGGTATTGACAGGAATCAAAACAGTAGGGGTAATGGGTGATGAACGTACGTACAACTATACGATTGGTTTGCGTGGTGTCACAAGTTTGGATGGGATGACTGCTGACTGGGCACGTATTCCATACGCTACTCTAGAAACTATTTCTACGCGTATCGTCAATGAAGTAAAAAACGTTAACCGTATTGTTTACGATATTACTTCAAAACCGCCTGCAACAATTGAATGGGAATAATTCTTCCAAAATAAGATAGACAGAGAAAGCTATGAGTTGAACAACTTGTAGCTTTTTTTTGCTCGTTTAAATGCAACCAATAGTCCCCGTCATACGAAGCTACAAACGATAATGCACCCCGATATATCCACTCAAGGTCATTAAATTGGTAGGATCGGCAGCATAGGCTTGATTCGAAAGCGATGTTATACCTGCCTGAAAAGACAAGCCATAATCTATTTTAAAATGCCCTATTCGATGGCTAGAACCTAATGACAATCCAAGATTTTGAGTTAGTCGATTGTACTGCTCTGTTGTTTCTATAAACTCTCCATTCACTTCCTCTTCGCTTTGGTTCAGATAACTGAGTCCATAATCTACACGCGCATACAATGTTGATGGCACTAAACCAACCTTATTATAATGCAATAAGACACGTTGATAGCCAATTAAAAAATCAAGATAGGTTAGTTTGATTTCTTTTTGATAATAACGCCCTTGCTCGGTATAACCTGCAAAATATTGTTGACTAGAAGAAAATGGAAAAGCGGTTACTACAATTGCATCATTTTTGGTCAAATGCCCTTGCAATTGCACTCCCACAGCTCCTGCAGGACGGATTTTAGTCTTGACCATACTCGTTTCGTCCATGGCACGTTCCATTTGCTGACAAAGCATCAACGAAGTTCCTACACGCCCCAACAATCCCAACTCAAAAGACAATTTCAAATGCCTTTTATTTTCTAGTGTTGGAATGCCTTCTATGGTTTCTAATACCGTTTGATTATTCAGTATTGATGGACTCAACGAGGCAATATTATTGGCAGAGTAATTTTGGCGTACAACACTAATCTGATTAGCAGTTGTCGTTTCTGTGTTGGTACTTACATTAGACGACATGGCGATAGAATTAACACGGGCTGCCGTTGCAGCTATTGTTTTAGTTTCTGTTACCCTACTTGTTTGGTTTTGTTCTTTAGCTATAACAATTGACTCTTGTTCTTCTTCTAGCGTTTCTCTACTTCCTTTTGTTCCATTATCAACCAAGGGCAATTCATTCACAACAGAAGTAGGTCTACTTAATTCAGGTACTGTAAACGCCATTTCAGGAGCAATAGAATTTTCCTCCTTCGCTTTGACAACAACTTGCTTGGCAGGCTGTTTTGTTGGTCTTTGATTCAGCGTTTTAGTAACAACAGTAGTTGTTGACGGCTTGGATGATGCTTGTTTTTCTTTTTGCTGAATAACATTTGTCCGCTCTGCCTTTGTAGTGGTAATTTCTTTTTTAGTCGAATGTGGTCTACTTAACGGATCATCGGCAACAGCATTGGTCAGAATTGTTTCTTTCTGCCCTTTTGTATCACCAACTTGCTCTATATAATTAGGATTATCATAAATAGGAAAATACTCTCCGACTCCACACCCCCTCAACCACAAGACCAGTAAAGCCACAATCCCTAATTGCATTCCTTTTTCTCTCCAATACACCCAACGGCTTCTACGATCCAAAACAGTTTTGACCTCATCCCACACCGATTCAATTTCTAGTTGATTTTCTACATTATCCCACAAATTATCCGGTGCATTTTCTTGGTATTGCTCTTCAAAACTTGCCTTGATTTTATTGTTAGTCGTTGCATGACTAGCCTTATCCAATTCTGTAGCAATTGCACTCCACAAAGGCGGTACAGATGTTTCATTTTCTGCAATTTCTTCAAAGCTCTGCTTA
>Ga0163111_10002444_pt1 | contig 11784 bp, 11 predicted proteins | sample CRUFie1St18metaG_FD_109645 | JGI IMG/M metagenome (GOLD analysis project Ga0163111, IMG submission 109645) | Marine microbial communities from the Costa Rica Dome - CRUD Field 142mm St18 metaG | ecosystem: Environmental > Aquatic > Marine > Oceanic > Photic zone | place: Costa Rica: the Eastern... | reverse complement strand
TTAAAGATAAATCAAATCATATTAATCATTTGAGAAATTTAAAGTACAAGGACAAAATGGATTTGGATTATTTCACAACAAGAAATCTTGAATTATTTAATCCAATAACCGGTAACAATAAGAAAGCAACTTTTCTACATTCAATTAACAAAACAATATCAGCATCTGGTGGGAGATTGATTAAAAATTGGATATCATCTCCTCTGGTTAATATTAAAGAAATTAAAGAAAGACAAAATATTGTAGATGAATACTATAAAAATTCAGACTTTTTAGATTCAACAAGATTAATGTTAAAAAAAACTTTTGATATTGAAAGAATAACAGCTAGAATTTCAGCAAAAAAATCTAATCCTGTTGAATTAATTAATCTTGCAAGCACACTTAAAGAGATAAAAAATTATTTTAATTTAGTAAGTCCCAAAAATAAAAGAATTTTTAAGTTAATTAACAAAATTAAAGACAATAAAAATATTATAAAAAAGATTAGTAGTACAATTAAAAACGATCCACCTGTCAATTTAAATAAAGGTAATTTTATCAAACAGGGATTATCTGAAGAACTTGATGATTTGAGACTCATATCATTTGATGCAAATAAATGGATGCTAGAATATCAACAAAAATTAAGATTACAAACATCTATATCAAGTTTAAAAATAGCATATAATAAAGTTTTTGGATATTACATAGACATCACTAAAGTTCATTCTGATAAGGTGCCTGATTATTTTATTAAGAAACAAACGTTGGTTAATAATGAAAGATTTTTTACTGAGGATTTAAAAATTTTTGAAGATAAAATTTTGAATGCTGATCAAAAAATTACAGAAATTGAAAATAAAATTTATTATGAATTGTGTGATTACATAGTTGCTAAATCAACAGATATTCAGAATACTGCAAATATTATATCTCACATTGATATTTATTCATCATTTGCATATTTAGCAATTGAAAAAAAATATGTTAAACCAAAAATTTCAAAACATTTTTCTTTAAAAATAAAAGATGGAAGACATCCAGTTATTGAGAACTTAATAGATGATGAGTTTAATTTTATAAGTAACAATGCATCGTTCAATAATAATAAATTCCTATCAATTATAACAGGACCTAATATGGCTGGAAAAAGTACTTATTTAAGACAAACAGGCTTAATAGTCATTATGGCTCAAATAGGCTCCTTTGTACCAGCGAGTTATGCAGAGATAGGAGTTGTTGATAAATTGTTTACCAGAGTTGGTGCAAGTGATAATTTATATGAGGGAGAATCAACATTTTTAGTAGAAATGCATGAAACTGCAAATATAATAAATAATGCAACCAAATCTAGTTTGATACTACTAGATGAAATTGGAAGAGGAACTTCAACTTATGATGGTTTATCAATTGCATGGGCTGTAACAGAATATATTCACAATAAGATTGGAGCTAAAACATTATTTGCTACACATTATCACGAATTAGTCGAGTTAGCAGATAATTTAAACTATGCAAATAATCTTAACATTTTAGTCGAAGAATCTGATGACAAATCAAATATAATTTTTCTTCGTAAGATTATTGAAGGTGGAACTGATAAAAGTTATGGTATATATGTAGCAAAAATGGCTGGTATTCCGGAAGAGATTTTGGAAAAGTCAAAGATTCATTTAGAGATTTTAAAACAAAAACAAAAAAAATCAAGCCTTAACGATAAAAATTTAATTAAAGATATTATTTCAAAAATAAGCTCAGAAAATCGAAAAAGCTCTCATATTTTGGAAACAAAATTGAAACAAATAGATATAAATAATATATCGCCATTAGAGGCTTTGAATATTTTGAGTCACTTAATTAAAAAATATGTTAAATAAAATTATACTATTAATATTAATTCAATTTTCATTATCCTATGAAATTTTTGATAATGTAGAAGATTATAAATTTACTTCAAATACCTATATTGCTTCTTCAAATATAGACAATTTATATAATTTTTTAAATCCGGCTTGTAATAGTTTAGATAAAAATAAATATATTAACACTTCAATTGATAATTACTATGATGGTATTTTGAAAAGTAATAGTGTATTTTTTTCAACTGAGATTAAATATCTGGAAAAAATAAATATATCTCTAATAAGTAATAGAATCGAAAACATATATAATACAACTGATGCTTGGAGTGATAGTGGAAATGGTACCATTGAGTTTGATGATATTGATTATAGTAAAATTACAAACTTCAATCATAACACACTTGGAATTATATTGTCTAAATCTTATCAACTTGATACATCTGAAATACCTTTTTTAAAAAATTCATTCATAAAATATGGAATTAATTCAAAGATGTCGTTTTCTTCTTTAATGAATCAAAAGTCTTTTTATCATTCATTTGATTTTGGTCTACTATATGTAAATTCTAACTATTTCACTTCATCGATTTCACCAAATTTTGGAATTATATTAAAAAATATTCTTCCTTTGAAGTATTGGAACACGGGTAATTTTGAAAATCAAAAAAGTTCATTAATATTTGGCTCCTCAATTAATCTAAGTAAAATTATAGATTTTAAGAATTCTAATAGTTATTTAAATCTTGATTTTGATATGCTTAAGTTTAAGTTTAAAGATTTAGGATTTGGTTATACTTTCAAGATTGAAGAACATCAATTAAAATTGAATTTAAATAAGTCACAAACACACAATTCAGTATGTTTAATGCTACGATTTAATAAAAAAATTGACATTGCATACGTTTTAATGATCCCCCAAAGTGAACAACTTAGTATTAGTCAAAAAATTAATTTTGGATTTAATACAGATTTTCTTAAAAATAAAATTACTAACATATAGTATTGCAGTTTTTCAAATAAGTATGTAATATTCTATCCCTTAATATGGTGTTAATATGATTATAAGTATGACTGGATATGGTTCTTCCATAAAATCAATAAAAGATATGGATATTGAGTTTAATTTTAAATCTGTTAATAATAGGTTTTTTGATTTGAATATGAAATTACCAAATTATTTGTTAACAATTGAAAATGAGCTTTATAATATGACTAAGCAAATTTGTGTTCGTGGTTCAATTCAAGTTTTTTCAAAAATTAAACTTAGCAGCCAAGTTTTTGAATTACCAAACATTAATGATGTAAAATTAAATGATTATTATAAATCTTTATTACCAATTAATGAAAAATTTCAAAAAACTAATTTTAATTTAAATTTTAATGTTGATCAAATAATAAACTATTGTTCTGATAATAATAAAAATGTTTTATCTGACTCAAATACTAAAATTATATTTAATACATTTAAGAAAGGTTTAATAGATTTAGATAAATCAAGAAAAATTGAAGGAAAAAAAATTGGTATCGATATAAAATCAAATATAAAATTATTAAACAAAATATCTAAAAAATTGAATTCACTTCAATCAAAAAATAAAAAACAACAATTTAATTTATTAAAGAATCGCATATCTAAAATTTTAGAAGAAAAAAAATTTAAAATAAATGAACAAAATTTATACAAAGAACTTGCAATTTATTCTGATAAATATGATATTTCAGAGGAAGTAGTACGAATTAATTGCCATTTAGAGCAATTTAACTTTATTTTAAGAAATGAAAAATTCCCTGGTAAAAAAGTTAATTTCCTGTGTCAAGAACTTTTCAGAGAGATTAATACCATTGGTGCAAAAGCAAATAATGAAAAGATAAGTTTTTTGGTTGTCGATTTTAAAACAAATTTAGAAAAAATAAGAGAACAGGTTCAAAATATATTATGAAGAAAAGTTTATTGGTAATATTAGCAGCTCCATCAGGAACTGGGAAAAGCACAATTTGCAAGGAATTATTAAAAAGAAATAAAGATTGGAAATTTTCTGTTTCAGTGACAACAAGAGAACCTAGAAGTGGTGAAGTTGATGGAAAAGATTACAAATTTATTTCTAACTCAGAATTCGAACATTTTGTGAAATTTGGAGATTTTATTGAGTGGGAGATTGTTCACGGAAATAAATATGGTACACTTTGGGAAACGGTAGATGAAGCACTTGACAATGATGGTGTAATGATATTAGATATTGATGTAAAAGGTGCGATGTCTATAAATGAAGAACATCCTGATCAAACGCTATTATTATTCATTGAGCCACCAGGTTTAAATATTAACGAACAAAAAGAAGCTTTAAATGAAAGATTAATCAATAGAGGAAACGAACAAACCACTCAAATTAAGCATAGGCTTAAGAGATTCGAAACTGAAATGGAATTTAAAGAAAAATTTGATCACAATTTTATAAATGAAAATCTTAATAAAACTGTGGATAAAGTTGAAAAATTAATAAAGAGGAAACTTAAATGAAAATAGAAGCTGTTAAAATGAACGAAATTTTAAATGAAAAAAATGATATTTATCAAACAATTATGGTTGTATCTAGCAGAGCAAGGCAAGTTATTGATAAAAGATTTATGGAACAAATTAATCTAGATGAAATTGAAGATACTGATGATTTAGTCATGTTTTCAAAAGAAGATTTTGATAAAGAAAAGCCAATAACAAAAGCTTTTCAAGAATTTGTAAATGATGAGTTAGAATGGCATTCAATTGATGATAAATCAAATGATGCGAATGAAGAATAATTTAGTAAAAAATTATCTACACCAAACACAGCAGTTGTATGGTGATAAATTAATATTAAAATCTAAAATTATAAATTCATTTGGCACTATTAAGGGACCAAAAAAATCACAATATGTTTTTATAAAAAGTTTATCCTCTGATAATTCTTTTGAGAAAAAAGAAATAGAATTATTAAAAAAAATTTTAAAAGCATTAAAACTTACATTTAAAGATATAATTTTCATCAATGTAAAAAAAAGTTTTAAAGGACTGCTCACATCTGATGATTTAAAAAATTTAGATTTTAATCACTGTATTTTATTTGGTTATGATTTGGGTAATATTTTTAAAAAAGAAAATTTTGAAAATAAAAATTTAGTACTAACTTATAGTATCAAAGAGATAATCGATGATTCAAGTTTGAAAAAAAAATTATGGGACGATATAAAGTTTATTTTAAAGCATAATGAGTGATATTAAAGATATAAGAAAACCACCTTGTTCAATTGAAGCAGAAAAAGCTGTACTAGGCTGTATGCTTCTAAGTAAAGATGCTATTTCAAAAGCTACTCAGATATTAATCAAAGACTCATTTTTTGATAGTTCACATCAAATGATATTTGAATCAATTTTAGAGTTATCAGATACTCAGCAATCAATTGACAGTATAACAATAATAGAATATTTAACTAAAAAAGATGTTCTTAAGAAGGTTGGAGATTCATATTATATTACTGGACTTACAGAAGAAGCGCCTTCTTCTGAAAATGTTGAGCATTACGCTAATATTGTTAAAGAAAAATATATTTTAAGAACAATTATTAGAACAGCTAGAGATATGACTTCAAATGCTTATGATCAAAATAATGATTCCAATGAAATTTTAGATAATGCAGAATCAAAAATTTTTGAACTTTCCAAAAAAGCAGAAAAAGGTAAATTTCAAGAAATCAGTCCAATCCTTGAAAAAGTTCTTGATGATTGGAGCAGTAAGGATAGCGGTGATTTGTTTGGAACGCCCTCAGGATTTATTGATTTGGATAAAAAACTATCCGGTTTTCAAAAATCAGATTTGATTATTTTAGCTGGTAGACCATCAATGGGTAAAACAGCTCTTGCACTTGCGATAGCTAGAAATGCGGCTGTCGAACATAACAAATCTGTAGGTTTTTTTAGTTTAGAGATGTCTGAAAAACAAATAGGTGAAAGATTATTAGCATCTGAATCTAGAGTAAATAGTCATCATGTTAAAACTTCTCAAAATAAAGATTGGACCAAATTATCATCAGCTGCTGATATTTTATCAAAATCCAAAATTTTTATTGACGATTCAGCTGGTCTAAATATTATGGAGCTTAGAGCTAAAGCTAGACAATTAAAATCAGAAAATAATATTGATTTGTTAGTTGTTGACTATATTCAATTATTAAATGCTGGAACTAGAGCAGAAAACAGACAACAAGAAATTTCATATATATCACGTTCTTTGAAAGCTCTAGCTAAGGAATTGGATATTCCAATTCTTTGTTTATCACAATTATCTAGAGCAGTAGAACAGAGAACCAATCATAGACCAATAATGTCTGATTTAAGAGAAAGTGGCGCTATTGAACAAGATGCTGATGTAGTTTTGTTTGTATATAGACAATATGTTTATACTGAATCAGACGAAGATAAAGGTTTAGCTGAGATTATAATTGGAAAGCATAGAAATGGACCAACAGGTACTGCTAAAGTTGCCTTTATTGATGAATATGCTAGATTTGAAAATTATGAATTTTCAGATAGAGTTTCTGAAGTACCATTTTCTTAATTTATCATGGTCATACAAAACATTTCATCTTTTTTTGGATTTTCAAAAAATAAGTTACCCAAAGATTTTGTTAGTTTAATCAGTTCAATTGAAAATCATCAAGAAATTGATAAAGAAACTTTTGATCTAATTTATGATGCATATCAATATGGAAAATCAAACCATGAAAATCAAAAAAGAAGATCAGGTGAACCATATTTTAATCATTGTTTAGAGGTAGCTAAAATTTTAGCTGAATGGGGAATGGATAAAAATATCATTGTAAGTGGTCTCTTGCATGATACAATAGAAGATACAAAAGTAACTAAAGAAGACATTAAAAATCGTTATGGACAAGATATTTTATTTCTTGTTGAATCTGTAACTAAATTATCTGGAATAAAGTTTAATAGTAGAAATCACCAAAAAGCAGAAAATTTTATGAAGATGTTTATATCTTTTGCTAAAGATATAAGAGCTATTCTTATAAAATTAGCTGATAGGCTTCATAATTTAAAAACTATACAATATCTACCAAAAATAAAGCAAAGAAGATTTGCATTAGAATCAAAAGAGATTTTTGTTCCTTTAGCTCATAGAATAGGTATGAATAAAATTAAAATGGAAATGGAAGACATTATTTTTTCTATTTTAGAACCAAATCAACACAAAAAAATAAAAAAATTAGTTAAATCCTCTAGTAAAGATAGAGATGCATTCATTTCATCATTCATCAAACCTGTAGAAATTGAATTGGAAAAATTAAAAATTAAAGCAAACGTATTTGGAAGAGCAAAACATAATTTTTCAATAAACAATAAAATGAAATTAAAAAATATTTCTTTCTCTGAAATATATGACCAATTCGCAATAAGAATAATTGTTGATAAAGTTGAAGAATGCTACATGATTTTAGGCATGATTCATCAATTGTATACTCCAATTCAGGATAAGTTTAAAGACTATATTGCAATGCCTAAGAGTAATGGATACCAGTCAATTCATACTACTGTTTTTGGTTCAAAGGGTAAAATTGTAGAAGTGCAAATTAGAACTAATAACATGAATAGAATTGCCGAGATTGGTGTCGCTGCACATTGGATGTACAAAGAAAATTCATCAAAATTAATACATAAAGATAAATTTTTAGAACAGTTTGCATGGATTAGGGATATGATAGAAGAACTCAATAATGAAAATAAAAATCCTGAAGAATTTTTAGAAATGCTCAAAATTGATTTATTTCATGATGAAATATTTGTATTTACTCCTGATGGTGATGTTTTATCACTTGTTGAGAATGCTTCTCCAATTGACTTTGCATTTCAGGTGCATAGTGAGGTTGGTTTGAAATGTGCAGGAGCAAAAGTAAACGGTAATATTGTTCCTCTAAATACAAATTTAAAAAATGGCGACACTGTCGAAATCATGACATCAGAAAATAAACGTCCTAGCTATGCATGGTTAAAAATTGTTAAAATGCCAAAATCTAAAAATCATATTAAAAGATGGATAAAGAAAAACGAATATAGTGAAAAAATTGAACTTGGCGAGGAAATTTTAGAGAAAGGATTACGAAAATTAAAAAAATTAAAATTAATTAAAGAAATTAAAAATAATTTTAATATCTTTGATTTTTCAAATTTTGAAGAATTATTTTTAAAGTTGGCTGATGGTAAAATTACTGTTAAAGATATAGTCTTGAAATTAGAACCAAAATCAGAAAATATTAATGAAATTGCTGATGAAACTTTAACTGAAAAATTTATAAGAAAGGCCAGAGGAATTGCACATGGAGTTTCTGTTGGAGGCCTCGATAATGCACTTATTAATTATGGTAAATGTTGCAATCCGATACCAGGAGATAAAATAATAGGTTACATAACTCAAGGAAGAGGTGTAACTATCCATAGAAGTTCATGTAATAATTACCCAATAAATGTAAATAATGAAAGATTAATCGAGGTTCAATGGCAAATTTCAAATAATACTTCTTTTATGGTAAGGTTAAAAATTGAAGGTGAAGATAGGAAAGATCTCGCTAAAGATATAGTAGATTGTACTTCATCCTTGAATATGAATTTAACTAGTGTTGATATGAAAGGAGACCAAGGACTAGCCAGATGTACAATCATTGTAGAAGTGAGAGATACAAAGCAATTAAATCGTCTGCAGTCAAAACTAAAAACTATTACAAGAATTTATAAAATAGAAAGGCATTAGTTTGGAAAAAGTAACTTATAGTAAAGATGATTTAATTAGAAAGTTATCTAATAGAATTTTATTTTCACATGATGATGCAAAGTTTATGGTTGATAATTTTTTTGAAACAATCTTGGAAATACTTCAACAACCTCATGATATTGTAAGAATAGAGGTCAGAAATTTTGGGATATTTGAAGTAAAACCCACAAAAGCAAAACCTAGAGCAAGAAATCCCAGAACAAATGAAGAAATATTTGTACCGGCACATAAAAAAATTTCATTTAAGCCAGGTAAAATCTTAAAAAATCAGCTTAAAAAAGAATGGAAAGGTAAAATTGAGTAGAGTTTTAGGTATAGATTTTGGAAGTGTGAGAGTTGGATTAGCTTTGTCTGATTTAACAAAAACAATAGCTAACCCATATAAAACCTTAACTTATCAAAAAATAGACCATTTAATTGATCAACTAAGTAGCATTGCGCTAGAGAATGAAGTTAGTACTATTGTTGTCGGCGTGCCTTATAATATGAGTGGTTTAGAAACTAAACAAACTCAAACTGTAATGAACTTTATTGATTTACTTCATAAAAGATTTGATTATAAAATTAAAACTATTGATGAGAGATTAAGTTCAGTTGAAGCTGAAAAGACACTACGTGCTATGAATATTAAGACAGGACATAATAAAAGTGATATTGATAAAATAGCAGCTTCAGTGATATTACAAGAATATTTAGATTCAAACTATGCATAGTATATTTATTATAATATCAGCTTTATTGACTGGAATTTCACAACAGCCATGGGGTTATGGATTTTTGTGTTGGTTTTCTTTGTTTCCTGTCATTTATGTTTTTGATACAAATTTAAAATATAAAGAATCTTTAAAATATTCATTTTTATTTGGATTTACATATCATATATCCTTTATGTATTGGCTATCTGGTAATATTGGTATTGATAGTATTGCATTAAAATACTTCACAGCATTATTAGTTTCATTATTTCTTGGATTAAATTATATAATAATCTTCACAACCTTCACATTTGTAAAAAAATATTTTACTAATTCTTATAAAATGTATCTTTTACCATTTATATTTGTTTCAATTGAATACTTGAGATCATTTGGATTATATGGTTTTACTTGGAATTCTTTATCATATAGTCAAACTGATTTTTTAGTACCATCGCAAATTATTGAGTATACTGGAATTTATGGTTTAACTTTTTGGGTTGTAACTCTTAATGTAATTATATATGATGTCTATAATTCATTTTCAAAAAATAAAATATATTCTTTGTTTATAATTTTTGTTTTACCTTGGATTATTGGCGCTTTAATAAAAAGTAATATACCTTACTCAGAATCAACTCTAAGGACTAAAATCATTCAACCCAATATCCATCTTAATGATAGAAGACAAAATATTAATAAATCTTTAGATTCATTAATTCATCTTTCAACAATTACAAACAATGATTCAATTGATCTAATTATATGGCCAGAAACTTCTATCTCAAGCTTATTTTCAATAAATGGAAAGTATAACTACAACAAATCTAAAAAGATGAATCAATTTCTCAGTGATAACATAAATTTAGTTTCTGGTATAGAATCAAGAGAAAATAATGAAAGATATAATTCATCAATATTATTTTATGGTGATTCAATTGCTTCTATTTACAATAAGCAAAGATTAGTTCCAAATGTTGAATATACTCCAAAAATTTTTGATAAAATTGGTTACAATTTAGGGATTGCTAATTTTGGTATAGGAAATGAAAGAACAATGTTTAATATTGATGAAATCAAATTTTCATCTATGGTTTGTTTAGAATCAATTTTTCCAAACCCAACAAGACTTTTTGTTAATGAGGGCGCTAGTTTTTTAGTATACGTTGTAAATGATGGTTGGTATACGAGCGCTCCAGAACCACAGCAACATGCTAAAAGATGTATTTACAGAGCAATTGAAAATAGGAGATATGTTTTAAGATCTGCAAACACAGGAATTTCAATGGTAGTAAATCAAAATGGGAACATAGTTAATCAGTTACAGTTAAATAAGAGTGGTATAATTACTTCTAATATTGAAATTATTAGCAGTAAAACTTTTTACACAAAATATGGAGACGTGTTTTCAATTTTAAATTTAATAATTTTATTGATTATTGCTATATTTAATCATAGAAAACAAAAATTAATTAATGGTTAAAAAATATTTTATCTTTCTTCTTTTTTCATTTTCATTTTCTCAGTTACTTGATAAAATTGATTCAAATGCTTATAAGTCTTTATTAATACCTGGTTATGGAGAATATTCTCTAAACCAAAAGTCCAAATCCAAAAAATTTTTTATAGCAGAGGCAATTTTATGGACATCTTTTTTGATAAGTAGTAATGGATCAAATTGGTATGAAAACAATTATATGACATTTGGTTCTTTTCATTCAGGAATAGACTTGAATAGTGTTCCCAGCTATAAATTATCTAAATTAATTGTTCATATGAGTCAATATGATAATATGGAAGAATTTAACGAAACGATGGATAGACAGAGGCGAGACAATACTTATTCAAATTCTACTATATATGGATGGGACTGGGATAGTGATACTAATCGAAACAAATTTAATAAATTAAGAGTAAAAAATTCAAATTTAAAAAAGGCTAAAAATTTTACAATATCTGCTCTACTAATTAATAGATTAATATCATTTTTTAATGTTATTTACCTAAGTGATAAAGATTATGAGTTAAGTTCTAATTTTGAAACAATTGATAAAAATACCTTTATCTTTAATTTTAATATAAATTTTTAATCCTTTTAATTTTCCATTACTCATCATTAAATTTCGAGGCTTTTAATGCCCCGGTAGCTCAGCTGGATAGAGCAACGGCCTTCAAAGCCGTAGGTCATACGTTCGAATCGTATCCGGGGTACATAAAGGGAAACCTCTCATTTTATTGAGGGGTTTTTTCTTTTTAAGGCTATTACCAAACTTACTCGTAAAGATTCAAATAATATCAAAAAAGGGACACACAAAAAAGGGACACACCCATTCTAATATAATTTTTTTAAAATTTTTAAATATTTAATGTAAATTCCAATATGCGATACTTATTAATCATATTAAGCTTAACATTCCTTAATGCAAATTGGGA
>Ga0163111_10002443_pt1 | contig 11785 bp, 9 predicted proteins | sample CRUFie1St18metaG_FD_109645 | JGI IMG/M metagenome (GOLD analysis project Ga0163111, IMG submission 109645) | Marine microbial communities from the Costa Rica Dome - CRUD Field 142mm St18 metaG | ecosystem: Environmental > Aquatic > Marine > Oceanic > Photic zone | place: Costa Rica: the Eastern... | reverse complement strand
ATTTTAGATAGTGTTAGAGGTAAGAAAATTGAGGAATTTCCTGCATTTAATGAGATAAAAATAGACCCATTTCTTTATCAGATTTCATGTTCTAGTTTAGGATTTAATGATGAGAAGTGTATTAATCTAAGATATAATTCAACTACTGCAATAAGACTTTTAACCTCCCAATTATTACCATTTTTGGCTTCTCTTTTGGGAAGTTTATTATTGATTAGATATAGTTGGATTTTTTTAAGAAAGAAAAATACTAAATGGCCTGAGATTATAGCCCCTCCTTTATCAATAATAGATATGATTATTTTGATATCTGGTGGCTTTGTTGTTATTGGTGAAGTCGTTTTTCCTGCGCTTATTATACCAATAATAGATTTATCATTTAATAACTTAGCCTCTCCATTAAAAGAGTCTTTAAGAGTATTTATAGGCTATTGCTCAATGACTATAGCTCCTCTATTAATTATTAAATATCAATTAATGGGTCTTATATCTTCACAAATTGAAGGAGGGTGGTTGCAATGGAAAATCAAACCAATTAAAGAAGGGATTTTAAAATCAATTAGTGGATGGTTAATGATTATGCCTCTGGTCTTGCTGATTGGATGGTTAATGAATGAGATTATCGGTGATCAGGGCGGAAGTAATCCCTTGTTGGAACTTGTTTTAAATAATGATGAACTTATTCCATTGCTTTTACTTTTAATTACAACTGTTATTTTGGCTCCAGCCTTTGAGGAGTTGGTTTTTAGAGGTGTGCTTTTGCCTGTATTGGTATCAAAAGTTGGCAAAATTAATGGAGTTTTATTAAGTGCTTTAATCTTCGCTTTGGCTCATTTAAGTGTAGGAGAATTACCTCCATTATTTGTTTTAGGTATTGGTCTTGCTTTAATGAGATTGAGTTCAGGAAGACTATTCCCGTGTGCTCTTATGCATTCCCTGTGGAATGGAGTCACTTTTGCTAGTTTACTATTGGTAGCTTGATATTAAATAAATAAAACATCACCATTCCAGCTCTTGCAGTTGCTTGATCAAGGTGGTTGACTTGGAATACTTTCAAATCTTTAATTGATTAGTCATACTCTAAAAAAAAAGAAAGTAGGACAATTCCAAAATAAGAAGGTGCCAATAGTCTCTTTTAATAGTTCTTTTTCTTCAAAACAGGTTCATAGGAAATTTCCAATTCAAGCTTCTCTTCATATTCTTGTAGATGGCGCATTGGTAGGCGTAGTAACAATAGTGGCGATAATGTCTTCTATAGCTTTACATTCTCAATATTTGTGGACAAAATCTTTTACTAAACTTGAGATGACTAGGGACTTGAACCTTAGGTTATTGGAGTCAACTTCAATTCTTGAAAGCTACCTATTGAAAAATGAAAAGCTGTCTAGATCTTTAGTCCCAACTAAAGCGGAAGACCTAATATATGTGGAGATGCCAAACTTAGAAAATACTCGATCATCATTAAATGAGACCTTAATAATGGGTTTATTAGAAAAAATTGCTTCTTCCCCTATGAAGTCAGGTTATTAATAATTTTAATGAGAAGTCTTAATTCGAAGAAGAAAAGAAAGGGGCTTAAGTTGAGGACTCTTTCGCCGCTATCTGCGTATCGATTTAGAATTGTTTTTTCTCTTTTATGCTTTGGCCTTGTAGGCCTTTCTTTTAGAGTGGCTTGGCTTCAATTGTTTTTGTCTGACCAATTAAAGGCTGAAGCACGTCAAGTCCAGACAGAAAAGAAGAGTCCACTTGGAACACGTCGATCTATTTTAGATAGAAATGGAAAGCTTATAGCAATAGATGAAAAACGTTTTAAGCTTTGGGCTCATCCAAGATATTTTCATTTTCCTGGTGATTCATATGGGACAGTACGTAAGCCAGTAGAGGTCGCAAAGCTTCTTTCCTCTCCGTTATCTAAAAGTGTAAGTGAACTTGTACAGGAGTTCGGCAATTATTCCTCTGGTGTAAGGCTTGCGGAGGGCTTAACTAAAGAAAAAGCTGATGAAATTAAAAATCTTAGAATTAGTGGCATTGATTTGGAGGCGTATCCTCAAAGGTTTTATCCTCATGGTTCACTTTTTGCAAATGTAGTTGGTTTTTTAGATCTAGATAGAAGGCCTCAGGCTGGTCTAGAATTAAGTTTGGATAAAGAGCTTAAACGGCTAGAAAAAAAGAGTGTACTAAGTAAAGGAGCTGATGGAACACCATTACCTATTGGTGTTCAGCGTGGTGTGTTTGAACAAGATCAATTAAATCTTCAACTAACGTTAGATGCAAGACTCCAAGAAGTAGCCGTTAAAGAAATAAGTAAGCAAGTTAAGGCTTGGGATGCAAAAAAAGGTGTGGTAATTGTTATGGATATTGATACAGGGGAACTTTTAGCATTGGCTTCGACTCCTAGTTACGACCCAAATAAATATTGGGACTATTCACCATCTCTATTCAAAGAGTGGTCAGTTCAGGAATTATTTGAACCTGGTTCTACTTTTAAGCCAATTAATTTGGCATTGGCATTGGAGGAGGGAGTGATAAGACCAAATGGAGAAATAAATGATGATGGACTTATTACCGTTGGAGGATGGCCTCTCTCGAATTGGGATCGGAAACCTAATGGCGTACTAACTTTCCCTGAGGTATTGCAAGTCTCAAGTAATGTAGGAATGATTAAGATTATGAATAAACTAAATGCAAGTACTTACTGGCAATGGTTAAGGCGCTTAGGCATAGATGAAATTCCAGAAACTGATCTCCCAGGAGCAGTAGGTGGTCAAATAAAATCAAAGCAGATTTTTGTCAATCAACCAATAGAACCTGCAGTAGCCGCGTTTGGCCAAGGCTTTTCTATTACCCCTTTAAAATTGGCTCAATTACATGCTTTGATTGCAAATGGAGGAAAACTTGTCACGCCTCATATTACTAAAGGATTGAAAGGTGATAATGAGTCATATTTCAGTGCTCCTCCTGAATCCAAGCAGATTTTATCTCCTGAAGTAACAAATACTGTTCTTGGCTGGATGGAAACTGTTGTTTTGTTTTATGAGGAAAGTGGTATTGAGGCAAATGTTCCTGGCTATCGGATTGGAGGGAAAACAGGCACAGCACAAAAATCGCAGGACGGTCGGAATTATGATTCAAAAATTTGTAGTTTTGTCGCAAGTCTTCCTGTTGATGATCCTCGCTATGTTGTTTTAGCAGTTGTTGATGAACCTCAAAAGCCGCATGCATATGGAGCAACTGTGGCTCTGCCGGTGGTAAAAAAAATTATTGAGACTTTGCTCGTAATAGAGAAAATCCCTCCCAGTATTGGGAGAAAAGAGCATTTAGCGATAAATAACTAAGAGATGGCTAAGTTTTCACGAAAGTACTAATTAAAGGGTGAAATCTATAGAAAATTTAGCTAGTCTATAAGCCTTGAGAGATGTTTTTTTATTATGGAATCCCTTCTTACTCAATTATCGTCAATGACTGTCGTTGTTGCTGATACTGGTGATCTTGAAGCAATTAAAAAATTTCATCCCAGAGATGCTACGACAAACCCCTCTTTGATTCTTGCGGCTGCACAAATACCTGCTTATCAAAGCTTAATTGATAGAGCACTGACTACTTCAAGAGAAATGTTGGGAGCTAATGCCTCCCATGGTGATGTAGTAAAAGAAGCTTTGGATGAACTTTGTGTCGTTTTTGGTAAAGAGATTTTAAAATTAATTCCAGGACGTGTTTCAACTGAAGTTGATGCAAGACTCAGTTTTGATACGAGTGCCACTATTGAAAAAGCTAGAAAAATAATTGCAAAATACAATCAAGCGGGAATTTCTAATGATCGTGTCTTAATCAAAATTGCATCTACTTGGGAAGGTATAAAAGCAGCTGAAGTGTTAGAAAAAGAAAATATTCATTGCAACCTAACTTTATTATTTAATTTTTATCAAGCTGTTGCTTGTGCTGATGCAGGAGTAACTCTTATCTCTCCCTTCGTTGGCAGGATTTTAGATTGGTATAAAGCTGCTACAGGAAGAGATTCTTATCCAGCAGTTGAAGACCCTGGTGTTGTTTCTGTTACTAAAATATTTAATTACTTTAAATCAAATGGTTACAAGACAGAAGTGATGGGAGCAAGTTTCAGGAATATAGAGGAAATAATCGAGCTTGCAGGATGCGATTTGTTAACTATTTCACCTAAGTTACTTCAGCAGCTTGATGAAACATATTCGGACTTGCCAATTAAGCTAAATTCCCAAAAACCTTTAGTTATTGATGAGACGATTCATTTAGATCAGACATCCTTTGAACTGATGATGGCCGGAGATAAAATGGCTACTGAAAAGCTAAATGAAGGAATTATTGGTTTTAGTAAAGCAATTGATAAATTAGAAAATCAGTTAAAGGAAAGAATAGAGTTGATTGAAGGAGGGATCGCTTTGACTTTATGAACTTGACTTTTGAAAGAGTAATCTTTTGATTACTCTTTTTGCAATATCTTCATAACTCATTTGACCAGAAAGAATTTGTGCAATTCTTTTGGGAGCAGTTGGTCTTTTTACTCCTAATTGGTAACCAACTTTAGGAAAACGATAAAAGACTTGAGAAATCCTTTTACCCCAGGCCATTGAATTTCCCCATTTGGTTTTCATTGTTTTTGAGTATTCATCTAAAGAATTGACGTTTCCATCTAACCAGTAAATAAGGGTTTTAGCTGCCTCAAATCCACTCATTAAAGCAGGCCTCAACCCCTCTGCTAAGAAAGGATCGCATAATGAAGCCGCATCCCCAACGAGAAGAATCCCTTCTCCGTTTAGGTTGCTGTGGCCATTCCATACCCTTAACTTTGTTTCTTGACCAGTGACCTCTGAAGGCTCAAATCCTAAATCAGGAAGGAATGAATCAAGTATTTCTTTTACTGGAATTGTATTCTTGTTATCGAGGAAAGTTCCCATTCCAATATTCACTTCATTGTTTAATGGAAATGCCCACGCAAAACCATTGTTTACTAGGCCAAATTCAAATCTCGCGGTTTCGCTTCTTATCTTGCCCTTTCTTTTAGTTCTTCCTGAGAAAGTTGAGGCAAATACCTGTTTCTTTGGACCTAAGTTGAAATATTCAGGCCATGGGGATTGAGATCCATCAGCAATAACAACTGCTCTCGCCTCTACTTGTCTCCCGTCAAGAGATGTTATTTGCCAAATATTAGATTTCTTTTTTATGTTGACTACATTAAAGGTAGTTAATAAATTACAACCTGAATTGAGGGCTTGATCTAATAAGAAAGAATCTAGCTTTTCACGTTTGACAATCCAAAAAGGAGATGAGCCCGAGAGCTCAGCAATTATTTTATCAGTGTTACACCAGCTGAATTCTACATTTGTTATAACCTCATCAACTATCGGCATAAGTTTAAAAGGGAACCAATTTTGAACTGCCGCAGACATGCCACCTCCACAATTTTTAGGAGGTGAGGAAATATCTTTTTCAAGAATACAAACGTTTTTATTTCTATCAGCTAGATGAAATGCTGTTGCAGAGCCTGATGCTCCCCCACCCACAATGGCAACATCTATGAGGCTCAAACTTTTAAAATCTCAGCTTCTTTTTCTGAGAGTTTTTTTTCAATATCGTTAATAAAATGATCAGTCTCTTTCTGAATTGATTCTTGTTCATCTCTGCTTTGATCTTCGGAAAGATCCCCATCCTTTTCCGCTTTCTTAATTTTATCTATTGCATCACGTCTTATATTTCTTAGAGCAACTTTTCCTTCTTCTGCGTATTTTGATGCAAGCTTACAGAATTCTTTTCTACGTTCTTCAGTTAAAGGTGGAACATTGATGCGAATAAGTTTCCCATCATTATTTGGAGTAAAACCTAGATCACTTGTTGCAATCGCTTTTTCAATAGCAGCTAGTGAGCTTAAGTCGAAGGGTTGAATTGCGATAGTTTGAGAGTCAGGAGTTGAGATGGTCGCAAGAGACTTTAGTGGCGTTTCTGTCCCATAGTATTCAACTGAAATTCTGTCTAATAAAGATGTATTCGCTCTACCAGTTCTAATTGTATTGAAATTCCTTTGAGCTGCTTCTACCGATTTGCTCATTGTGATTTTTAGTTCTTGGTTTGTCATTTTCAGTAAAGTTATGGCGTAATTGATTTTGAAAAGATTAGAAGATATAGGTTTTAGCTTGAATTAGATATCCTTGATCCAATTGGCTCTCCAGAAATAGCCTTAGAAATATTTCCAGGTTGGAAAATATTAAAAACAACTATTGGTATTTTATTGTCTTTACAAAGAGCAATGGCTGTACTATCCATAACTCCGATTTCGTTGGCTAATACATCCTGAAAAGTGAGATTTTCATATTTGACAGCATCAGAGAATTTTTTTGGATCCCGATCGTAAACCCCATCAACTTTAGTTGCTTTGAAGACGACCTCAGCGTTTATTTCTGCGGCTCTAAGAGCAGCAGTGGTGTCAGTAGTAAAGAAAGGATTGCCGCATCCACCTCCAAACACAACTACCCTCCCCTTCTCAAGATGTCTGATAGCTCTTCTTCTAATATATGGTTCCGCAATCTGTTGCATATCAATAGCAGATTGTACTCTCGTTGGTACTCCTGCTCTTTCAAGTCCGTCCTGTAGTGTAATTGCATTCATTACAGTTGCGAGCATCCCTACGTAGTCAGCAGTGGCCCTATCCATTCCTGCTGCTGACCCTTTTAATCCTCTAAAGATATTTCCACCACCAACTACAATTGCTATCTGAGTTCCATTCTCAACTACCTTTGAAACATCCTTAGCAATAGATTGAACAATTTCAGGGTCAATCCCATAAGGTTTGTCTCCCATGAGAGCTTCACCACTGAGTTTTATAAGTGCTCTAGAGTATGCCATTAAAAATCATTATCCAATTGACAGTAGCAAGTTCTGAGAGAACGTCTTGATATCTGTATTGGATCCCTTGCGATGGAAATATTTAAAAGATTAGAATTAATATTCAATTCCTTCTTGTGCTTTGACCCCTTGCTCTCTAAAAGGATGATGTATTAATTTCATTTCAGTCACTAGATCAGCTATATCGATTAATTTTTTAGAAGCTCCTCTGCCAGTCAAGACTACATGTGTAAGCTCAGGTCGCAAACTTAATCCTTTTATGATTTCATTTTCATCTATATATCCAAGTTTTATTGCAACAATGATTTCATCTAAAATTACAAGTTTATAGATTGGATCTTTAATATATGATAGGGCTTTATCCCAACTTAACTGTACTAAATTTATATCTTTGTTTCTATCTTGTGTCTCCCATGTAAAACCTTCTCCGCAAGCATGAAACTTTAATTTGTCCCCAAATATTTTCAAGGCTAATGACTCTCCAGGCTCCCATCCTCCTTTGATAAATTGTATTATTGCAACTTTGTGCTTGTGACCAAGAGTTCTTATTCCCATACCTAGAGCTGCTGTCGTTTTGCCTTTTCCTTCACCTGTTGTAATTATTATAAGACCTTTTTCTTTGTTTCTTTCTTTTACTCTCTTTGTTTGTATGCCTTTTCTTTTTTCCATCCTTTGTCGATATTTTTCTTCGCTAATATTTGAGATCAAATTACCACCCATACCGATCTCTTCTGCTCTTTTGTCTAGTTTATTCAGTCTTGAATTTTCATTAGGGACATTCTGATTCATATCCTAAGATCAAAATAAAATTATATAATAAAAATAATAATTAATAAAAATAAAATAGCTATAAAAATTAATTATTTGTTTTGTTCAGATTTAGTCTTGATAGGGCGCTGTCAACTGCAATTTGCTGATCTCTTCTTGTTATCCAATGATGATAAGTTTTTGTATGTATAGAGACAGAGTGGCCCATCATTTTTGCTGCTACGGTATTTGGTAGACCTATTAAAATCGTTCTAACTGCCCAAGCATGTCTTAAGTCATAAGGAGTAAAAGATATTTTGTATCTTCTAAATTGTTCAGAAACTCTTCTTCCAATATGTTGAAGAGTTGTCTCTTTTAAATCTGTTTTAATACGAGGAAGTAAATCTGAGTAGTCAGTTATTTTGTCTAGCTCGAATAAATTAACCCATTCTGGATGAAATGGCCAAACTTGATGTTCTCCTGTTTTTGTATTAGGGAAAACTCTAAGTATTTTGTCCCCATCTTTCTTTAGACAAGATAAATCACTAAAAAAGACTTCATGATTTCTAAGCCCATAGGTTGCCATTAATCCAAAAACAAATCTCCATTTTGGATTTGGTATTAGCTGAAAACTATTAATAATTGCTTCATCACTAGGCAATTCTCTGAAATTAGATTCGTGAATTCCATAGCCACTTTGGAGCTTTTTCCAGTTTTCAGGTAGTTCTAAATTTAGATGTCTTGCTAAAGCGCTTAACGCAATTCCACATTGTTGCCTACTGCGTGAATTCTCTTTGTAGCTTAAAAGGATTTTAAGTAGTAGGTCCTCTCCTAATTTAATATTAGACTTCTTACTTACTTCAATTAGCCTGTTCATGTATGGTTTGTAAGCAGACTGCCAAGTGCTGATTCTCCCGGCTGGTGATTTGCTTTTGGAGATATCAGAAAAAAAATCTTTTTTAAATCTCTCTATTTCATTCCCAATGTTTAGCTTTTGACTTTTTATTGATGAGCAGGTTTTTTCTTTAATCCAATGAGACCAGAAAAATTGACCTTTTTTGAGTTGAAAATCAATCAGTTCGATAGCTTTTTTAGCTTCTTCTAAACCGTTAATATCAAATGGAAGCTTAAGGCTTATTCTTTGAACTTTATAAAGACTTGGAGAATTCTTATCTGGTAAAGAACCACGAATGCTTAAAACTTTACCCCTTTTTTCAATTCTTAGATTGATTCCCTTTGAATTAAGGTCTTGATTGATATCTAGTAACTTTTGATTCTCGTCCATATCATCCTGTAAATTTAGCTAGATTTACCTTGCTAAGGGTTTTTATAACCTTTTATAAGGAGTTTTTTCTAAAATGGCTCGGGTTGGTGTCCTCTTATTAAATCTCGGGGGTCCTGAGCGTATTAAAGACGTTGGACCATTTTTATATAATCTTTTTTCTGATCCAGAGATAATTCGTTTACCAGTTCGTGCTTTTCAAAAACCTTTGGCTTGGCTTATAAGCTTATTAAGAAGTAGTAAATCACAAGAAGCTTACAGATCAATAGGAGGTGGATCACCTTTACGTCGTATTACTGAGCAGCAAGCAAGAGAACTTCAAAGTTATCTTAGAAATTTAGGAATAGACGCCACTACATATGTTGCGATGAGATATTGGCATCCATTTACTGAATCAGCCGTAGCAGATATCAAGGCTGATGGTGTTAGCGAAGTAGTTGTGCTGCCTCTTTATCCTCACTTTTCTATAAGTACAAGTGGATCCAGCTTTAGAGAATTAAAAAGGTTGAGAGATAGTGACTCTGAGTTTGAGAAATTATCAATTCGATGTATTCGCAGCTGGTTTGATCATCCAGCGTATGTATCTTCAATGGCCGAACTCATAAAGAAAGAGATCTTGACTTGCGATTGCCCTGAAGATGCTCACGTTTTTTTTACTGCACACGGTGTTCCTAAAAGCTATGTCGAAGAAGCTGGCGATCCTTATCAAGATCAAATACAAAACTGTTCACTTTTGATTATTGACCAGCTTGAGAGTTCACTTGGATTTAGTAATTCGTTCTCACTTGCTTACCAAAGCAGGGTAGGTCCAGAGGAATGGTTGAAACCATATACAGAAGAAATATTAGAAAAGTTAGGAAAATCTGGCGTTAAGGAACTTGTCGTGGTTCCAATTAGTTTTGTGAGTGAGCATATTGAAACACTCCAAGAGATAGATATTGAGTACAAAGAAATTGCTACAAAAAACGGGATTGTTAATTTTAAAAGAGTTCCAGCACTTGATACATATCCTTTGTTTATTGAAGGACTCGCTGACCTGGTTTCTTCTTGCTTAAACGGTAAGGGCATTAGCTTGGAGGAGGCATCAAAATTACCTGAAAGAGTCAAACTTTATCCTCAAGAGAAATGGCAGTGGGGATGGAATAACAGTTCTGAACTATGGAATGGAAGAGTGGCAATGATTGTGTTCCTTTGCTTTTTAATGGAATTGTTAATTGGTAATGGACCTTTCCACCAAATAGGGTTGTTGTAGAGAATTTAAATATTTTTAAGTATTAATTAAATTAATAATCTCTGGTTTTTAAAATTATGCGTATTTAATTAAATCTTTGCTTAATTTAGATTAATTGAAATTGGGCATACTAGGATTTATTGTTAGTTTAGATTTTTTTCTGCCGTGACCCTGACCTCTGCATCTAAGAATATAGGAGATTCAGGAACACAAACTCAATATGAGATGTCAGGCGCTGATGCCTTGATGGATTCTCTTCGTAGGCATGGAGTAGATACTATTTTTGGTTATCCAGGTGGTGCAATTCTTCCCATATATGATGCAGTTTTCAAAGCAGAGAAAGAGGGCTGGTTAAGACATATTCTTGTTCGACATGAGCAGGGAGGGACTCATGCTGCAGATGGTTTTGCTAGAGCAACTGGGAAAGTGGGCGTCTGCTTTGGTACATCTGGGCCTGGAGCTACGAATTTAGTCACAGGTATAGCTACGGCTCAAATGGACTCCGTACCTCTTGTCGTTATCACAGGACAAGTCCCGAGGCCAGCTATTGGCACTGATGCTTTTCAAGAAACAGATATTTTTGGAATAACACTCCCAATCGTTAAGCATTCATGGGTAGTTAGAGATCCAGCTGAAATTGCAAGAGTTGTAGCTCAAGCTTTTCTTATAGCTTCATCTGGTAGACCAGGACCTGTTTTGATTGATATACCAAAAGATGTTGGACAAGAATATTTTCAATATCAACCTGTCGAGCCAGGTTCGGTAAAGCCTCAAGGCTTTGAACTTCCAATTGCACCAGAACATAAAGCCATAAGTGAAGCTTTAGATTTAATTGAAAACGCTGAGCAACCACTTCTTTATGTAGGAGGGGGTGTTATTTCATCTGGAGCTCATGAAACTCTTGCGGCGATTGCTAATAGGTATCAAATCCCCGTAACAACAACTTTGATGGGTAAGGGAGCTTTTGATGAAAGAGAACCTCTATCAGTTGGCATGCTTGGGATGCATGGAACAGCTTATGCAAACTTTGCTGTAACGGAATGTGATTTGCTGATTGCTATTGGAGCAAGATTTGATGACAGAGTTACAGGTAAATTAGATACTTTTGCACCTAAAGCAAAAGTAATTCATTTTGAGATAGATCCTGCTGAAATAAATAAAAACAGAATTGTTGAAGTTTCTGTTTTGGGAGATGTAGGAATTAGCCTTGTTAAATTATTAGATCTTAGTAATCAAAGGAAAATAAATATAAAAACTTCTAAATGGCTTGCCAAAATTAAACACTGGAAAAATGACTTTCCTTTGATGACTCCACCAAAAGAAGGAGAAATTTATCCACAAGAAGTATTAATTGCATTGAGAGATATTGCTCAAGATGCTTACATTACAACTGATGTTGGACAACATCAGATGTGGGCAGCTCAATATTTATTGAATGGACCAAGGCAATGGATTAGTAGCGCTGGACTTGGAACAATGGGGTTTGGCATGCCCGCTGCAATGGGGGTTAAAGTTGCTTTGCCTGAGGAGCAAGTGATTTGTATTGCTGGAGACGCAAGTATACTTATGAACATTCAGGAACTTGGTACTATTTCTCAGTATAAGTTGAATTTAAAAGTAATTATTATCAATAATCATTGGCAAGGAATGGT
>Ga0163111_10002441_pt1 | contig 11791 bp, 12 predicted proteins | sample CRUFie1St18metaG_FD_109645 | JGI IMG/M metagenome (GOLD analysis project Ga0163111, IMG submission 109645) | Marine microbial communities from the Costa Rica Dome - CRUD Field 142mm St18 metaG | ecosystem: Environmental > Aquatic > Marine > Oceanic > Photic zone | place: Costa Rica: the Eastern... | reverse complement strand
GGGAGCGTGGTGCAGTTAAAATATATGAAGGCCAATTATTAGCACTAAACACTTTTGTGAAAGACGAAAATTTGAAGAAACCAATAGAGGAAATGAAAGTTCATGAAAAAGAACATTGTGAATTTTTTGAGAAAGAAATTAAAAAAAGAAAAATTAAACCTACAAAATTTTTACCACTATGGGATTTACTTGGAGTTGGTTTAGGTTTTGGTTCAACAATTCTTGGTAAAAAAGCAGCAATGTTGTGTACAGCATCAGTCGAAGAGGTGATTGATAAACATTATCAAAATCAAATAGATCAACTTGGTCCTGAGGAAAAAGAACTTAAAAAAAAAATTATCAAATTCAGAGAGGACGAATTACATCATAAAGATATAGCCTATGAAAAAGGTGCATCTAAAAAAGGCTTGTATTCCATTATGGATAAAATTATCAAGACTGGTTCTAAATTAGCTATTAATATTTCAGAAAAAATTTAATTTAAGCTTCTAATTCAACGTCCCAATATAAATAGTCCATCCAACTTTTATGTAAATAATTTGGTGGAAAATTTTTACCATTACGATGTAAATCTTCAGTAGAAGGTTGATAAGGATATTGATTAAGTTTCATGCCCGATGTTTTTAATAATTTACCACCCTTTTTTACGTTACAGGCTGAACAGGCTGTTACAACATTGTCCCAATGCGTCTCTCCTCCTTTAGATCTTGGTAATAAATGGTCAAATGTTAACTCATTGCCACTTCCACAATACTGACAAGAAAATTTATCTCTTAAAAAAACATTAAATCTTGTAAAACTTGGGTTCGACTGAGGAACGATATAATCTTTCAAAGCTATAACGCTAGGTAGTTGCATATCAAATGATGGGCTCCTGACAACTCTATCATAGTTACTCACTATAATTACTCTATCTAAAAAGACTGACTTTACAGTATCTTGCCATGACCATAATGATAAAGGATAATAACTTAAAGGCCTATAATCAGCATTTAGAACTAATGCTGGACACTTTTCTAATGATACATCTTGTTCAATAAAGCTATTCATAATTTAAGTTTAGCTTAAATAAAAAACTATTTCAATATTTACAGATCATTAAAATTTTTTAAAATATATTTTAGAGCTATACTTGATGCTTCAATAGGAATATGGTGATCACAATTTTTTATTAAATGTGTCTCTATTTGAACATTATTTCTGATAAAAAAATCTTTAGCCTCTAACAGAAAGTTAGGTGAGACAACTTGATCATTTTCTCCATGGATCAATAGAGTGCTTGTTGAGGTTTTTTTTCTAGATTTTAAATCATCTTGATTAATAATTTTACCTGAAAAACCTACAATACAATTAAATTTTTGTTCTGATGTAAGACCTAAATTTATTGACATCATGCAACCTTGGCTAAAGCCAGATAAACAAATTCTATTATTTTCAAGTTGAAATTCACTCTTTATTTCATCAATAAATTTTTTTAATTTGTTTTCTGCTTTAATCGATTGCTCTAAAATATAGCTAGAGTCATCTTTAGTAAGATCAAACCATTGAAAACCTGACGGATTAATAGGACAAACCTCGTGACCATTTGGACAAATAAAGACCGTATTAGGTAAATGCCTTTTCCAGTTCATTGTTATAGTGCTTATGTCATTTCCATCACCACCATAACCATGAAGTAGTATAATTGCATTCTTGGTTTCTATGTTCTCTTGAGGTTTTATTATGATTGAATCTAGACAAAATGTCATACTACATGATTTATGTTTTTTTATTTCTAAAACATCTTACAATATAATAATGATTTCAGGAATATTAGTAAAAATTTTATCAATAATCTTGTTAGCTGCAGTTGGTATCGTTCTAATACTGGGTATTGGAACTTTATTCAAAGGTGGTGAGACAAGTAAAAAATATTCCAATAAACTTATGCAATTAAGAGTTTTATTACAATTTGTAGCGATAGTTGCTTTAGTAAGTTTTGCCTATTTTTTTAAGAATTAATTATAATCACTCAACCAATCTATAAATTTTTCATCTTCGAAATCGATTGAACCAATTATTCTTGCAAATTCATATCCATTTTTGTTAAACAAAATTGAAGTTGGTATCCCTCTCAATCCAAATTTTTTTGCTAGGGTTGTAGGAGAGTCAAAATATATTTCTAAGTTTTTTATTTCCAAATTATTAAAAAATAGAAGTGATTTATCTAAATTATCTTTACCAATATTAATTGGAAATATTTCAATATTGTCTAATTTCTTGTTAACTTGTAATAAATCTAATGATGGCATTTCTTTTTTGCATGGAGCACACCAAGTTGCCCAAAAATTTATTAAGACTAATTTTCCCCTGAAACGATCCAAATTTAATTGATTATTTTTATCGTCTAGAAATGTTATTTCATCGTACCTTTTTAACTCCTTGTTTATAACAAGATTTTTTATATTAGTAGACTCATTTGCAAATGAGTTAGTGATTAAAAAAATAAAAATAATTATAAATCTCATGTTAAAAGGTATAATTAATTAACATGACAAAAAATAAAAACAACCAGGCAATTTGGAACACCAGATTGAAAAAAAAATCATCCAGTCTCTTTCAAAAAGTTGGTAGCTCTATAGATATAGATAAAAGACTTTATAAAGAGGATATAATGGGATCTATTGCCCATGTGGAAATGCTTTTTAAACAAAAAATTATTTCATTCAAAGTTAAGAATAAGATTATTTATGGATTAAATAAAATTGAGAAAGAAATCCTGAAAAATAAATTTGAATTTAAAAAAGAATATGAAGATATTCATATGAATATTGAAAAAAAATTATTTCAAATTATTGGAGATGAAGCTGGATATATTCATACAGCCAGATCTAGAAATGATCAGGTAATAACTGATTTAAAAATATGGATGAAAACTTCTACTAAAGAAATAAACGATCATATTAACAAGTTAATAAAAACAATTTTAAAATCTGCAGAAAAAAATATCGATACTCTAATGCCAGGTTTCACGCATTTAAAAAATGCACAACCAATTTCTTTTGGACATTATTTAATGTCATATGTTGAAATGTTTACAAGAGATAAAAAAAGATTCGAAAATAATTTAACAAATCTAAATGAAAATCCTTTAGGTGTTTCGGCTTTAGCTGGAACTTCATTTAATATTGACAGAGATTATACTACAAAAAAATTAGGTTTTAAAAATCCTACTAATAATTCAATTGATACAGTGTCTGACAGAGATTTTGTTTTGGATTTCCTTTTTGCTTCATCAGTTTGTTCAATGCATATATCAAGAATTGCTGAAGAATTAATAATTTGGAATTCGGATGGATATAATTTAATTAATTTATCCGACAAAGTTGTAACTGGATCTTCAATAATGCCACAAAAAAAAAATCCAGATCTTCTTGAGTACTTAAGAGGCAAAACTGGATCTATATATGGTAATTTATTTTCTATGTTAACAATTCTTAAAGGACTTCCTCTTTCTTATTTTAAGGACCTCCAAGATGATAAACAATTAATTTTTATATCTTTTGATACTATTATAAATTGTTTGAAAATACTAAATGAGGTTTTAAATAATTTGAACCCAAATAAAAAAATGATGTTAAATTTAGCCGAATTAGGTTATATCACAGCAACCGATCTGGCTGACTATCTTGTCAAAAATCATTCGATGACTTTCAGAAATGCTTATCAAAAAACAGCTGCTATAGTCAATCTTGCTGAAAAAAAGAAAAAAAAGCTTAAGGATCTTGATATTATTGAGCTCAAAAAAATTGAACCAAAGCTAACAGAAGAGGTTTTAAAAATATTTAACTTAAAAAATTCTGTAAATTCGAAAAAATCTTATGGAGGAACATCTTTTGATAATATTAAAAAGATGATACTAAAATATAAAAAAAATAATGATTAAAAAAATTTATATAATTCTTTTTTTATGCTTGATCATGACATCCTGTGGAAAAAAAGGTGATCCTATATATAAAAACAATGGGAAAAATTTTGAAGGCACGAAACTTAAAGTGGTGCTATGAAATATAAAAAAAAAGATCTTATAATTGATGGTTTTAGGCCAGAGATATTAGCAAGAAAATATTCAACTCCGATCTATTGTTATTCTCTTAAAAAAATTAGAGAAAACATAGCTCAATTTAAAAAAAACTTTAAAAGGATAAATCCCCTTATTTGTTTTGCCGTAAAAGCAAATTCAAATAAAGTATTAATAAGAGAAATAGGTAAATTAGGACTAGGTGCGGATGTAGTTTCAATTGGTGAACTAATGAAAGCACTTAAATCAGGAATAAGGGCAGATAAAATTGTTTTTTCAGGTGTTGGAAAAACTACAGAAGAAATAAATTTTGCTATTGAAAAAAAAATTTTATTAATAAATGCTGAATCCAAGAGCGAAATCTTAGAAATAGAAAAAATTGCGTCAAAAAAGAAAAGGGCAGTTGATGTTGGTTTGAGATTAAATCCAAATACAGATGCAAAAACTTTAAGCCAAATTTCTACTGGTAAAAAGGAAAATAAGTTTGGTGTATCTGAAAAAAATTTTTATAAAATTGTTGAATATATTAAAAAATCAAAATTCCTAAGATTAAAATGTTTAAGTGTACATATAGGTAGTCAAATACTCGATTATAAACCCTATAAGAGGATGCTTAAAGTTGTAGAACGAGTTATCAGTAAAACAAATTTTAAATTTAAATATATCGATTTAGGTGGTGGCATGGGTATAGATTATGAAAAAAATAATAAAAAACTCAATTTTTTTGAATATGCTAAAAATATTCAAAAATTTCTAAAAAAAAATAATTCTAAAATTATTTTTGAACCAGGCAGAAGTATTATAGCAAATGCTGGATACCTTATATCAAAAGTAATATATATAAAAGAAGGTGATCAAAAAGATTTTATAATAATTGATGCGGCTATGAATGATTTAATGAGACCCGCTTTATATAATGCCAAACACCAAATAATGAGTGTAAAAAAAAATAATATAAAATCAAAAAAAGTTTATGAATTTGTTGGTCCGGTATGTGAAAGTACAGACAAGTTTTTGACAGTCAAAAAATTTCAAAAACTTAATGAAAAAGATCTTATTATAATTTGTGATGTAGGTGCATATGGGATGTCTTTAAGTTCAAATTATAATTTAAGACCAAAACCAATTGAATTATTAATCGCAAAATCAAAAATTAAAATTATAAGTAAAAGACAAAGTTTAAAAGAATTAGTATAATTTTTTAAATAAATGATAAAAAATTTTTTGTTCTCTTTATTTTTTTTTTCAGGAATAATTTTTATTTCAATAATTTTTCTTCCATCATTAATTTTACCACAAAAAATTGTCCTATTTGGGGGCAAGTTGATGGGGTATTGGGCATCAATTTGTTTAAAAATTTTTCTTTCAACAAAAATCACAATAAAAGGAAAAGAAAATATTATTTCTAATAATAAATTTTTTATTGCTGCCTCACATCAATCAATGTTTGAAACTTTTTTTTTACAAACAATTTTTAAATCACCAGTCTTCATTCTAAAGCAAGAACTGCTTTTAATACCAATATTTGGGTGGTACTTAAAGAAAATCGGATCTATTTCAATTAGCAGGAATAAAGTAACTAAAAATAATTTAAATTTTTTGGCAAATATTTCAAAAGTTACGAATGAAACTGACAGGCCTTTGATCATTTTTCCTCAAGCCACAAGGGTTTTACCTGATGAAAGACCACCATTTAAAAAGGGTGCTGGAAGAATTTATGAAGAGCTAAAAATTTATTGTCAACCAATAGCAATTAACTCTGGTCATGTTTGGCCCAAAAATGGACTTAAAAAATCTAACCAACAAATTACTATTTCAATATTAAAACCAATCGAACCTGGTTTAACAAAAGAGGATTTTGTTAAAATTTTAGAAAAAAATATATATTCTGAGCTTAATTTAATTAATTAACCCTTCATAGGCATTACTACAAAAATACTATCAAAGTCACTAGGATCTTTAATCAGAACTGGAGATCCTGAGTCATTAAAAAAAAGTTCAATTATTTCTCCATCAATCTGAGATGCAACATCTAGCAAATATCTTGAATTAAAACTTATGTCTAGGTCATGTTCAAATTTTGCTAAGAGTGTTTCTTTTCCGTCTCCACTATTTGTATTATTAACTGACAAATTTAAAGTATCTTTAGTCAAATTAAACTTTACACCATCTTTTTTATCAAGAGATACAGATGCAACTCTATCAACTGAGTCTAAAAACAGTTTTAAATTTATCTCCAATTTTTTTTGGTTATTTTTAGGAATAACTTGTATATAATTTGGAAATTTACCGTCAATTAATTTTGAAATAAGAGTGCTTTTATTTAGCTCAAATTTGATTTTAGATTTTAGATTACAAATTTTTACATCTCCATCGTAATTATCCAGCAATGAGCATAATTGGAAAATAGTTTTTTTAGGTAAAATAATTGGGTCAAATTCAATCTTTTGATCTAGTCTAGTTTTCGAAATAGACATTCTATGACTATCAGTTGCTACAGCAGTTAAATATTTTTTATCGTCAACTTCTGTTTGGTGCAAATATATTCCACTCAAGTAATGCCTAGTTTCGTCATTTGAAACTGAAAACTTACATTTATTAAGTAATTTTAAAAATTGTTTAGATTTTATAGTAAATTCATTTTGATCAAAATTTTCATCCATTAGAGGAAACTCGGAAGGGCTTCTGCAATTTAAATTAAAATTGGATTTTTCTGATTCTAGATGCAATTTACTTGTATCAGTTAGAGTTAGGCAAATTTTTTTTTCAGAAGAGAATTTTCGTACAATGTCATACATTATAGAAGATTGTGTAGTAGTTTTTCCCTCCTCTAAAATTTCAACATTATCAATCTGATGTATGAAAATTAGATCTAAGTCAGTTGCAGTTATTGTCAGTTTGGAATTTTGAGCAACCATCAATATATTTGATAAAATCGGTAGTGTACTTCTTTTTTCAATTACGCCCTGACAGTAGTTTAATGCTTGCTGTAAGTCTTGTTGATTTATATTAAATTTCATTTTCCTTGTTATTGTAAAGAATCTGGTTTTTAAGTTTATTAATATTATCTACCATTTCTGCGTCTTTCTCCTTTAACTTTTCAATAGTTTTTACTGAATGAATAATTGTTGTGTGATCTCTGTTAGAAAATTCTCTTCCAATTTCCGGTAATGATTTTGAAGTTAAAATTTTTGTTAAATATATAGCTGTTTGTCTAGGTCTTACTAAATATCTAGATCTTCTTGAAGACAACATCTCATTTTTACTAATTTTAAAAAATCTGCATACTAACGTTTGGATTAAATCGATGGTAACTTTATTTTCAGTCAAATTTAATAGATCTTTTAATACAACTTTTGACTCTGCCAAGTTTGGCGTTTTTTTGTAGATTCTTGAAAATGATACTAATCTATTAATTGCTCCTACAAGTTCTCTAATACTAGTAGTAATTTCTAGAGCAAGAAAGTCTTTTATCTCTTTTGAAATGTTAACCTGTTCTGAATACAGATTATTAAATTCTTCAGTTTTTTTTTCGATTATTTTTTTCCTTAACTCATAATCTGGTTTTTGGATATCAACTACTAGACCACCTGAAAATCTAGATTTAATTCTTTCTTGTATTCTTGAAAGTTTATTTGGAGCCCTATCAGCTGAGACTATTATTTGAGAACCCTTGTCAAGTAATGCATTAAATGTGTGAAAAAACTCTTCCTGCATTGCTTCTTTTCCATTCATAAATTGAATATCATCTATAAGCAATATATCTGTGTTTCTGAAATTCTCTTTAAATTTAACCATATCGTTAGCTTTTATAGATTTTACAAATTGGTACATAAATCTTTCTGCTGAGATAAACATTACTTTATTTTTATCTTTCAACTCAAAACCAATAGAATTCAATAAATGTGTTTTTCCCATTCCTACACCACCATAAATGTAAAGAGGATTGTAATGTGAAATATTTTCAGAAACTTTTAATGATGCTTCAAAAGCCAATTTATTACTTGGACCAATGATAAAATTTTCAAACCTTTTATTTGGATCAATTCGATTATATTGAAGATGAGAATCTTTTATAAAAGAAATATTTTCATTATTTTTATTCGAATTAAATTTATTTTCTTTTTGATTTGATATGTTTTGCTCAATTATTTTAAACTCAATTCTTATTAAGTCTTTTTTATAGTTTCTTATAACTTGTAAAATTTGATCTAAGTATCTTGAAGTTATCCAATCACGTATAAACCTTGTTGGGACAGATAATAGTATATAATTATTAAATTCATCAACAAAATTTATCTTTTTAAGCCAGCTCTCATAAATATCTTGGCCTAATTTATTCTTCATCTCATTTTGAATTAAGCTCCAATCTAAATTGTTAGATTTTAAATTTGTAAAGTTTTTGTTAATAATTGAATTACTCATATTTCTTGGGGAAACTTCAGTTAGAACCATAATAACATTTTTGCAACAAATAATTTCAATAAATAAAAAAAAAATAAAATCTAGGATTGTGCTGATATAAAAAAAAATAAAAATTTGTTTGACAAGCAATTTTTTTTTATATTTATAAAAATAAAATTTTTAATTGAATCAAATTAAGTTAAATATTTACTAAATCTAAATATAGTGTTGATTAGAGTTATTTTAACAGATTGTGTAGATCTTTAGGTTGAATCTAACAAACAACCTACAGTGTATTAAATTTAAATTGATGCTATCTTTTTTGTAATTCTTGAAACATTTCTAGAAGCATTCTTTTTTTTTATAATCCCAGTTTTTACAACCTTCATAAGTTCCGAATTCAACTTGGGTAAGAATTTTAAAGCCTCAGATTTTTTTTTACCTTCAATCAGTAGGTTCATTTTCTTGAGAGCATTTTTATATTTGCTTTTTCTAGCTTTATTTACAGCTGTTTGTTTAGATATTCTTCTAATTCTCTTGATTGCTGATTTTGTATTGGCCATATGCGCAGGGGTATAACTTGAGATTTTATATTGGTCAATCAAATAATTAATTATTTTTGACAGTTATTACAAAAGAAAGTGGATCTATTTGAAATATTTTTTTTTTGAATTATTCCTACACATTTAAATCGTTTGCAATTTAACCCTGCTCTTTCATAGACGTTAAACTCTTTTTGAAAATTACCTTTTTTACCTGATAAATTTTTAAAATCTTTAATACTTGAACCACCTTTTTTAATTGCATTAGTAAGAACCTTTTTAGAGATTTTAATAATTAATTTACATTCTTCGGCTTTTAATAATTTTACTTTTTTGTTTGGATTAATCTTGCTCAAAAACAAAATTTCACTAGCATAGATGTTACCAATTCCTGAAACAAATTTTTGATCTAATAAAAAATTTTTTATATTTTTCTTTTTATTTTTAAAATATGAAAAAACATAATTTAAATTAAAACTTGATTGAAAGGGTTCAGGGCCAAAAAGTACAAATCTTTTTTTTAACAAATTTGAGTTTCGAACGATTTGAAAAAAACCAAATCTTCTAGGATCATTATATACAATTTTTAAACTATCAAAAATAATTTCTACATGATTGTGTTTTTTTGGTAAAATTGGATTTGAATAAAAACTTGTGTTTGTAAAAATATTTTTTTTATTAGAGTTAACTAAATGTATTGTTCCAGACATTCCAAGATGTAATAGACAGTAGGACTTGTTTGATAAATGTAAAATTAAGTATTTTGAAAATCTGCTAATTTTGATTATTTTTTGACCTTTTAAAAAATTTTTAAAATTTATTGGGATTTTTATTCTTAAATTTCTGTTTCTAATTATTACTTTTTTAATCTTTTTTTGTTTAATCTTTTTATCTAATGACTGTCTTATAACTTCTACTTCTGGTAATTCTGGCATTTATTACTATATTCAATATATATTTATTATTATGCAACAATATTTACAAAATAAAAAGGGTCTCGTAGAAAGTGTTTTTGATCAAGTTTATGATCAGTATGATTTAATGAATGATATAATGTCATTAGGTATCCATCGGTTATGGAAAAATAATCTAATAAACATGATGAGTCCTTCTCCAAACCAAAAGTTAATTGACGTCGGATGTGGCACTGGAGATATAGCTAAGCTTTATTTAAAACATGTAAATGAAAAAACACTAGTAGCATGTGTTGATCCAAACAAAAGTATGATAAAAAAAGGTAAAGAGAAACTTAATAAATTTAAAAATATTAAGTGGGTTGTTGCACCCGCTGAAAAACTTCCAATTTCTGAAAATTCATTTGATTTTTATACGATAAGTTTTGGTTTAAGAAATACCAAAAATTTAGATAAAGCTTTATCAGAAGCATTTAGAATATTAAAACCAGGTGGGCGATATTTGTGTCTTGAATTTTCTAAGATACAAAATTCAAGTTTAAATACTATTTATAAAAATTACTCAAAACTTATACCATCTTTAGGAAAAATGGTTGTTGGTGAAAAAGAACCTTATGAATATTTGATTAAAAGTATTGATAATTTTGTGAGTCAAAATGAGTTAATTGACTTGATGAAAAAAAGTGGTTTTGAAAAATGTACATATAGAAATTTGTCTGGTGGAATAGTTTCCATACATAGTGGGTGGAAAATTTAATGTTTAAGAAGATAATCACCCTATTTAAACTTGGAAGAAAAGTAGCTCAATCAGACATATTAAATATTACTTCAAAATTCAAAGAGCCTCCAATAATTATAAAAGTTTTATTCAAGATATTATCTTTTTCATTTTCTAATAAGAAAAATGAAGATTTAAATAAAGATGAAGGTGAAAGATTATCTAGTTCACTAGAGTCAATGGGAACAACCTTCATCAAACTTGGTCAATTTTTAGCTACAAGACCAGATATTATTGGTGAAGAACTCTCTAAAAAACTCGAAAACCTACAGGACAAATTACCACCATTTTCTTTAATACAAGCTAAAGAAATTATAAAAAATGATTTAGGTGATGAAACTTATAATTCTATAATTGATTTAAGTGAACCAGTGGCTGCAGCTTCAATAGCTCAAGTTCATAAAGCAAAAATTAATGACAATGGAACAATTAAAGATGTTGCTATTAAAATTTTAAGACCTGAAATAAAAAGAATATTTAATGAAGAGATAGATGCAATGATGTTTTTTGCTTTTCTGATTGAGTCTTTTGTAAAAAAAACCAAAAGGCTTAAATTGGTTGAGGTAGTTTTTTTATTAAAAGAAATTACTAATCTTGAAATGGACCTTAGGTTTGAAGCTGCTGCCGCAAATGAATATGCAGAAAATACAAAAAATGATGTTGGATTCAGAGTTCCTCAAATATATTGGAATTTTACAAGTGAAAACGTGATGACACTTGATTGGGTTAATGGTGTTTCTATAAGAGAAACTGAAGAACTTAAAAAAAGAAACCTTAATACAGAAAAAATAGCTGAAGATATTATTCAAAATTTTTTAAGACATGCAGTAAGAGATGGTTTTTTTCATGCTGATATGCATCAAGGGAATATATTTATAGATAATGATGGTCAGATAGTGCCCATTGATTTTGGAATAATGGGAAGATTAGACAAGATGAGCAAACGTTTTTTAGCCGAAATATTATTTGGATTTATTCAAAGAGATTATCAAAAAGTTGCTGAAGTTCACTTAGTTGCTGGATTGGTTCCTAAGGGAGTTCCAATAAATGACTTGGCTCAAGCACTTAGATCTATAGGTGAGCCAATATTTGG
>Ga0163111_10002437_pt1 | contig 11795 bp, 7 predicted proteins | sample CRUFie1St18metaG_FD_109645 | JGI IMG/M metagenome (GOLD analysis project Ga0163111, IMG submission 109645) | Marine microbial communities from the Costa Rica Dome - CRUD Field 142mm St18 metaG | ecosystem: Environmental > Aquatic > Marine > Oceanic > Photic zone | place: Costa Rica: the Eastern... | reverse complement strand
CATTTTCATTGCTTTTGTTATTTTTTGAGTTGATTTAACACTTTTAATTCTTTTTTTTAAATCATCTAGACTGGGCATTTTTTATTTCTCTTTTTTATAATTTTCTATTAATTCGACTAAATGATTTTCTATGTTTTCCTCGAGTTTACCAGTCGACTCAATAGACTCTATGATTTCAGGTTTTTCTGATTTAATTTTATCAATTACTCCTTCTTCAAATTTTTTAATTTTACCTAATTCAACATCATCTAAATAACCTTTTACTCCGGTAAATACTGAAATAACCTGTTCAGCCACTGTCATTGGAGAATATTGATCTTGTTTTAGAAGTTCTGTTAGCTTTGATCCCCGGTTTAACAATTGTTGCGTTGATGCGTCTAAGTCTGAACCAAACTGGGCGAAAGCAGCCATTTCTCTATATTGAGCTAATTCTAATTTGATTGATCCGGCAACTTTTTTCATTGCCTTTGTTTGAGCTGCAGAACCAACTCTGGAGACTGATAAACCAACATTAACTGCTGGCCGTATTCCTTGGTTAAATAACTCGGTCTCTAAAAATATTTGCCCGTCTGTAATAGAAATTACATTTGTTGGAATATAAGCTGACACATCACCAGCTTGTGTTTCTATGATTGGTAAAGCTGTTAATGATCCTCCACCACTTTTTTCATTGAGCTTAGCTGCTCGTTCTAATAGCCTGCTATGAAGATAAAATACATCACCTGGATATGCTTCTCTTCCTGGAGGTCTTCTTAATAGTAAAGACATTTGTCTGTAAGCTACAGCTTGTTTAGATAAATCATCATAAACTATTAATGCGTGCATACCGTTATCTCTGAAATATTCACCTATAGTACATCCAGTATAAGGAGCTAAAAATTGTAACGGAGCAGAGTCTGAAGCTGTAGCTGCAACAATTGTAGTGTATTTTAGTGCACCAGCTTCTTCTAAAGTTTTAGTTATTTGTGCTACAGTTGAGCGTTTTTGTCCGATAGCAACATAAACACAATATAATTTTTTCTTCTCATCTGAAGAATCATTAATTTTTTTCTGATTAATTATTGCATCTATAGCTACAGCTGTTTTACCAGTCTGTCTGTCTCCAATTATTAATTCTCTTTGACCTCTTCCAATCGGTATTAATGAGTCTATTGATTTTAATCCAGTTTGCATTGGTTCATTAACTGACTGTCTTGGAATTATGCCGGGTGCTTTTACCTCGACACGTTTTCTAATTTTCGAAGAAAGAGCTCCCTTACCATCAATCGGAGTACCTAATCCATCAACAACTCTTCCTAAAAGTTCTTTTCCAACCGGAACGTCAACAATTGCATTCGTCCTTTTGATAGTGTCACCCTCTTTAATATTTTTATCGTCACCAAAGATAACTACCCCAACATTGTCATTTTCTAAATTTAATGCCATACCTTTTGAGCTATCTTCAAACTCAACCATTTCTCCAGCTTGAACATTGTCTAAACCATAGACTCTGGCAATACCGTCACCAACTGATAAAACTTTTCCAATTTCAGATATTTCAGCTTTCTCACCAAAATTTTTGATTTGATCTTTTAATAATTTTGTTACTTCTGAGGGATTAATTGCCATTTTAGTTTTCTAGCATTGCTTGTTCGTATTTTCTAAGTTTATTCTTTATTGATGTGTCAATCATTATACTTCCAAGTTGTAATTTTAATCCTCCGATTAAATTTGCATCTTGCTTATAATCAAATTTTAAAATTAATCCCATTGTCTTAGAAAACTCTTTACTTATTTCTTCTAGCTCAGATTGAGATAACTCTTTAGAGGATATTAAAGAAGCTTTTATCTCTCCTCTTTTTTTTGAACAAAGTTTTAAAAAACTCTCACAAATTTTTGCAACAAAAAAAATTCTTCTTTTTTCGATTAAAAGTAGAAAAAAATTTTTTAAATTTTTTGTAAAATCTAATTTTTCAGCTAATAAATTTATAAATATATTCTGTTGATTAATGCTTTTTGAAGGATCTTCAATAAAATTTTTAATTTCTAAAGTTCTATCTAAAAGTGTTTTAAAATTCTTCATATCGTATTCTACTTTATCTAAATCTTTTGACTCAATTGAAACTTCAAACAAAGCGCGAGAGTACCTTTCTGAAGTTTCTGTCGAGAAAGATTTATTTTTACTCATTTTAATTGTAAGAATTTATTGTGAAATTATGTGTGGTCGTACCATATGAGTAAAACTTGATCAAGTTGCCAATTATGATTTTAAGTAAAGTTGATAGGATCGACATCAACCGTAAGTTTTATTTTTGGTGAGATTTTAAGCCCATTTATGACATTTGCGATTTTTTTCTGCATTAAGAACCTGTTATTAAACCTTATTAATAGTCTAGATCTAAAATTTTTTTTTATCTTGAGCAATGGAGAGTCTACTGGTCCTAAAACCTCAAGACCCTCAATTTCACTTATTTTAGCTTTTATCTCTCTTGCGCCTTGTAAACTCAGACTTCGTTCCTTAGAAGAAATTATTATAGCGATAAGTCTAATAAATGGAGGCAGGTTATTTTTCTTTCTAATTAAAAGTTCATTTTTTATTAAATCCTCAGATTTGTTTCTAATCAGTTCGTTTAGTGTAATATCCTCGGGGCTAAGTGTTTGATATATAATTAAAGATTTTGAGCTAAAGCGTCCGGCCCTGCCGCTTAATTGATGATAAAGCTGTATATTTTTTTCAGTGGTTCTTAAATCATAGCCTCGTCCAGAGAAATCTGCATCTATTACAACGATACAATTTAATTTTGGAAAATTAAAACCTTTTGAAATCATTTGAGTTCCTATCAAAATATTTATCTTATTTTCATTAATTTCTTCAAATATTCTTTTATTTTTTTCTTTTGTTTTTAAATAGTCGCTAGAAAAAATATTGATCTTTTTATCGGGAAATATATCTTTTACCTCTTCAAATACTTTTTCTACTCCAGGTCCAAACATTATAAATTCACATTGTCCATCTAATTTACATTTTGTTTTAATTTTTTTTTCATATGAGCAGTGATGACAGATCGCTTTATTTTTAATTTTATGAAAAGTTAAATACAAAGAACAATTTTGACATATTTCTTTGTGTCCACATTTTTTACAAATTAAATACGGAGCAAACCCCCTGCGATTGATAAAGAATAATACCTGGTCGCCTTTTTCTAAAAATTTTTTAACAAAATTTATTGTTTCATTAGAAATAAATTTGTTCTTAATTTTATTTAAATTTAAATTAATTATTTTTGTTTCAGGTAAGGGATAATCATTATATCTTTTAAAAATTTTTGTCTGTCTATATTTTTTCTTACATATATTATTGTATGTTTCTAACGAAGGAATTGAGGTAACTAAATGTATCGGTATATTTTCAAAACTAGCTCGTGAGATAGCCATATCACGCGCATTATAAATCACTCCTTCGTCTTGTTTGTAAGAAGTGTCATGTTCTTCGTCCACTATAATTATTCCTAGATTTTTAAAAGGTAACAGCAAAGCTGATCTTGCGCCTATCAAAATTTTTACTTTATTGTCGATTATACCATTCCAAATTATTCTTTTCTGTTTAGGAGTTTTTTTCGAATGCCAAATTGCAGGTTCAAATCCAAAAAATTCTATAAATCTTGATTTAAAATCATTTGTTAAATAAATCTCTGGTAGCAATACAAGAGCTTGATTATTTTTTTCTATAATTTTTTTGATCCTTTCGAAATATACTAATGTTTTTCCTGAACCAGTTGTACCTAATAAAACACTTACATCAAATTTATTCTCTACCTTTTTAAGAAATCTGACCGCATTTAACTGTTCATTATTTAGTTTGAATTTTTTTTTTTTATATTTTTTAATTTCAATTATATTATCTTTAATTTTTATAAATTTATCAGACCCTCCAATTACCATCTTTAGAACAAGTCCTAGAGGAACCATATTGTAAGAAGAAAACCACTCTATAAAATCAATCAATTTTCTATCAATTGAAAATCCTGTTTTGCTTTCAATTTCTTTGATCTTTAAATTTTTTGGTTCCTTAAATTTATTTTTCCAAATAATACCAATTTCTTTTTTTGAACCAAATGGAACTACAACCAAATCCCCTAGTTTTACTTCGATTTTTGAATTATAGGTAAATGGATAATTAAAAATTTTTGGCAACAAAACTTGTGCTTTCATAAGATAATAGTATTTGAATTTATTTTATTTAAAAATGAATTGGTCTTTTATCAACAGCTAATGCTGCCTCTTTTATTGCTTCTGTATGAGTTGGGTGTGCATGACACGTCCTTGCAATGTCCTCCGAACTAGCTCCAAACTCCATCGCTAAGGCCATTTCTGCAATCATATCTCCACAGTGGGGACCAATAATATGTACACCCAATACTTTATCTGTTTTGCTATCAGCTAAAATTTTTACAAACCCCTCTGTCTCATTGTTAACTTTTGCTCGTGAATTGGCTAAAAACGGAAATTTTCCTACTTTGTAAGATTTCTTTTCTTCTTTTAATTGTTCCTCAGTTTTGCCAACTGTTGCAACTTCGGGTGAGGTGTAGATTACTCCAGGTATAACATCGTAATTAACATGACCAGCTTGCCCTGCTAGTATTTCAGCTACAGCTATACCTTCTTCCTCAGCTTTATGCGCCAGCATGGGTCCTTTTATAACATCACCTATTGCATAAATATTTTTAATTGATGTTTGTAATTTTTGATTAACTTCAATCCTTCCTTTTTTATCTTTTTTAATACCAACTTTTGCTAAATTTAGACCTTCTGTGTATGGCTTTCTTCCTACAGAAACTAATACTTTTTCAAATTCTAAAGTTTCATCTTTCGATTTTTTTAAGTCTGTATAATTTATTGAAACACTATCTAAATTACTTTTAACAGTATTGACTTTTGATCCCATAATAAATTTAATTCCCTGTTTTGTTAAAATCTTTTTGAACTCATTTGAAATTTCCCGGTCCATACCAGGAGTAATATGTTCTAGATATTCTATGACCGTAACCTCAGATCCTAACCTTGACCATACAGACCCCATTTCTAGACCAATATAACCACCGCCAATTACGGCTAATTTTTTTGGTACTTTAGTCAGAGACAAAGCACCTGTTGAAGATATTATATTTTTTTCATCTATTTCAATTCCTGGTAAAGATGAAACCGCAGAACCTGTTGCGATGACTATATTTTTAGCACTATAATTCATCTTTTTGTTATTATCATAAACTACAATGTCATTTTTTGAAAATAATACACCTTTCCCTTTTATGTAAGTTACTTTGTTTTTTTTAAATAAAAACTCAACTCCTTTAGTTAATATTTGTACTGATTTATTTTTATTTGCCATCATTTTTTCAATATTAAGTTTAATACCAGCCAACTCTATGCCTTGTTGATTAAAATCTTTTTTTGCTTTATGAAAATTTTCAGATAAGTTTAGTAGACTTTTAGACGGAATACAGCCAACATTAAGACAAGTGCCTCCTAAAGTTCCTCTAGACTCGACACATGCTGTTTTTAAACCCAATTGAGCTGCTCTAATTGCACAAACGTAGCCTCCAGGACCACCACCAATTACGACTAAATCAAAATTATCCATAACTAAATATTCAAAAAGAGTCTTTTTGGTTGCTCAAGAGACTCTTTTATAATTTTTAAAAAAGATACAGCCTCCTTACCGTCAATTATTCTGTGATCATAAGATAGTGCTAAATACATTACAGGTCTGATTTCAATATTGCCATTTACAACTATTGGTCTTTCTACAATATTATGCATACCTAGAACTGCAGACTGAGGTGGATTTAAAATTGGTGTCGATAACATAGAGCCATATATACCCCCATTAGTTATTGTAAAGGTTCCTCCTTGCAAATCTTCAATTGTGATTTTACCTTCTCTGGCCTTTTGTCCTAATTCTCCGATAGTTTTTTCTATGTCTGCAAAGGACATCTCATCAGTCTCCCTTAAAACTGGTACGACTAAACCCCTATCTGTGCCTACGGCGATACTGATATTATAATAATTTTTATAAACTATTTCTTCATTTTGAATTTCTGCATTTATAGATGGATAATTTTTTAGTCCGATTACACACGCCTTAACAAAAAACGACATAAAACCAAGTTTTACCCCATAGTTATTTTGAAATTCATCTTTATATTGATTTCTCATGGCAATTACTTCACTCATGTCAACTTCGTTAAATGTTGTTAACATTGCAGCATTTTCTTGAGCTTCTTTTAACCTTTTAGCAATTGTTAGTCTTAATCTTGTCATTTTGACTCTTTCCTCAGGCCCAAACTTTATTTTTCTTTCTGAGGGAGAAGGCTTAGTCCCCATCAAGCTCATAACATCCTCTTTTAAAATAACTCCGTTTTTACCTGTTCCCTCTATCGTACTGACATCTACGTTTGCCTCTTTAGCCATTTTCCTAGCAGCTGGAGATAGTTTTGTTTCTCTCTTTTCTTTTAAAATATTTTTATTATCAACTTTTTCTTTAAGTACTTCTTCTAAAATTAGTGGTTCTTCATTTACTTCTACTGTCTCCTCTTCTAATCTTAAAACTGGTTCTTCATCTCTAGTCTTCTTTTTTTTAGATGTAGACACTTTTTCATCCTCAAATAATTTTGGTTCTTTGCTTATCTTTTTTTTTGGGGGATTATAATTTTTTACTTCGTTATTATTGTCATCCTTATTAGAGATGTTATTGATAGTGCCAAGTAAAGATCCAACATTGACTGTTTCTCCCTCCTTTACAGCAATATTTCCAAGAACACCATTTGAAGGGGCTGGTACTTCAACATTTACTTTATCTGTCTCTAATTCAACAATTGGCTCGTCAGCTATTACTTTGTCTCCTTGAGATTTTAACCATTTAGAAACTGTAGCTTCTGTGACAGATTCACCTAAAGTTGGAACTGTAATTTTTTCTGACATTTATTTATTTAATATCTTTTCTAATATTTCTTTTTGTTGTGCAAGGTGTTTGTTTGCATTTCCAGTCGCAGTTGAAGAAGACGCCTTTCTTCCTATATATTTCACGTTGATATCTTTAAAATCAATAATTTCAAGAGTCCTCTCAATATAGTTTCTTACAGTATTCCATGCTCCCATATTTTTAGGTTCCTCTTGGCACCATATAAATTTTGCATTTGTATATCTTTTTAAAATATTAGCTAATGTTTTTGCAGGAAAAGGATACAATTGTTCTAGACGAATAAACACTACCTCATCATTTTTTGCTCGTTCTCTAGCTTCAAGAAGATCATAGTAAATTTTACCGGAACACATGACGACTTTATTTATTTTTTTATCTTTTTTTAATTGTATTAAATTATTTTTATTTATGTACGCATCGTCTTCTAAAACTCTATGAAAAGAACTTTTGGAGGCAAATTCGGATAAATTTGACAAACACCTTTTATGTCTTAATAAAGATTTAGGTGTCATAATCACTAAAGGTTTTCTAAACGCTCTGTGCATTTGCCGTCTTAGAACATGGAAATAATTAGAAGGAGTAGTGCAATTTACAACTTGAATATTTTCACCAGCACAAAGTTGAAGAAATCTTTCTAATCGTGCAGAGGAATGTTCTGGACCTTGTCCTTCATACCCGTGGGGCAATAACATAACAAGTCCACTGGCTCTTCCCCATTTTGACTCCGAAGAAGTAATAAATTGATCAATTATAACTTGGCCACCATTTGCAAAATCACCGAATTGAGCCTCCCACAATACTAATGTCTCTGGTTCAGATAAAGAGTAACCAAACTCAAATCCCAAAACCGCAAGTTCTGACAATAAACTGTCTATGACCTCAAATTTCATTTGATTTTTTTCAATATTATTAGCAGGGATGTATCTGTCGTGATTTTCTTGGTTTCTTAAAATTGCATGTCTTTGACTAAATGTTCCTCTTCCTGAGTCTTGGCCAGATAATCTTACAGAAAAACCCTCGGTCAATAAAGTTCCAATAGCTAAACTTTCCGCTGAAGACCAATCAACTTTACCAGATAAAAACATCTGATTTCTTAATTCAAATACTCTTTTTAGAGTTTTATGTGCATTAAAATTAGATGGTATGCTAAATATTTTTTTTCCAACTTTTTTTAACTTTTCCTTATCTACTCCGCTAGCCCCACGTTTATCTTTACCAAGTCCAGGTTTAAATCTTGACCAAGCACCATCAAACCACTTCAATTCTGACTTATAGTTTTTGGATGTATTAAATTCTTTTTCAAGAAAATTTTTAAATTTAATTTTTTCTTTTTGTAGCGTTTCGCTTGAGGTTAAACCTTCAGCTGATAACTTTTTTCCATACAAGTCTAATGTCGTAGGATGAAATTTAATTTTTTTATACATTATTGGCTGTGTAAAGGAAGGTTCATCTCCTTCATTGTGACCAAATCTTCTGTAACAAACCATGTCAATTACAACATCACGATTAAATTTTTGCCTATATTCAGTGGCAATTTTTGCACAATGGACAACTGCTTCTGGATCATCACCATTAACATGAAAAATTGGAGCCTGCGCAGTCTTGGCTACATCTGATGGATAAGGTGATGATCTTGCAAATCGTGGAGCTGTTGTGAAACCTATCTGATTGTTTACTATTATGTGAATAGTCCCCCCAATATTATGTCCTGGAAGCCCAGACATTGCAAAACATTCTGCGACTATACCTTGCCCTGCGAAAGCTGCGTCGCCATGTAATAAAACTGGTATTACTTTTTTTCTTAATTTATCTTTATGATAAAACTGTTTGGCTCTAACTTGACCTAAGACTACTGGATTTACCGCTTCTAAATGAGATGGATTATCTGTCAAACTTATATGAACAGAATTACCATCAAATTCTCTATTAGATGAAGCTCCTAGATGATATTTAACATCTCCTTCAAAATCTTTACTAGTGCTTACTGATTTACCAAAAAATTCACTAAATATTGCTCTAAAAGGTTTTCCCATCACATTAGCAAGTACGTTTAATCTACCCCTGTGTGGCATTCCAATCTTTATTTCTTTGGCTCCTAGATTACCGCCTCTTTTAATTATTTGCTCCAAAGCTGGAATTAATGACTCACCTCCATCAAGCCCAAATCTTTTTGTTCCAACAAATTTTACATGTAAATATTTTTCAAATCCCTCTGCCTGAATGACCTTATTTAAAATTGCTTTTTTTCCATTTTCTGTAAAAAAAATATTTTTTTCTGGACCTTCAATTCTATTTCTTATCCAAGCTTTCTCATCTGGATCGCCCATATGCATAAATTCATAACCAATTGTGGAACAGTATGTTTTTTTTAAAATTTTTAGTATTTGATTTAAGTCAGCATACTGAAGACCTAATACCCCATCTAAAAATATTTTTCTATTGAAATCTTTTTTGGTAAATCCGTAAGTTTCGGGTTTTAATTCTGGATGCTCTTTTTTTTTTTGAATCGAAAGAGGATCTAAATTTGCAATTAAGTGTCCCCTAATCCTATAAGCTCTAATTAACATAATAGCTCTCACAGAATCTTTTGAAGCCTCTTTGATAGAGGCTAAATCTGTCTCTTCTGAACTTTGATTATTTTTCACATCGTTAGAGCCAGTATTTGTCTTTATAATTTTTTTTTCTGGTGACCAACTAGGTCCATTAAGATCGTTCAAAATTAATTTTTCATTTTCACTTAAACCATCAAAAAATTTCTTCCAACTCTCAGGTAAAGAGTTTGGGTCAGATAAATAATCAGAATAGAACTGATTAATAAATTCGAAATTGATACCTGACAGGAATGACGTCTTTTTAAATGTTATATTGCTATCCGAAGATGACATTAATGTTTTATTTTAACATAAAATTGTGAAAATCAACCTTTAAGTTTGTCAAACAATGTCTTACCAATGTCTGCTGGTGATTTAGATATAGTGATTCCAGCCAATTTCATAGACTCAATCTTATCCTCAGCTCCACCTTTGCCACCAGAAATTATTGCACCTGCATGCCCCATTCTTCTTCCAGGAGGAGCGGTTAATCCAGCAATAAATCCAACCATTGGCTTTTTGACTTTTTCTCTCCTTATGAATTCAGCTGCTTCTTCCTCAGCGGAACCTCCTATTTCCCCTATCATAACTATGGACTCGGTCTCCTTGTCTTTTAAAAAAAGCTCCAAACAATCGATAAAGTTAGTCCCGTTTATTGGGTCCCCACCAATGCCAATACAAGTCGACTGTCCTATTCCATTATTAGAAGTTTGCGCAACAGCTTCATATGTTAGAGTTCCAGACCTGGATACTATACCAACTGAACCTTTTCTATGAATACTACCTGGCATAATTCCAATTTTACACTCATCTGGAGTTATAATACCAGGACAGTTTGGTCCAATAAGCCTTGAACTGCTTTTTTGTAAAATCTCTTTTACTTTTATCATATCTAAAACAGGTATCCCTTCTGTTATACAAACTATTAATTCCATCTCTGCATTTATTGCTTCAATAATTGCAGCACCTGCAAATTTTGGTGGAACATATATCATGGTAGCTTGGGCTGAAGTTTGATCTTTTGCTTCTTGAACTGAGTTAAAGACTGGAAGATTTAAATGTTTTTGACCACCTTTATTTGGCGTAACACCGCCAACAAGTTTTGTTCCATATTTTAAAGCTTGTTCTGAATGAAATGTTCCATGTGTTCCAGTGAATCCTTGGCAAATTACTTTTGTATTTTTGTTAACTAGAATAGACATCTATTTTATAGCTTCTACAATTTTTTTTGCAGCATCATTTAAATCATCAGCAGGTAGAATTTTTAAACCTGATTTATCAAGTATGTTTTTTCCCTCTTTGAAATTTGTTCCAGCCAACCTTACAACAAGAGGGACTGATAAATTTACTTGTTTTGCAGCTTCTACAACTCCTTCAGCAAGCACATCGCATCTCATTATTCCACCAAATATATTTATTAAAATACCTTTAACGTTTTTATCTGCTAAAATTAAATTGAACGCTGCGGACACTTTCTCTTTTGTAGCACCGCCACCAACGTCTAAAAAATTAGCAGGCTCTTGACCGTAAAGTTTAATAATATCCATTGTTGCCATTGCTAGACCGGCTCCGTTAACCATACAGCCTATGGAACCATTTAATTTTATATATGCCAAATCGTGTTTGCTAGCTTCTATTTCAGCAGGTTCTTCCTCATTCATATCTCTTAATCTTAAGATTTCTGGTCTTCTAAAAATAGCATTATCATCGAAATTCATTTTTGCATCTAAACAAATAATTTTTTCGTCTTTAGTAATTATTAGAGGATTAATTTCTATTAAGCTTGCATCTTTTTCTTTTAAAATTTTGTATAGAGATGAAACTAATTTTGCTGCAATTTGTTGTTGCGTTGAATTTAATTTATAGATTGAAATTATACTCTCTATCTCTTTATCACTTGGCCCATCGTTTTTAAAATCTATCTTATTTGTAAGAATTTTTTCTGGTTTTTCTTTTGCAACTTTTTCAATATCTACTCCTCCCTCTGTACTACTAATGAAAGCTATTTTTGCAGACTCCCTGTCTACCAAACAAGAAAGGTATAGTTCTTTTGAAATATCTGATGCTTCCTCAATGTATAATCTTTTTACTTCTTTGCCTTCCGGACCAGTTTGATGTGTAATAAGAACTTTACCCATCATCTTTTTTGCTTCTATTTCTAAATCCGATATATTTTTTATTAATTTTACACCACCTGCTTTTCCCCTTCCACCTGCATGGATTTGTGCCTTAAGGACAAATTG
>Ga0163111_10002436_pt1 | contig 11796 bp, 7 predicted proteins | sample CRUFie1St18metaG_FD_109645 | JGI IMG/M metagenome (GOLD analysis project Ga0163111, IMG submission 109645) | Marine microbial communities from the Costa Rica Dome - CRUD Field 142mm St18 metaG | ecosystem: Environmental > Aquatic > Marine > Oceanic > Photic zone | place: Costa Rica: the Eastern... | reverse complement strand
TCGAATGCGTCGGCGCTGTGCGACGCGCGCGTCGACGATGGAGACGGAGATGGAGCAACCGCTGGCGAACCTGGCGCGCGCGCAGGACGAGCTGCGGAACGCGCTGAGCGCGAACCTCGGGGAGCTGCGGAGCGCGCACGACGGCGTCGCGGCGGCGGCGGCGAACGCGCTCAGGGAGCGCCGGCGCGAGCGCGAGGAGAGTCGAACGGCGCTCGAGCGAGAGGCGAGCGAGCGCGCGCGGTTGGAGACGAAGCTGACGCAGTGCGAGACGGCGCTGCGGGAGACGAAGGCGGCGCTGGGAGAGGCGCGGAGCGAGGCGAAGGAGGTGCGCGAGAACGACGGCGAGGCGAGGCGAGACGCGATTCGAACGCGGACGAGACGCCGACGAGTCTGGAGAAGCGGCGAGGGACGGGGGGGGGGGTAGGATGTGGGCTTTCATGGTTTGGGACGGTTTGGGACGGTTCGGGACGGGGCGCGGAGGAAGGCGCGCGCGCGGAGGAAGGCGAGGGGGGGGGCGACGCGATCGCGGCGCGAGGGAGAGAAGGAGCGACTGACGAACGACGCGGCGCGCGACGAATCGATAGGCGAACCAACAATGCGCGCAAGAAATCCGAGATTTGACGCAAAAGCTTCAGTTGACGCTCGAAGAGAAGAAGAAGAACGAAGACGCGCTGAAACAACACGGGCAAGAGCTCAAGCAGCAGCTGATCATCATGCAAACCAAGCTCGAACGGGCGGGGGAGATGGACAAGGTGAAGGAGGAGCAGTTCGCGCAACAAGAAAACCGGCATAAAGATACGGTTGAGGAGTTCAAGAAGGCTCAAACCGAGCTCAAGCTGCAGCTCCACGACGCGCTGGCGAAGATTGAAGCCGAGCACAAGGGGATGAAGGTGCAAGAAGCCGAGGTGCTGAAGCAACGCGACGTCATCAACCGTCTCGAGGCGAAGAATGCGAGCTTGATCGCCGAGCTCGACAACACGCGCGCGCAGTGCGTGCAATGGCAACGCGAGACCGACATGGCGAAGGCTGAGATGCAACAAGCGCGAAGCGAAGCTGAAGCCGCCAAGGAGGAGCGCATGAAGGAGGAAAAGCATCGAGGCATCGCCGAGAACGAAACCGCGGACTCGCGCCGAAAGGCGGCCGAGGCCACGGCGCTCGCCGCGGACGAGAAGCAAACCAGAAAGCTCGCCGAGCAAGAGTTGGAAGCTAAGCAGAACGAATTAAAGGATCTCAAGCACAAGGCGCAAATGATGGAGAAGGATTACAAGGAAATGCTCACCGACGAAAAGCAGGCTCGGGCGCAACTGGAAGAAAACTACGAGACCTTGAAGCAAGATTCGGTGAACTTGTACAACGCGTACACGAGCTCGAACCAGCAAATCGAAGAGTACCGCATCGCGCTCGAGCGCGAAGCGCAAGAAGCGGCTGCTCTGCACGCCGCGCTCGCCAAGCAAAAGGAGGACGCCGCTCGAGACGCCGTGCGCTCTCGAAGCACGCGCGTCATCGCCCCTCCCGCTGGCTTCTTGGGCGGTTCATCTCCGTCTCCTAAGCAAGACGGACGCCGCGGTGGCGCCCGCATCGGCGAAATGGACGATATCCGATCGCCGCCATCCTTCGCAGACTAGCGTTTCGACGCCGTTTCGCTCGCGAGCGTGAATATGAGCAGACGCGCGCAGCAGTGTTTTATATCATGAAAGCATCTATTTCAGCGCGCTCGCCCACCATCGTCGTCGTCATCGCTTTCTCGCGCCCTTTTTTCGCTCGATACATCAAAACGCATCGATCGTTCGCCGCGACCGCGTCCGTCGCCTCGCCGCGTTTGAACAGAGGCGCGCTCGCCGGCGACAACCGTCCTCAAACGTCGCCGCACGACGTCCGCGCGCGCGTCGTCGCCGCACCGCGTCATCGCGCGAACGACGCTCAACGCGCTGAACGCGATCGAACGCCGCGCACGGCGTCGCTCGACGTGCGCACGACGCAAACGTCGTCGAATCAGAGATCAACCAGAACGGACGTCATGACGCCGTCGTCGAACGACGGTCGCGCGAGCGACGAAACGCGCGAAGCGCCGTCGTCGAACGCGAAAAAGATGTGGCGCAAGGTGGCGACGCCGGTGCGGAGCGCGACGAAGATAGCGTCGGCGCTGGTGGGTGGATTCTTTTGGCAGGGCGAGGACGAGGGCGACGGCTTCGAGGGCGGGGCGAAGGAGAATCGAACGATGGACGTCGGACGAGCGATGGACGAGGAACAGAGCGTGAGAACGCGTGGAAACGGTGCGGGAGGAGCAAGAGCGGGTACGACGACGACGACGGGGCGGATCGGGGAGGTCGGCGGCGCGACGAGGACGACGCGGTTCGCGAACGAGGCGGCGGCGGCGGAGACGGCGAGCGATTCGCCGACGCCGTTCACGGAGATCAGGGAGTTCTTGCGCCGAGGACAGATGGATAGAGAGCGAATGGCGCGATCGAGCGCTGGCGGGGCGTATGGCGAGATTAGTGCGGCGGTGAAGCCGCCGTCGCCGTTTGAGCGCGCGCCGGCGTTTGACGCACACGCGACTCCGGCTCGGGAGCGTCCGATGGTGGCGCAGATGGCCACGCCCGGAACGACGGGTGTGGGCGCGAGTTCTCCGGGATACGCGTCCGTGCGTCGATCGTACGGCGCGTCGGGGACGCCATCGCTTCTCGGTACGCGCGGTCGCACGGCGATAAAACCGACGATTCTGGAACCGCCAATGGAGCAGACGCCAACGCCGCCTCGCGCGAGCTTGAAGCGTGATCGTGAGCTGACTATCATGGATCTTGAGCGTGAGCGAGCGCGCGTGACGACGCCTCGACGATTGGAGTCCGCCGCGCACAGCCCTGGTCCGGGAGCGCTGGCGCGAGAGTCTGCGAGTCCGGCGTACCACACTCCCTCCGCCAAGCCAGTGACGAGCGCGGTGACGACGGATACAGCGAAACGTATATTGCAAACTTTGGATCGCTTGGCAGGTGCGCGAACGGCGACACCTATGGGTGTCGCAGCGGCGAGACCTTCGTTGTTTGCGACTAGACCCACGCAACCTGTGCAAGCGCCGTCGCCCGTCGGCGCCGCGTTTGACAAGCAAGTCACGCCGACATCGGCTACCTTTGTTGCGACTCCCAAATCGGGCGTTTCTTTTGCGACTTCGCCGATGCCCTTCATCAGTGCATCCTCGTCTGGTCGCGCGCCGACGACGCCGTACCCGACGAGTGCCGAGCCTGAGATTGAGACGCCAAACTTCAAGTTCGGCGAAGATAGCACCTTGCTCGCCACCGGTAAGAAACCAAAAGCGCCGTCCGGGCCTGTGGCTTCTGTTCCGATAAAGTTCACGTTCGGAGAAGGTCAAACAACTCCGTTGTTTACGAAGAAATCCGTCGCCGCGGCGCCAGTGAAAACAACGACGACGGTGCCACCGCCGCCGGCGCAACCGACGGCGGTCACGCAAAAGTCGGAGGAAGCGCCCGCTGCGAGTAAACCTGTCATGAATCTCTGGAGTGCGGATTTCTTGGCGAAGAATCAAGAGCATCAAAAGAAAGTGCAAGCGGCGATCGAAGAAGAAGAGAAAGCTGCGAGCAAGCCGCCTGCACCGTCGCCGTTTGCGCCGTCTGCCCCTGCCGGGGACAAGCCGGCGTTCTCGTTCGGTATTCACGCTGCGAGCAGCGCGCCCGCCCCTAGCACTGATGCGTCCGGGTTTACTTTCGGTTCCACCGCGCCCGCGGCGCCGACCTCGGCGCCGGCCTCGGCGCCAGCGTTTTCTTTTGGATCCACGGCACCGGTGAAACCAGCGGAAACCACCGAAGTGAAGAAACCGGCGGGAGAGTCTGGTTTACTCGCGTTTTTGGGCGCGTCTTCGAGCGAAGCTAAAACAGCAAGTGAACCTGCGACTGCGCCCACGTTCACATTTGGCGCGCCACCCAAGTCGCCTGATAATGTGCCCGTGAAAGTACCCGATCCTGCGCCCGCGTTTTCCTTCGGCGGCGAAACCAAAGCGCCAGAAAGTTCGAAACCGGCGAGCGCACCGTTTACGTTCGGCACGGCGACACCCGCCGCAGCCGCGGCGCCGGCGCTGTTTACGTTCGGGGCGAAACCGGTAGAGAAGGCGGCCGAACCAGAGAAGGAAAAATCACAGCTTTCGGCGTCCGCGCCCGCTTTTTCGTTTGCCGCGGGGTCGAAGAAGGAAGATGAACCGAAAGCGGCGGAGACTGCCAAGCCGTTCACCTTTGGCGCCGCACCGGCGCTGGACGCAACGAAGCCCGCGGGGGACGCGTTATTTAGCTTTGGCGGTGCTTCGGCGGAGAAGAAAGAAGAACAGCCGAAACCAGCGAGCGGTGGATTTAGCTTTGGGGCCACGGCGGCGCCCGCGTTCGGAGCTGCATCATCGGCGGTAAAGGAGGACGCCAAGCCCGTGAGCGCGCCGTTTGTGTTTGGCGGTGCGTCAACCACGCCCGCTTCGAGCGGCGGATTCACCTTTGGTGCCTCTGCGCCGCCAGCCGCACCGGCGAGCGGTGGTGGCTTCACGTTTGGTGCCGCTTCGAGCACTACCGCGGCTTCGACACCATTCGGCGGCGGTTTAAGCGTGAACACTGGTAAACCCGCGGCGAGCGTCTTCGGTCAACCGCCGAAACCGGACGAGCAACCAAATACCCCTGAACCGATGAGTCCGTTCGAATCTAGCAAGTCGCCTCTAGGTGCCGCATCAACTGGTAGTTCCCTGTTCGGTGGTGCGTCCACGAATAGTTTTGCCGCCCCTCCGGCGAGCAGCGCGCCGTCGACGAATCCGTTTGGCGGCGGCGGCGCGAATCCGTTCGCCGGCGCGTCGGCAGGCGTGACGAACCCATTCGGTGGTGCAAGCTCAACGCCCGCGTTCGGCGGCGCTGCTGCCCCATTCGGTGGTGCGTCGGCGAGTGCCAACCCTTTCGGCGGCGTTGCCGCGCCCGCACCCGCGGTTCCAGCGCCGAATCCGTTCGGCGCCAACCCCGCGCCCGCTGGCGGCTTCTCCCTGGGCGCCGGCGACGAGTCCTCGCAGGGCGGAAGAAAGCCACCGCGCAAGTTCAAGCGCCCGCCGCGCCGATAATCCCAACCAGCAAAATCACAGTTACTCGTATGAGTGTTGAAACGAAACGAACGAAAATGATTAGATTCAATCAAACGCCGTCGCAACGCGTCGTCCCGCTCGCTTTCGCGCGCGAGAGAGCGAGGGACCGGCACTTCATGACGTCCCGCGCGTGGAGTCCGCGCGTGGGCATCCGCGCGCCCCCAGAGCGTGAAAACAAACACTTCCACGCGCGTCGTCGTCGCTCGCACGCCTCCGCGTCGTCCTCGCGCGACGACGGCGTCGTCCGCACCGTGGCCAACGACCGAGAACTCTGGCTGGAGTCCTGGTTCGCGTGCGAAAATCCCGCCGCGTTGCGCGTGTTGGCCGGCATGCCCGTCGCGCAGGTCAACGCGCGTCGCATCGGTGCGCTGGACCCGGTTTCTAAAGTTTGGATTTGCGGCGGCGCGACGCTCGGGACGTTGTCCGCGGGCGCGCGAGGCGGCGGCGGCGACGCGTTCGTGCGCGAGCTCTGCAAGGTGGCCGGCGTCGAACATTTTGCCGTCGAAGACGACGATGGACGCTTGCCGTTACATCACGCCGCGGCGTTCGGACGCGAAGAAATCGTGCGCGCGCTGGTGGAGCTCGGATGCGACATCGACGCCCGAGACGAAAGCGAGGGGAGCACGGCGTTGATATTGGCGGCGTATTTTGAACGCGCCGATGCCGTGGACGCATTGCTCGATCTCGGGGCTGATTTCTCGATCCGCGATGATGGGAACGTCACCGTGGGTGGACATCTGGCGCAACGGAAGATGCGACCGCAGTTGTTGCGAGTGATGAAAGAGAGCGGTCCCGGCGGTCCCGGACGGTTGAAGCGCGGCGATAAATCTTACTTGGTCAAGCGACGTGCGCTGCAAAATGAACTCTCGGCGCTCGACGTGGACGATCTCTTAGAGTTGTCTCGTCACTGGGGCGTGCGCGGCGCGCCGGCGGAGAAAAAGAAGCTCATCGAGGCGTTGCTCGCGCGCACGCCGTGAGATCGTAGCGACCGCGGCGGTTAGTCATCGCCGCCGCGACTCCGGAACCTACGGCGCGGCGAACGCGCGCTCGCGTCGGTTAGACTATAGCAGAATTATACAGTACTTGTAGTGTAGCAGAAACAATAGTCCACAGCCCGAAAGCCAGAGGCGCCGTCGACGCCGTCGTCGTCCGTTCGCGTTCGCGTCGTCCCGCCGCTCCGCGCGTCTCCTCCGCATTCTCCCGCGCGCGCCGTCCGCGCGCCGCCGCGAGTCGGCGCGCGCGACGATGCACGGCGTCACCGCGTCTCCCCGCCTCGTCGTGCTCTACGCCTTTGTCGTGCACTTGATTTTCGTCTACGCCACGTTTGACGTGCACTTCCAGTCCCCGCTCGTCGCCGGCGTCGAGCGCGCCGACGCGCGACTGCGCGCGCCCGCGAGACGATTGGTGATATTCGTCGCCGACGGCGCGCGCGGACGCGGTGTTCGACGAAGCGCGAGGCGCGGCGCACGTGCGAAGTCGCGCGCGCGGCGGCGCGTGGGGCGTCTCGCACGCGCGAGCGCCGACGGAATCGAGACCGGGACACGTGGCGCTCTTGGGGGGGTTCTACGAGGACCCGAGCGCGATCACGAAAGGATGGAGCGCGAACCCGGTGGAGTTCGATCACCTGGTGAATCAGAGTAACAACGCGTGGGCGTGGGGCGCGCCGAGCGTGGTGCCGCTGTTCGCCGACGGCGTCGACGGAGCGAGACGGTTTTGTTACGACGAGACGCTGGAAGATTTTGCGAGCGCGAACGATCACGGGGCGTTAGATGAGTGGGTGTTCGACCGCGTGGTGCGGTTTTTAGAGAGTAATGGGGTGGAAGGCTCGAGCGAGAGCGACGCGCTGGACGGCGACGGGAACGTGTTTCTGTTGCACTTGCTGGGCTTGGATTCGAGTGGACACGCGCACAAACCGCATTCGAGCGAGTATTTCGAAAATATTAGGATAGTAGATGAAGGTGTTCGCAGAGTGGAGGCGGCGTTCGTGGAGAGGTTTGGGGATGATGGAAAGACTGCTTTTGTTTTCACCGCCGATCACGGAATGTCGAATAAAGGCGCGCACGGCGACGGCGATCCTGGGTGCACGGAAACACCGTTGGTGGTTTGGGGCGCGGGTGTCGCCAGTGGGTCACAAAAAGTCGCGGGAGCGTGTCGTGGGACGCCCGAAACGCCGAAGGATTGGGGCATGGATCCCGAGACGAGGTGCGACGTTGATCAAGCCGACGTCGCGCCTTTGGGTGCGACGCTCATTGGATTTCCACCGCCTCGTCACAACTCGGGCTTGCTCCCCAGCGCGTACTTGAGCGATAAACCCGAAGATCTTAAGTCGTTCGCGATGATTGCGAACGCCAAGCAATTGCTGGCGCTTCACGATCTCAAGGCGGCGCGCACTGCAAAGCGCGCGCTCAGCGCTTTGTTTTCTTTCAAGCTCCACCCAGATATGATTAGCGTCTCATCGCAAGTCGCGGAGTACGAGCGACTCGACCGGCTTGGTCGACACGACGACGCGACACGCGGTGCAAATCAAGTCGCGCGCGCGTGTTTGAGAGGGTTGGAATATTTACACACGTACGACCGGGCGCTTTTGCAAGCCGTCGTCGTGTCGTGTTTTGCGACGTGGATGATTTTACTTGCAGTCAATTTGCTTCCGCGAAGAAAAGGGGAATGCGAAACGCCGACTGGTATACCGTTGACGCTGGCGCTGATTTATGCCGGTGTCGTGAGCGTGATTCTTCTGGCCCGCCGCGCGCCGCCCACGTACTTTTTGTACTTCGGTCTCCCGGCGTATTTTTTGTTGGGTATCGTGAACACGCTTTCCGCTGTGAAAATAGAAAGTATCGCCGACATTAGCTTACTGAACGTCGGTATTTGTCTTGTCGGCGCGTTTGCGGTGGCTGAAACGATATGTAACGGTTTTCACGATCGCTTCGTGTTTTCATACGCGTTTGCATTCGGGTCGGCGCTTTTAGTCGCACTCGCGATACGCTTGCTGTTTCGTCGAGATTTTGACAACGCTACACGTGCCGCTGTGATGGCTATCAGCACAGCTATGTTGGCGCCGTTCACCATGCTTTCAATTGAGCTGGAAGCGAACACGGAGATGATCGTCTCAGGATTGCTTGCGAGTGCGCTCCTCGGCACCACGACGCACGTTTTGATTCGGCCGCTTGATATTTTTCAGGACGACGCCGTCGACAGGGAAACTAAGCGCCGACCGGGTCAGACTGTTTTCGCGTTGCAAATATTAATGGTTCTTACTACTGGCGTATTGGTGACCGCCGTCGACGGTTTACAGCGCGACAAGTTGCCCGTTCCAACGTCTATGCACGCCGCATCGTGGATCGTCGCGTTGATGGCACCCATCTTGCCCATGTTTTCACCACCGCGAACGCTGCCGCGAATGATTAGTGTGTTCCTTGGGTTTGCATCGACGTATGGACTGTTCTCCGTGTCGTACGAGTCCCTGTTCTACGCTTGTCTCGGGTTTTGTCTTCTTTCGTGGATGATTCTGGAGCGCGGCTTACAAGCGCCCTCGCCGGCAAAGTCCAAAATGTTCACCCGTACCATCATCCCGAGCGATCTCCGCCACGCCGCTATGTTCTTATTTCTCATCGATGCAGCCTTCTTCGGCACGGGCAATATCGCATCCATCGCATCCTTCGACCTCAGCAGCGTCTACAGATTCACCACCCGCTTCAACCCGTTCCTCATGGGCGCGCTCCTCGTCCTCAAGGTATTACTCCCCATGATCACCGTCGCCGCCGCCTTTCTCGTCGTCTTGAAATCCTCCCGCGTTCCTGCGTTCGAGTCGTACTTCATGTTTCTCATCTTGAGCGACATCATGGCTGTCAGATTCTTCTTTCAAATCACCACCGTCGGCAGTTGGCTCGACATCGGCTCGAGTGTGTCGCGTTACGCGTTGATGGGAACGCAAGTCGTCACCATTTTACCATTCTTAGCCTTGGCCCAGATCTTCACGCGAGCTTTGCCCGTGAACGGGCGTACCGCAATCATTCGCACCAAGCGCGATTAGCTTAACTTGTCTATAAATCGCGACTCGCGACGCACGACGCGTTCGCGCCGCGTTCGCCGTCGCCGCCTCACAATCAGCCTCATGAGCCGACCTTACGCCAACCCGGCGCCACCGTCCGGGGACCCCCCTAAAACGAACGATGACTTTAGGGCGATGCTTTTAAGCGGCAAATCGCGCGAGCAACCGCGCGGCGGTGCGAAAAAGTCGAAAAACTCGTCGAAAAAGCCACACGAAGTTCGAGGAAAGAATTCGTCGCGCGCGGACGAGGACGCGTACAGAGACCGCGCGCGCGAGCGGCGCGAACGCGGTGACGATGCGAATGACGCTCTGGACGGCCCAAGCGCGGAAGCCGCGCTCGGACGCGAACGTGGGGTGTTCGAGCGGGAAGACGCGGCGACGCGCGGGGACGGGACGGCGACGACGACGGAGTACGCTCGAATGAAAACGATTGAGGAGAGTAAATACCTCGGAGGAGACGTCGAAAGAACGCATTTAGTGAAAGGATTAGATTTTGCGCTGTTGAATAAGGTTCGGAGCGAGATTAAGGACACGAAGGCGATGGAAGATGAAGAGCGGGTGGCCGCGACGGCGGAACGAGAGGGCGGGAAGCCGAGATTTACAACAGCTTCGGCTCGAGCGATTTATGAGTTTATGAGGAATGGATCGAAAGCAAGCGTGCGTGGGAAAGCGCATAACATAGCAAGTGGTGCGGTAAGTTATAGTTTTGATTTAGCGGCGAACTCGAGGCGAGATGTGCCGACGACGTTGCACAAGGCGACGGACGATGACGGCATGGCGGGTGTGCGCGCGCTTCGAGCGTACGTCGATCCCGCGAAGGATGCGTCTCTTCTCGTGCGTTTGGGCAAGTTGATGCACTACTTGGCGCTGGGTTCTACCAACGCAATCAAGAAATTTCGACGGGAAGAGCGAAGAACGGCGGCGGAAGAGGCGAAGGCGAAGGCTGAAGCGGCGGCGCGCGCCGCGCGCGTCGACGCGCCGGATGCGGCGCCGGGAGACGCGTCGAGCGACGAAGACATCTTTGCCGATGCGGGAAAAGATTACGAACCGACGTACGAGAAAAAAGAGGATACGGCGGCGAGTGATAAAGATGCGACCGCGTCGCGGGCAATTTTTGGTAACGAAGCGAGTGCGCCCGCGCCCAAGGCGAAGCAAATCGCCGCCGACGACTACGTCGAAGAGGAAGACGAAGACCGCCCCGTCAACGCCTTCGCGTCGTTCGGTGATTACGACGAGTGCTACCCCGGCTACGATGTCGACATGGACGACACCGGTGGTTTTGACAAGCGCGGCGATAAGGGCAACGCCGACGGCGAAGGCGCGAGCGAAGAAGCGGCGAAGAAGGACGCGCTTCGCAAAAAGCGTCAACTCGGCAACGAGTTTAGCAAAATCCGCGCGCTCGTCAAGGACAAGTTCGGCGAAAAAGACGACGTTGCGTTCAAGGACGAATCCAAAAAGTCTAAAGCCCCCAAGCAAACCGCCCCCGCGGCTTCGAAGGAGAAACGAAGCGACGACACCGATGGCCGCGGCGGCGGCGGCGCTAGAAAAAAGCTTCGCTTGTGATACCACCATGCCTGCGTCCGCACATCGAGCCCCCATGACCGCGTCAACGCGCGCTCGATCGCACGTCGACTTTTCGCGACGCTTCGCATCGCTTCGCGCGCGCGCATCGACGAGCGCGCGCGCGTCCGCTCGCGAAAGTCCCGCGAAAGTGCAACTGGAGATGTCCCAGTGCTTCGCTTTGGTCGAGCGTCACGGGCGCGGTGCGGTGTATCTGGGCAGCGCTCGCGTGCCCGAGACGCACTCGCACTACGCACGCACGCGTGAACTCGCGAAGGACATCGCGACGTTACTAGACTGCACGACGTGGTCCGGTTTAGGTCCCGGGCTCATGGACGCGGCGACGCGCGGCGCCCTCGACGCCGAACGCGCCGCCGCGGGATTCATGATCCTCCTCGAAGCGGGCGGCGCGAGACAAGAGACTCGAGAGCATCCATATTTACCGCGCGAGTGTTACCTGAACACGAGCTTCTTCAGCGCGCGTAAGCACGGATTGGTGGACGCCGGCGTGCGCTCCGCGCTCGAAGAAAAGACGTGCTTCGTCGCGTTACCGGGCGGCGTCGGTACCCTGGACGAAATCTTCGAAATCTTAGCGCTTCTACAGCTCAAACGCATCGGCACAAGTCATCCCGTGCCGTTCATCGTCATGAATTACGATGGATGTTACGACGGGTTGTTGGAATTTTTAAGGCGCGACATGGTCGGATACGGCGCGCTCGCCGAGAACGAGCTCGCCCCGCATTGGATCGCGTGCGACACGAACGAGCAAGCCTTAGCCCACCTTCGCGATTTCTACTCAATTTAGAGCGCTTTCTTTCCTCGTCTCTGCGTCTCGAGCGCGTCGTCAGCGTTCGCGCGAGGTTCGCGACGCCGTCGCCAACCGTCCCCGACCGTCCCGGCCGCGCGTCGTCACTCATCGCCGCGTCCGACGCGTCGACGCGTCGTCGACCGCGCCGATCGCGAGTCACGCGAGTCACGCGCGTTTCGTCGTCTTCCATCGACGCGCGACGCGCGTTCGCGACGCGCGACGCGCGGTAATCGTCGAATTCCAACCAACCGACCGAATCCGACG
>Ga0163111_10002434_pt1 | contig 11798 bp, 8 predicted proteins | sample CRUFie1St18metaG_FD_109645 | JGI IMG/M metagenome (GOLD analysis project Ga0163111, IMG submission 109645) | Marine microbial communities from the Costa Rica Dome - CRUD Field 142mm St18 metaG | ecosystem: Environmental > Aquatic > Marine > Oceanic > Photic zone | place: Costa Rica: the Eastern... | reverse complement strand
GACACGGTGAGCATGTCTTTTAACGGGAGTGGATTTTTATACAAAATGGTTAGACTTTTAGTTGGTGCAGCTGTTCGGGTAGCAGAAGGCAGGGAAGATATAAAATGGATTAAAGAGATGCTACGAGATGCAGGTAAAAATAAATGTCAATACTGTGCTAAGCCTGATGGCTTGTATCTAGTTGAAGTGTCTTATTGATTTCCTTAATCTTGTTTTAAGAGATTTAACGCGCTCACAAGAGCTTTGACTCCAGCTATTTCAATTGAAGGATCAACTCCGCATCCCCATGCTTCATCTCCTTCGATTCCTTCTAGAAATATGTAAGCTGCGGAATCAGCATCAGATCCACCCTTGATCGCATGAGATCGATAATCTGTAAGTTTAAATGATTTCTGGCCAACTGACTCTAAAGCATTAACAAAAGCATTAATGGGGCCGTTTCCGGCACCCTTAATTTCATACTCTTTGCCGGCAGTTAGTATTTTTGCCTTGCAGCAAACTTGACCATCTTCTCCTTCATTATGTAATATTTCATACTCATTAAGGCAGAGTGATTTTTCAACATTCACGAATTCTTTTTTAAATGCATCAAGAATTTCCTGATTCGTTAACTCCATACCTTTAGAGTCAGCAAGTTTGTAGATTTTCGATCCTACAATTGGCTGCATTGGTTTAGGAATATCAAAACCATATTCACGGTCTAGTATATATGCAATGCCGCCCTTTCCGGACTGGCTATTGATTCTAATAATGGCTTCATAGGTTCTGCCGATGTCAGTTGGATCAATCGTTAGATAGGGAACTGCCCATTTAGATTCAGATGATCCAATTCGGTCCATTCCTTTTTTAATGGCATCCTGATGACTTCCTGAAAAAGCTGTAAATACCAAGTCACCTGCATATGGGTGCCTTTCAGGTACTTTCATTTGAGTGCAGCGCTCATAGATTTCTCTGGCTTTTGGTATATCTGAAAAGTCCAGCCCAGTCTCGATGCCGTGGCTATTCATGTTGAGTGCCACGGTAGCTATATCAAGATTGCCGGTTCTCTCCCCATTTCCAAAAAGTGTGCCTTCAACTCTATCTGCACCAGCCATAATACCTAATTCGGTAGCAGCGGTGCCGGTTCCACGATCATTATGAGTGTGTAAACTTATTTTGACAGATTCTCTATTTTTTAGGTTTTGACAAAACCACTCAATTTGATCTGCATGAACATTTGGAGTGGTCCATTCCACAGTTGCTGGGAGATTTAAAATTATTGGTTTTTCTGGGGTAGGTTGCCAGACATCCATGACGCCTTCGCAAACCTCAAGCGAGAACTCTAGTTCTGTATCAGAAAAGCTTTCAGGGGAATATTCGAGGTCAACCGTTGTTTCTGGTACGGAATCAACAAGCTCTTTGATAATAGCTGTCCCTTCGATAGCAATCTTTTTTATATCGTCCTTTGATGCTCCTCCAAAAGTGATTTCTCTTTGGAGTGGAGAAGTGGAATTGTAAATATGTACTATGGCATTCGGAACCCCCTCAATTGCTTCAAAAGTTTTTTTAATCAAGTGTTCTCGTGCTTGTACAAGGCACTGTAAGCGCACGTCAGAAGGTATAAGCTTATCTTCTACTAATTTACGAACGAAGTTAAACTCGGTTTCAGAAGCTGAAGGAAAACCGATTTCAATTTCTTTGAAACCAATTTCTACAAGCAATTCGAATAGCTCTAATTTTTGGGACACGTTCATTGGCACGGCAAGTGCCTGGTTTCCATCCCTAAGGTCGACGCTGCACCAAATAGGTGAACTCGAGATAGTATTATCTGGCCATGTACGATTAGGAAGATCGACAGCTTTGAAGGCTTTGTACTTATTTAAGCTAGATGGCTTCATTGAGTTTCGGGGGAAGATTCGCCCATTATTCCTTAAGTTCTAAAGGTTAGTTTTTATGTTTTAAGCTAATTACCAAGATAAAGTAATAATGTTGACTGGGTTAAATCTTCCACAGCCATTACTTTGAAATATTTTCTTAGCGCATTCATAATTTTGAGGCTTTTCAAGATAATGCGTTGAATTGTGAAGTCAATATTGGCTATATGAGCCGAAAATGCGTCATCTCCTAAAACATGCGTCAAATTATTGTTATAGAGAATAGGTAGTTAAATTCAGGCAAATATTATTCTGAGGATTATAATTTTATATTAATTGCCAGTTTCAGATTGTCATAATGGCTTCTTAGCTCTTTTCTTAATGCTATATGAAAAGTATGACTGGATTTGGCAATGGTGAGGTTCTTATAGGTGACTTGCTGTATCGAGTTGAAATCTCATCAGTGAATAGAAAACAGGCAGATATTGTTATTAATATGCCACGTGAGCTCACGGCTCTTGAAACTCGTGTTAGAAAAATGATTAAAGAGTCAGTTTCTCGAGGCAGGGTTAATGTAAATATTTTTGTTAAAGCTTCGAGTTCTGAAGGTGGTACAATTAATGTTAACAAAGATTTGGCCAAACAATACTATGAAGCGTTGCAGGGTTTAGAGTTAGATTTGGGGGGCAATAATTTTACTGAGAATTTTGATCCCATGCGTGCAAATGGAGTAATAAATTTTGGGGTCTCCTTACCTGAGGCGGAGGACGCATGGGTACATGTTCAAGAGGCTTTAAGTCAAGCCGTTGCGCATTTAATTAAAATGAGATCAGATGAAGGGGCTCACCTAAAGGCAGATTTGGAAGTTAGGCTTGATAAGATTAAGAATAATTTAGAGAGAATTTCAGAGTACGCTTCGCATGTCGTAGAGCGTCACAAAGAGAACTTATTTAAAAGGTTAGCCGCTTCGGGTTTAGAGTTGGATTTAAATGATGAGCGCGTAATCAAAGAGATCGGAATTTTTGCAGACAGATGCGATATCACGGAAGAAATTACCAGACTCGAAAGTCATTTTATTCAATCGGAAAAATATTTTTCTAGTAATGAAGCAGTTGGAAGGCCCCTAGACTTTCTCGTTCAAGAAATTAGCCGAGAGCTTAATACTATTGGTAGTAAAGCTAATGATGCGAACATTGCGCAATCGATAGTGGAGACTAAAACAGAACTGGAGAAAATTAGAGAGCAGGTTCAAAACGTTGAATAAATTCTTATGGAAAATTTAGATTATTCTCAGCAATCCAGATCCGGTATCCTGTTTTTATTGTCTGGGCCAGCAGGATCTGGAAAGTCGACTCTCTTGAGACGCGCTCTTAATGAATGTGATAATGTTTTCTTTTCCATTTCATGTACAACAAGACCACCTAGAGAAGGGGAAACTGATGGTAAGGATTATCATTTTTTGAACGATGATGAGTTTAACTCAAAGATAGAGAATAATGAATTCTTAGAGCATGCGATCGTGCATAAATGGAAATATGGGACCATAAGGGATTCAGTAAAAAAAGTCCTAGAGGACGGAAAAGACATTATAATGGATATAGACGTACAAGGGGCGCGGCAAGTGAGAGAATGTGCTGATGGGGTTATATCTAGTGCACTAGTAGATATATTTATTACTACAAAAGACGTTTCTGAACTTGAGACAAGGTTGCGAGGGCGAGGTAGTGAGGATTCTGAGACCTTTAATCTAAGAATGAAAACTGCAAGTGAAGAACTTAAGGAATGGGATAGCTATACCTATTGTATTATTAGTGGGACGCCTGATGAGGATTTTGAGACCTTATCCTCTATAATAAAATCGGAGAGGACAAAAGTGCAAAGAATGAGCAATTAGCGTAACGCGTTTCTGTACGTCACAATTCCACTAGCAATTCCACTAGAGAGTATCGACAGATAAGAGGAGCTAGCGATTTTTTTAGCTTCAACAGGGTTGCTTAAAAATCCTCCTTCTATGAGTACCGCAGGCATTGATAAACCAGCCAATACAGTGAACCTGTCTCTTTTAATGCCTCTATCATCCGCTTGTGTTTTCTTCATAATGGATGCATGGACCGCAGTAGCCAAAGCTATATTTTCTGAGTCTCTGACATTACCCTTCAGAAAATTATTTCGAACACCTCTGTCATTATGAGTTCCAGAACCTTGAGGGCTTAGCGCATAAGTTTCTATTCCTTTAGCGGTGTTGTTAATAAAAGAGTTGAAGTGAATTGATACAAAGATGGCATTTGGAATTCGGTTAGCGAATTGGACGCGTTTACCAAGTGTGGGATAAAGGTCGGAAGATCGCGTCATTCGGACCCTGAAACCTTTCCTCTCTAAGTCTTTCATTAGAATTTTGGAAAGTCGAAGATTAAAGTCTTTTTCTTTTCCGTAATTATTTACGCTACCAGGGTCGCTGCCGCCATGACCAGGATCAATAATGACAGTATCAAACCGCTTCGCAGTTTTAATGTAACTAGGACGAAGAACGGGATCTATAAGCTTAGCTAAATCAATTCTTGAAAAAAGATAATCACTATTTTTTGAGATAACCTTATAACTTAAACGAAATAATACAGAGTTGATGTATAAATTGTCTGAGCCGTTTTTTATGCTCATTGTGATCTTGCCAGATTGAAACTTTAAATTTCCATTAGTAATTTTTAGAGAATCGAATCGATAAAAATTTTTGATGTTTTCTGCCGTCACATAGTCCCGACCATTCTGTTTAATAATGTTCCAAGCGGCACCATTTGCTATAGGAGTAATGAGAAAAAATAAGATGAATAGAATGAATCCCAGCCTTGGAATACATTTTTTTTGGAGTTTTTTTGGGAAATTAATCAGGGCTAAATGTGCGGTTTTGAGGTTAATTTAAGTCAATATGGGCATGAGTTTAATGCTATAATTAAATTCACTATTAATTAGATTTTGCAAATTGGGTTTCTTTCAAGTTATTTCCGATCTCATGTCAGTCGAAATATCAAAGGCTTACGAACCAACAAAAGTTGAAGAAAAGTGGTTTTCCAAGTGGATTAGCGCTAAAGCTTTCCATGCAGATCCTTCATCCGATAAGGAAGATTACGGTATTGTAATCCCACCGCCTAACGTTACGGGCGTCCTTACTCTTGGTCACGTTTTAAATAATTCTATTCAAGATATTTTGGCAAGGCGTGCTCGATCAAAGGGCAAAGAGGTTCTTTGGTTGCCTGGAACTGATCATGCAGGTATCGCGACTCAGTCAAAAGTAGAAAAACATTTAAGAGAGACTGAAGGCAAGGGTCGTCGCGATATAGGTCGAGAAGCCTTTCTTGAACGTGCTTGGGAATGGAAAGAAAAGCATGGAGGCATCATTATAAAACAATTGCAGAAGTTGGGGTGCTCATGTGACTGGGGCAGGGAGCGTTTCACAATGGATGAAGAGTACTCACTAGAAGTTCAAAAATGCTTCGTTCATTTTTTTAATAGTGGGAAAATATACCGAGGAAAGAGAATGGTTAATTGGTGCCCGTCTTCTTTAACGGCTCTTTCGGATGAGGAGGTGATAATGAAACCTCAAAAGAGTAAGCTTTTTTATATGAGGTACGAAATCGTTGGTCGTGAAGGAGAGTACCTAGAGATAGCAACGACAAGACCGGAAACGCTAATGGGTGATAGTGCTGTGGCTGTTAACCCTAAGGATGAAAGGTATGCTGGCCTTATAGGAGAGAAAGCTCTTAGGCCATTTCCCGAGGCTGAGATACCAATTATAGCCGATGAACATATTGATCCAGAATTCGGCACTGGAGTTCTTAAGGTGACTCCTGCTCATGATAAAGCTGATTTTGAAATAGGCATAAAGAATGATCTTGAAATTATTGATGTTCTTAATGCAGACGGAACTCTTAATGAGTTAGCAGGTGCAGAATTTTCAGGTATGGATAGGTTTGAGGCTAGAGATCATGTTGCTGCAAAACTTGATGACATGGGATTACTTGTGAGAGTGGAGGATTATGAAAATAACGTTGGATTTAGCGAAAGAGCCGATGTTCCAATAGAGCCTAGAATATCGATGCAATGGTTTTTGAAGTATCCAAAAGTCGAAGAATCAATTGCTGCAGTCTCCGATCATAATATTCAGTTTAGACCTGAAAGGTGGGCCAAGACTTACAGTCACTGGATGCAAAACATTCAAGATTGGTGCATTAGTCGACAGCTTTGGTGGGGACATCGTATTCCAGTTTGGTATCGTAAAGACCGTGCAGAAGAATTACAAAGTGCTGAATCTCTCGATAAAGAAACGGCTGGTGATGCTTTGCATGTTGGTGTTGATCCTCCTCAAGATGTAGAAAATTGGATTCAAGATGATGACGTTCTTGATACATGGTTTAGTTCATGGCTATGGCCATTTGCAACTATGGATGACCCGACAAGACAAAAATTTTATCCAACGGCAGACCTCGTAACGGGCCCAGACATTATATTCTTTTGGGTGGCTCGTATGATAATGGCTGGTTATGAATTTACTGATGATAAGCCATTCTCGAATGTTTTCTTTACGAGTATTATCAGAGACAAAAAAGGAAGGAAGATGTCAAAGAGTTTAGGTAATTCACCTGATCCTCTTGATCTTATCGCTAAGTATGGCGCTGATGCTCTTCGTTTTTCCATCATGCGAATCGCACCTTCTGGAACAGACGTTCGTTTTATTGAAAATAAAAATAAAGATGAAGCTGATGGAAATGATTATCCACAAGTTGAGGAAGGGCGAAATTTTGCTAATAAGCTTTGGAATGCTGCAAGGTTTCGTCAGATGCAAGGAAGTAATGATGAGGTTAAAAAACTTCCCGGTTTTGAAAAATTATCAATTTATGATATAGACATTCTTAGTAAATTGGATTCTCTCAATGAGGAATTAAGCGAATCGTATTCATCCTACAAGTTTCAAGAAATAGCGAATAAACTGTATGAATTCTTTTGGAGTGAGTTTTGTGACTGGTATCTTGAGTCCATTAAGTTGAGTTTAAGAGATGACGCTGATCAGGAACGCAGAAAAATTGTGCTGACCGTATTTGATACCATCTTATCTGGATATTTGATGCAACTTCATCCTTATATGCCTCATATTACAGAGGAGCTTTGGGAAAAACTTGGTTTTGGTAATGACGGCGAGTTACTAATGCAGCGCATTTTGCCAAAGGAAAAAATACTTTCTGGATACGATAAAAACCTAGTTCAAGAAGCGTCTAACAAAACGAGCGCTATACATGAAGCAACGACCAAGGCTCGTCATATTAAAGCTCAGTATAATTTAGCAGCTAACCGCAATGTGAAATTTTTATTACAGACTCAAAGTAATTGGGTTCAGGGTGAGTTGGAAGTATTAAAGTTGCTCTGTGGCGCAGGCGAAATTGTTATTGATAACTCATACGAACCCAGTCCTGGCACACCAACATTCCTTACTCAAATTGGAAAAATGTTCATGCCACTTGAGGGACTCGTTGATATTGTGGCAGAAAAGACAAGAATTAATAAAGAAATTCAGAAAGTCGAAAAGGATTTAAAACAAACGGTTGGTAAATTATCTAATCCAAAATTCACGGAGCGCGCGCCTCAAGAAGTTGTTCAAGAAAACCTTGATAGAAAAGATTCTATGAAGAAAAAATTAGAGCAGTTACAGGAAATGTTGCAGAATCTTTCTTAAATGTGTAGATGTCTACAGAGTAAATTAATAATTAATTAGTGGACACTGAAAAAGACAGCTCTGACAAAGCAACAAAAAGCTATTTGGAAAATAATGAAGACGACCAGGTTTCTTCAATCGAATGGCATGAAGCTAGTGTAGATACTGAGGGTGATATTGAAGATTTAGCCGAGGTCGTAATTACTAGCAATATCGATAAAGAAATAGAGCCGTTACATCACACTAGTTCAATTAGCGGAAATAGACCCGTTGATCTATCTTCAATTAGGAATGAAACTGATGAGATCACTCAAAAAAGTTATTTACAAAATGCTGAAGAAGAGAGTGATTTTTTGGACAAATCAAAGCTCGTAAGCGTTGATGATTATAGGGAAGGTAAAACACTGGTGAAACCTCTTGAGGGAAGACATTTCGGCAATAGAACAGGTTTTGAGGATGCAAAGCCAAGTTTCTTATCGGGTCGTTTTGCGCAGTATAAAGAGCGGGGGGTTCCGTACCCTCAGCCTAGAAAGCTTTTTTATACAAGTTTACTGGTCATGATGACTCGAGCGGCCCTTCTAGTCACGCTCGGGATTCTTGTTCTTTCATTTTTTGTTGCAACGACCGGCATCATTATGAATAAGACTGACTTTGGTCTTTGGGTGGTTGTTCCTGTAGTTAGTATATTTTTGTTATTGTGCGTGATTCACTTTACAGCCACTAATCAAACAAGATGTAGAGTTTGTAGTTGCCAGTTCTATAGATTTCGGAGGTGTGATAAACACCGTCTTGCACACCGAATTCCAATATTTGGATATGCATTTGGTTCAGCCTTGCACTTGGTTTTATTTAAATGGATGCGATGCATGTATTGTGGTACAGCAATTCGTTTGCGGCAAAAAAAGGAACAAGAAGAAACGACCGAAGAATAAAATTTTTTGTTCACTCACGGTTTTTGGAATCGATCCATATTGTGACTGGTCCGTCATTTGTCAGTTCGATTTGCATAGACGCACCAAATTTTCCTGAGCAGATATTTTGTTGAGTTTTGCTTTTGATCTGAGAAATAAACATTTCATAAAGAGGCATAGCATGCTCAGGCTTTGATGCTTTGATGAAGGAAGGTCGGTTTCCTTTTTTTGTGCTAGCATGTAGAGTAAATTGACTGACTACAAGAATTTGGCCATTTACATCATTGACTGAAAGATTCATCTGACTGGATTCATCTTCAAAGATCCTCATTTTTGATATTTTGGAAGTCAGCCATTCAACATCCTGCTCAGAATCTTCATCTTCTATACCCAATAAAACTAATAAGCCATGATCAATTTTACTGTATTCTTCATTAGATATATGGACTGAAGCTGAAGAGACTCTTTGAATTAGTGTTCTCATGAATGGATTATTATATTCGAATAAAATACCATCTATTTCGTCAATTGGTAAGCATTCCTTAAATAAAGAGAAAGCTGAAAAATCGTTTCCCAGCATTGACAGCATTAAGACCAGAGGATATCTAACAGACTCGCTTGAGAAATCGAGTGTAATTATGCTTTGAGTATAATGGCGAGGTAGCAAAGTGGTAATGCGCTGGTCTGCAAAACCGGTATCGCGGGTTCGATTCCCGCCCTCGCCTTACTTTGGATTATTTAATCAGTGATCTGAGAAATGTTTGTTAGTTGCCATGATGGCAATTTAGGATCAACCTTCTGATTAATAATTATGAAAAAGATTAGCTATCAATTTATTGGTTCGAAGGCTCTATCGATAACAATGATCAAGGTTTTTGGGGTCTTATTGATTCTATCAGCCAATGTTTCTGGAAATGTCTATAAATCAAAGATTAATCCTAACTGGTCTAAGGAAAATTCTTATTTTTGGTATCGGAATAATTTAGCAAAGGGACAAATTGAATTCGTTCTGGTTGATCTCAACAAAGGAGTGCGTCGCCTCGCTTTTGATCACAAAAAGTTAGCAAATTCATTATCTAATATTGCTAACAATAAAGTGCGACCTGAACAGCTTCCCATTAACGATTTGGGATTTGATCTAAAGGAGAATACAACTTTTTTTCGAGCAATGGGAAAGTTTTACTCTTGTGACCTTAATACCTATGAGTTGACTCAAATCGAAAGGCCTAAGGCATTGATTAAAGAAAAAGATCCCAAGCCCCAAAAACCAGAGGAAAAAAGATCTAATTCAGATAGACCTAAAAGAGAAATTTCTCCTGACGGTCGTTGGAAAGCTTTTGTGCGCGATCATAATTTGTTTGTACGCGAAACGGATGGAGTTAATGAAATTCAGTTAAGTGAAGACGGTGAAAAAGGTAATTCCTATCAAGAACCGTATTGGGCCCCTAACTCAAATAACTTAATAGCTTTCCGTATCAATCCTGATGAAGTTGGTGAAGTTCATTTACATGAGTCATCTCCCAAGGGGGGTGGAAGAGCAAAGCTTTATACCCGACGCTATGCTCTTCCAGGTGACAAATTTACAGAGCATGAGCTTAATTGGTTTGATATTGAAAATAAAAAACACACCAAGCCAGAAGTTGGGATCATAGATTTTAGAGGGTTTACAGGGTTTAGACTAAGATGGACTCAGGATGGGAGGTATTTCAGATATCAGAAAATTGATCGAGGGCATCAGAGATTCAGAGTTATCGAGGTAGATATTTTCACAGGAAACTTTAGAAATATTATTGATGAAAAAACCGAAACATTTATTTGGACTGAGCACCCAAAAAATTTGGGAGTTCCTTTAGTGAATTGGTTGGATGAGACCGATGAGATCGTTTATTTATCCGAGAGTGACGGTTGGAGGCACCTTTACCTCATTGATGTAAAGACCGGGAAAACAAAGAACCAAATCACTAAGGGCCAATTCGTGGTTCGCTATGTCGATTGGATTGATCATGAAAAGAGGCAGATTTGGTTTAGAGCCTCTGGTCTTAACAAAGATCAGGACCCTTACCTGATGCATTACTATAGGATCAACTTTGATGGGTCCGAATTTACTCCTCTAACTGAAGGTAATGGTTGGCACAACATTACTTATTCGCCAGATCGTAAATATATTATTGATCAATATTCTCGAGTTGATATGGCCCCTGTTAATGAATTGCGACGAGTCTCTGATGGTTCACTTGTGTGTGAATTAGAGAAGGCCGACATTACAGAACTCATTGCGAGTGGATGGGAGGCTCCGGAAGTTTTTAAGTCTAATGCGCGGGATGGGAAGACTAGCATATGGGGCATTGTGGCTAAGCCAAAAGACTTTGACCCTTCAAAGAAGTATCCTGTCATTGAAGATATGTATGCAGGCCCTCACGATTCTTATGTGCCAAAACAGTTTAGCGCTGGTAGGAGGTTTGCTTCCTGGACGGACATGGGATTTGTTGTCGTTAAGATTGATGGCATGGGTACGGCAAATCGATCCAAGGCATTTCATGACGTGTGTTGGAAAAATTTAAAAGACGCTGGTTTCCCAGACCGGATTCTTTGGCATAAAGACTACGCTAAAAATAATCCTTGGTATGATATTTCTAGGGTAGGCATACATGGGGGCTCTGCTGGGGGGCAGAGTTCAACTGGAGCGCTTCTCTTTCACCCGGAATTTTACAAAGTTGCTGTTTCATCATGTGGTTGTCACGATAACCGGATGGATAAAGCGTCATGGAATGAACAATGGATGGGGTATCCAGTTGGCCCTCAGTATTCAGCATCATCAAATATAGATAATGCTCACCGGTTAAAGGGTCGGCTATTATTAATTGTTGGAGAGATGGATAATAATGTTCCACCAGAATCGACGCTGCGACTCGTTGACGCTTTGATAAAATCCAATAAGGATTTCGATATGATTTTTCAGCCTGGCGGAGGTCATGGCGGAGGAGGTCGGCACGGAGATAGAAGGCGTAAGGATTTTTTCCGAAAGCATTTGCTTGGAATTGAGCCACCTAATTACAATTTAGTCAATTAGCTCTATAAAGCTTGTGTCGGTAGTCATTAAAGAGATTCAAGCTGAGGATCGAAGATTTGATCTTTTAGATGGGGCTGGTACGGATGCTGTTCATAAAGACCCACAGTATGGATATGGCGTCACAAGGATTACGACTGATGATAAAAAATTTTTTGGTACCGGTATTGCTTATACTCTTGGAGGCGGAACTGAACTTGTTAGATATGCCATTAAACTATTATCCCATGAGCTCGTTGGCAAAGACATTGAAGTATTGATGTCAG
>Ga0163111_10002432_pt1 | contig 11799 bp, 9 predicted proteins | sample CRUFie1St18metaG_FD_109645 | JGI IMG/M metagenome (GOLD analysis project Ga0163111, IMG submission 109645) | Marine microbial communities from the Costa Rica Dome - CRUD Field 142mm St18 metaG | ecosystem: Environmental > Aquatic > Marine > Oceanic > Photic zone | place: Costa Rica: the Eastern... | reverse complement strand
ATATCTTTTCCACGTGCACCCAACGTTTCAAAGTCACCGTAAAGTACAACTCCTCTTCGCGCGCGTTTGCTTTTTCGGGCATTTTGAAATTTTCTAAATACTCGTTTCGAACCAAAAGACGCTGCGTCTCGCCCTTTTTGAAAAATTGCAACGCCAAATGCACGCCATACGGCACGTTATTCGCGTCAGAAGTATCATCTGTCCCACCTCCTTTCTTCAAATTAAGCTGAAAGAAAATACCTTCCTTCTCTTCGCCTTTTTGTTCTTCTTCTTCACCCGCGTCCGCGAGACCCTTCTCCCATACCGTCGCCATCTTCCCCGTATCTTTCTCCTTCCGACTCGCTCGCACGCCAATCTCCAACCAATCTCCATCCTTCGGCGTCTTCCACCCTTCCCCATCCTCAATCTTTGCCACTCTGACTACCCCACCGTCGCCGAACAAATCGTTCTCGGACTTCCACGAGATTAACTCGACTTCAAACTCCAACGTCGCGTTAGGCGGGATTGAAGGCGGAGCGCCGGCGGCGCCGTACGCGTACTCGGGTTTACACGTCAACAAACACTGTTGTAATTTTTTAAATGAGTATTACACGTCAGCAGACATAACAGAGAGCGGAAGAACGAACGAGGGTAAGAAACGAGAGATTAATAATAAGAAATGACGCGAGAGACTGTTCAGACGTTCGCGGGCCGGCGCGGCGTACCTTTTCTCCTCTTTGCATCGTCAACACCCCTAAATCCCATCCTTTAATCACCTGTCCAACACCAACGGTGAACACGAACGGTTCGCCTCGATCGACCGAGGAATCGAACTTGGTTTTCTTTTCGTCCAGCAATCGTCCGGTGTAGTGGACCGTGACTTTGTCCCCGGATTCTGGGTGCAAAGAGACCGACGACGACGTTTCGTTCGTCGGCGATTTTGATGCGATCGAAAGAAGCGTCTTCATCACGCCTCCATCTTTGAGCGAGGAAACGTCTCTGGTCTCGCCGACGGACATCGGCGGGAACGAGTTCAACTCCTCCTCCTCCTCCTCCTCCTCCTCGTCGTCGTCCTTGCCATCGCGCGCTGCTGCCATGACTGTTGTCGCGGTCGTCGTTTTGCCTTTAAAGGGCGTATCAAAAGTAATACTAATGGGGAATTGGATGAAGAAAAAAGAAGGTACTCAAAAGAGTGCGCACGCACGCGTGTGTGTATGTGTGTATGTATGTTGACCCTTTTGCCAATATAACGTGCTGTATCAGAGGAAATTCACAAACTTCTCAAAGTCGTCCTCGTCGTCGCCCGTGTCGTTCTCTTTTTTCTTTTTCTTGGTGTCGTCTCCATTTTCTTCTTCTTCTTGGTCTTCTTTGTCGTCGTCGTCTTCGAGCGCGAATACGAGAGCAAACATCGCTCGGTAATTGTCGATGATCTCGTCGAAGGATTGAATTTTGCTTTCGAGCGAGTGTCGTTCGGTCAGCAACACCTTTTGCGCTTCTTTGGAAGCGACTTCGTATTCAGAAAGTTCGGGCGTATCTCCTTCAAATAAACCCGTCATGAGTGTTGGTAGTTTTTGCTCGATATTTCTGTAGGCTTTGCGTTCGGCGTTCGTAAGAGCGGGTGTTGATGGCGTCTGGTTCGATTCGAGAAGAGATTCTTTCGCGTCCGCTTCGACGACTAAGCGCGCCACGAGCGACGCCTCTTTTTGTATCGTCTGTATCATGTCGTTGATTTTCTGGCTGCTAGTGATGATGTTGCTCTTACTACTGCTACCACTATCGGTCGACGTTTTTCCTTTTCCTTCCTGTTTTTCCACATTCTTCGCCAAAACGTTTTGCATCTCGCGTTGTCGCTTTTGCATCTCGCGTTGTCTCGCCTTGGCGAGAGCAATCGATGTTCTCAAGTTTTTGGTCTTGTTCTTCTTGTTGCTGCTACTGTTGCTGCTACTGCTACTGTTGTTGTTGTTGTTGTTGTTGTTGTTGTTGCTAAAAATGTCGCCACTCTTTTCGTCGTCTTCTCCGTACATGTCGAGATATTTTTTCACGTTATTTCTTTGATACACGCAAAAGAGTAAATCGCCGAGTAACCCTCCAACCAAAGGAGCCACTCCGTTCCCTCCGGAAACGACGAACGACAAACCTAACATACCGGTCGAAACCCGTTCCCGCCAATCGTCGATAGTTGAACGCACGTTGATGTTATACATCGCGGATTCAATCGCCAACTCTTGCGGCTCCAATTTTTCTCCTCTTTTCTTCTTCGCCTTTATGTTCTCCGCGGTTATTTCTTCCATTTTTTCCTTCCCGGTGATTTTATCTCGCGTGACCACGTACGCTCTCATCGCGGGCTTTCTTTTCTTGTTTTCTTCTGTTTCGTCGTCACCTTTACCTAGACCTTCCCTTCGATAGTTTTGATAAAAAAGCATCGCCTCCTTACCTAACACCGCAGCCGCGAGCGCCATCCATTTCGTCGTTTGTTCAATTTCGTACACCTCGTACCCGTACTCCACGCCTCTTTCGGTAATCCACGTGAATAAAAACCCGAGCGTGAAAACGCACGCAAAAGAATCCGCCACGCGCGCGACGATTGCGACGGTCGCGTCTTTATAAAACGGCATGTCTACGCACGGATTATTCAGAGACGCCTCTTTCGCGTAATTAGACACCGCCGTCGTCAACGAAGGCGAGGACGAAATATCGGCGGCGCTCGCCAAAGAAGACGGCGCGGCGGGAAAAAATAGATTCATAATCGCAAAATCCGCCAGCATCAACGGCATCGCGCACGCGATTCCAATATCACTCGCCGATACTCCGCCGACGCCGCCGACGCTGAAAAAATGGAACGAACCGATGACTTTCACGTGCAATATCAAACCCAACAACGTCATCGCCGACCCTTTTATCGCGCCTTCCGTGACGAGCAAGGACACGAATACACCGTTTAGAATCCGTTCGAAGTTTTCATCGTTGTTTTCGTCGTCGTTCTTGTTCTTCTTGTTCTTGTTCTTCTTCTCCTCGTCTCCTCCTCCTCCTCCCGCCCCGTTCGTTCCCTTCCTCTCCCAGAGCTTTAAAGAAGGAAAAAGAGACGACGACGATGGTCTTTTCCTCCTCCTCCTCCTCGTCGTCCTCGTCGTCTCGTCCTTTTTAGTCGCCGAACAACAACAAAGTCTCATCTTCTTTTGGACCAAACAACAACAACAAAACGTGTCGCGTCGTCTTCCTCCTCCTCCTCCTCGTCCGTAGCACGCACTCATGTTGTTCGCAAAAGTGGTATAGAGGTCGCGTCTTCTCGACGCTTTTGGTGCCAAAACGGCGCCTCGAGGAGACGACAAAGTCGACGGGTGGTGGAGGCGCATCATCGTCATCATCCTCACAGTCGACGCGTGTATGTATATATATATATATATCGCAAAGCCCTCTCTTCGGACGACGATTGGAGAAAAAAGCGAGAGAGATGTTTGATGATGATGATGATGATGCGCTTTTGTGGACAGGACGACGATGCGTTTACCAAACCTTTGTCGAAAGCGGAAATGCTTTAGTATATCATCGCGAGGAGAAAAAAACCATCGTCGTCGACGATAGATATAGACAACACAAAGGAGAGAGCTTTTTGTGTGTGTTTCTTTCGTTTCCTCTCGAAGAAGTCAAAAAAGCTTTATTATACAACTAAAGCGCTTTAGGAGTAGAGAGAGGAATGTTCCAATCCCTCTTCTTCTTCTTAAGTCCAGAGAGAGAAACCCTAAACCCTAAATACTATATAAACCCTAAACGAAGAAGAAAAGAAGAAGGGGAGACAAAAAAAAGAGCGTTGAAAGCCCCCTTTTGTTGCTGTAGTAGAGAAGAAAAACTTTAGTAAACCCGCGACGACGGAAGACGACGACGACGAGGAGGAGGAGGGGGAGAACGACGACGACGACGGGATGATGATGATGGTTGATTTTGTTGGTGTTTTTTGTCGCAAAAGCGGGGGAGAGAGAAGGGAGAAGAGAACGCGTAGATTATATAATTAAAGGAAGACGAGAGAGAAGAGGGGGAGAGACGCGATGACGGACACACGACGCGACGAGGAGGAGGAGGAGGAGGAAAAAATGCACCACCACCACCACCACCACGCGCGCCACCCGTCGGAAACGCCGTCGTCTTTTACCGACGAAACGTCGTCTTTGGCGGCGATCATCGCATCATCGGCACACAGCGATACCATAAAGGACGAGACGACATTCTTGTCGAATCAAGACGAGAAAATTGGACACTTGGAACGAGCGATTGCGTTTACGGAGGAGGATTTCGTGCGACCGAAGTTTGCGCACCCAACCGGGACGAGAGGCGAACAACAACAACAACAACAACAACAACAACAACGCCACAACGCGTCGTTTATTACGACGTGCTCGATTTTGTCGTTGGAAGATTCGGCGTTGGACGTGGAGAACGGCGACGCGGAAGCGGAAGCGCTCGCGGCGCGGGGTCGGATGTACGAACAAAACACAGATTTGATGGGGGAGGAGGAAGAAGTGGATCCGAGAGTAGAAACAGCTTTGGAAGATATGAACGACGCCGCGGAAAAGGTGAACAAAGCGGAACGAGAATACGAACGAGGGAAGAGGACGTTGAGAGAAGAGAAGGAACGCGCGAAGGAAACGTTGGATGGGATGTATAAGCAGTTGAGCGGGGCGGTGAGGAAGGCGGTGCCGGCGTTACACAAAAGGGCGGTGGCGAGCATGTATCAAAATAGAAGTCAAGAGGCGATGATTGCGCACGCGGAGTGTTTCGTCCACCACCAGAAGTGCAAGAGGACGGTGGCAAAGTTGGAGAGGATGTTGGCAAAGACGCGAGAAGAAGAAACGAAGGGAAAGGACGGAACTTCTTCTCTATCTTCTTCTTTTAGCACAGACGACGACGAGGAGGATGAAAAGGAGAGAAACGACGCACTAACAGAAGGAGAAGAAGAAGAAGAAGAAGAAGAAGTAACACGCGCTTGTGGTAACAACGGTGAGGATCCAAAACGCGCAACCTCTCCTTCCGCCTCGCCGACGAAGAATAAAAAGAAAAAGAATCGGAAGAAAAGATTGGACAAATCGAACCTTCGCCTTTTGGAAAAACTCTCCGAAGCCGTCAACAACGTCGCCGAAGCCGAACGCGTCATGCGTCGCGCCTTATTCGCGCACGAAACCAACGCCAAACTCGCCATGGAAGCCGTGGCCGAGTGCACGCGCCTCTCCGGCGATACCAGAAACATCCGCGCGATTGTAAAAGCTCAACGGTACTTTGCGATAAAAAAAGAAGGCGAAGACGCGGTCGAAAAACTCGAATCTTCTGTCAAAGAGATGCGCGCGAACGTCAAAACGAGTAAAGCACGATACGGCGAATGTTTGGAACAGTTAAACGCGATTAGCAACGAAATACACGAGAGAAGAGAGTTGGAGAAGAAGACGAAGGCGTTGAAATTGATGAAGAGTAGTAAATAGCGGCGCGGAGGTGCGAGGACGAGACGTTTGGTGTCTCTCCTTCGTCCAAACGCATAGTTGTAGCACAAAGTAGCGATCGATCGTCGTCATCACTCGTCGTCACGGGAGCGTCGGTCGCGCAAAATTCCCTCTTTTTTACTTTTGGATATAATAATAAAGGAGTATTAGTTAGGTCATCGCACAATTCGTCATAATTAATTCCCGAGACAACAAGGCTCCCACGACGACGCTCCTCGAAACGGACTCTCTCATTTTCGCGTCGGAGGAGAAGCACCTGTGTTGTTGTTGTTGTTGTCGTTGTTGTTGTTGCTCGACGAGTTCTTCTTCTTCTTCTTCTTCTTCTTCTTCTTCTTCTTCTTCTTCCAATTGGAAACCGTCCTCCAAAAGTCGCTTCCAAACGAAGCGCGCAAAAGGGATGTCGACGCCACCCGCGTCGTCGTTTACGTCGTCGTCCGTGGCGCGAAAAGGGCGAGACGTGATATCATTGCGACGACGCCACAAAAGCGTCGTCTTGGTTTCGGGGGGGTGGAATACAAAAATGCCCCCGGGGCCAAAGTGTCCTCGCGCGGCGGCGCAGCGACGACGGTCTGCTCCCACAACAGGACTGGAACAGTTAAAACCGCCGAACGACGTCATCGAAACGTCAATGAGGGCGGCAGAGAGCCGGGGGTACGTCGTGCGCGTGCCCTCGTCTCCTTCGAACGCGGGTGCATTAGCGCTCGACGCCGCGGCGACATCGTCGTCCATTACGGATCCGCACGTCGTGCAAACGCTTCTCCAAGCGGTATTGCTGTTCGCGTTTGGCGGGTTCCTCTCGCTTTCGGAAACCGCGCTGACGACGCTGTGGCCGTGGAAGATCAAAGAGCTGGCGAACGAAGAAGGACCTTCGTCGCCGTTTTACGCGGTGCAACAAAACGTGACTCGGTTTTTGACGACGATATTGATTGCGAGCACGGTGAGTTCGATTTTAGCGACGGCGATGATGACCGAGGCTGTCGTGAAGGTGTACGGGGAGAAGGCGATTGGGTTGGCGACGATTGCGATGTCCGCGTTCGTTTTACTATTCTGCGAAATCGCGCCCAAATCGATCGCGGTAAAGCACTCTCTGGCCGTTGGGAGGTTGGTCGTGACGCCAATACGGATGATGTCGACGATTTTGTACCCACTGGGGAGGATATGTACCGCCGTCGTGGATTTTGGGTTTCACGTGTTGCGGATCCGAACGAGCGCGGAGCCGTTCGTGAGCGAAAACGAGTTGAAATTGGTACTAAGCGGAGCGATGGAGTCGAATTCAATTGAGGAGAGCGAACAGTCCATGATACGGAACGTTTTGGATTTATCGAACACGCCGGCGAGAGAGGTGATGACACCTTTGGTGCAAATTTGCGGCATCGAAAGCAAAGCCACGTTGGAAAATTATAAAGAACTTTGGAGGGAGGAAAAGTATACGAGAGTCATCGTATTCGACGAACGAGTCGATAACGTCGTTGGTATCGTAAATATCTTATCGATCATCGAAAGAGAAGAGTTGAAAGCGGACGATACGATTGAAACAATCATGGATAAAAACGTCTATTTTATTCCCGAGTCGATGCCGGTGGAGAAATTGTTGAGCGAGATGTTACGAAGGAAGTGTCACATCGCGGTGGTCGTGAACGAACACGGAGGTACGATTGGTTTGGTAACTTTAGAAGATTGCATTGAAGAAATCGTCGGCGAAATCTACGACGAAAACGACGCCGAACAGGAGAACACGGACGGGGAGGATGAGTTTGAAGAAACAGACGCGATGGGCAGAACTTTGCCGAGGTTTGTGAACGAGCTCGTGCAAGAAGGATCGAGTGGAAACGACGGGGATGATAATAGTAACAATAGTAATAATAGCGATACAATGAATGGTAGTGGTAGAGTCTACGAAGTTGGCGCGAAAGCCGACATCGAAGAGCTCGCGGAGTATTTGGAGATTGACATTCCAAAAAGTCCGCTCTACGAAACCGCCGGAGGATGGGTGTGCGATATTTTCGCGAGAATTCCAAAAGAAGGCGATGCGTTTTCGCTTTCGTACCCGGTTGTTTCCGGCGCTTCGGCTTCGACGCTCGCGTTGGCATCGACGTCGTCGTCGCCGAGCAAATTGTACGTGGATTACGCGGACGATTCGGAAGAAATCGACGGTTTTGAAGAAAATGCGGACCATAAAAAGTCCGATTTTGATCTCGACGAAGACGACGCGGCACCTTCCTCCTCCTCGTCGTCATCAAACAGGGGCGTACCGAAACTGATTTTGAGAGTCTCTATTGTGGAAGCTGATGATCGAAGAGTTTCGTCGATTAAAATATCCATCGCGGGCGCGGAAGGTAAGAAGCATGAGAAAAGGGAAGGAAGGAACGGAATACAAAGGAACGGGAACGACCGGCGAGGGATGATCGACGCGTTGTCGTCTAAACGAAAACAACCAATAGAAACTGGTTTGTGATGTTGTTGTTCTTTTATGTGTGTATTAAAATGTAAAAATCCATTTTGTAAGACGTGTTATTCGAGTACACTCTCGATCTCTCGATCTCTCGTAAAGAGAGAGAGAGAGAGAGAGAGGAAAACCTCTCGTTAGTTACGTCTGTACCGCGCCGAATTCGATGCGAGAAATTGTCGCGTCCTCAGATTTACTCTGCTTTTCAACCGCATCATCCTCTTGACCTTCCGCATTTTTCGAAGACGAAGAAGGTTTGGCGAATGATTCTCCCAGTCGTTTTTGTTCCAACAACCACTTTACGACGCGAGAGAACAACGCGAGGGACGTCTTTTCTTCGAGGAAGTGATCAGTTCCATCGATCGTCCAACTTTCAAGCGACGCGTCTCCGCGGCATTCTTCGTACGTCGTCACGTCGACGTTCACATTCTTCGGAGCTCGTCTTTGCGTGGCCTCCGTTGGGAGCGTAAACGAATCTTCGTCCAAACTCTCGCTCTTACAACCGTAGGCTGAAGAGAGAATCGACATCGACTCACGAAACGACGGGAACTTGGTTCCTTCGATGTTCTCTCCGCCTTCGATAGGAACGACGGTATCACCCGTACCGTGTACGCCCAGAAAATTTGTCGTTCCTTTCGTGGGCTTACATTTAGATTCATCGGCGAAAGTCGCGCCGGCGAAAGACGCGATGCCGGCAAAATAATCGGGTTTCTCACACGCCAATCGCGATGCCATGAATCCACCGGTGGCGATGCCGAAAACGTAAACGCGGTTCGCATCGATGTTTGGATACGTCGCTTTCACCTTTTCAATCGCGGTGACGATGTATTCGGCGTCGTTGTTTTCGTTCATTTTAGCGGCTTGTTCCAAATTGCAACACGCGTCGCTTCCGGCCCAAGCAGCGCATTGAAACTCCGGGCCTATCCTAGACATGGTACTGTTGATCCAATTCGAAGTCAACCGATCAGAAAGGTAGTTATTGCGATCCGAAGCGATGTTGCACAACGCGCACCTCCTCGTCAAATGCGGCGCGTCCAAAGGAAGGTAGACGAACTGATCTGAAGTGATTCGTTCGCGCACGCCGATTTGCGTCAAGGTTTGTCTTCTCTGTCCTCCTCCACCGGGCGAGTCTCTCGATGCCGTGAACGAATATTGTTGTTGCGCGTCGTCGCCGAGACAAAACCCATGTAGATATACGACGAGCGGGTACATCTTCTCGGACGTAAAATCGTTTGGCGTTAGAATCGAAAGCGACGTCGACACCGGCATCTCCGCGCTCACTTCCAACCTTTCGAACGTTACTCCTTCCGCTACCGCGACACACAGAGTAAACGCGACGACGACGCACGACGACGCTACTTTGCGTAAGAAGACGCGCATTGTGTCGTGCACCATGCGTATCGAGGAAGGCGTTTTTTATGTGACAAAAACGCACTTTTTCTTTTTGTTCTTTTTCTTTCGACGAGCGCCATCGTAAACACGAACCGTTTTGGAGAAGGCGAATATCAACTACTCTTCTTACTCCTAAAACTCCTGGTACTCTCATTCGTTTCGTCGCAGCGTTTCGTTCCACTCGCCGCACACCCGACGTAACACCCTCCAGCCTCCTCGCCTTCGGTTCCGTCCGCGACTCGCCCGTAGCAAAATTGGCACTCTAACGTTTCGTAATTCGGCACGAGCGTGACGGGCAACCCGACGACGTCGGTGAAGAACGTCTCGGTCGGTATTTTGCACACGTTTTTACACACCGACACGCACCCGGACTGTTCCAAAACTTTGCACCGCTTTACGAGAACGCCTTGTTTGTACCCGCTTTTTTGGCTTCTTCTGCCGACGAGCCCTTCGAACGCGTTCGCTGGTACCATGTGTTCCTCCTCCTCGCTTCCTTTCGCCTCGTACTTCTCCGGCACGTCGTTCACTTCCGCCGCGCCGACGAGCCACGGCAAAAGCATTGGTGTCACAAACGCCGCGTGTCGTTTCGCGAACCAGTCTGGGAACAGTCTCAAAAATGCCCCGAACGCTCGACCGGCTTTTCGCGGGACGAACGACTCGATCACGGCCAGGCCGAACATCCGTTGTTCCTCTTCGCTGTTGCTCTTTTGGACGGCTCGAACGCATCTTTCGGCGACATCTCGCTTGAAATCAATTTTCATCTTCTTCGCGTCTTCTTCTTCGTTCATGAATCGCGCCAAGCGCCTGGCGAAGAGCGACGCGAGTTGTTCGTCCAGGAACGACGACGTAAACGACTTTGCGTCGTCGTCGTCGTTAAACGCCTCCTCCTTTTCGTGCCTCGGTTTCGGGGTCATCCACGCTCTTTCATCATCATCATCATTCTCCCCGACGATGATGTCGCCTTCATCATTGTCTTCTTTCAAAGCGCTGATGTTGGTTCGTAAAAAAAGCCTTCTTTTCCGTCTCCTTTTTGTCGGTGTTGCCGCAGACGACGAAGAGACACAATAACAGGAGGCCATCATCATCGTCGTCGTCATCGCGATGACGACGACGACGTAAACGACGACACTTTTGTTGTTGTTGGGTGTACGAACGAGCGCTTTTTTGTGTGTTAAATGTGTCCTCCTCCCGAAAAATTATTTTTTTTTTGTTCTTCAGTCTAGCTTTTCTATCTTGAACACTATCTTCCATGATAGATGTGAAAGCTTTATTAATAACTCCTGATAAATCCTCGTGGGCTTTGCAAATCCTCATGACCGGTTCTTCAAGTCCTTCTACAGTTCTGTGTGGTGTAAAGTTCATCTGTATCTCCATCTAATAAAGGTTTGTGTTGATAATATCACACGTTCTCGATTTTTTTTATTAGTATTATTTACCTCAACCTTTCTTTCATTCTTTTTTTCTTTACCCACCATCAAATCTCAAGTTGGCTGGTGTGAGGACACACGACTCATCTCGTTTATTACTCTCGTCTCCGACGTTTCGGAAAATACCCCCACCCCTCTCCTTTTTTCGAACAACAACAACGCTCGTCGTCTTCGAAGACGTTCTTCTTCGTGTTGTGTGTGCCCCTCTTTTAAGGCAGGGAGTAAGGACTCTGCAAACATACTCCCGATTTGAGAAGGAGTCGTAGGAGTATGGGAGTATTTTTTTTGTTCTCGATTCATTTTTTATTCATTATTCCACCTCGACCTTTCTTTTTTTCTTTTGTAAAGTTCAACACAAAAACCACCAATTTGCTTTCGGACTTTCTCTCTCCTTTTGATCCACCGACAATACTCTCTCTACTGACAATACCACACACACTCCCGGGTCTCGAAGAGCAATCCTCAAGAAGGCCCGGCCAATAGCAAACGTACAAATAAATCACTTACAGTTTTTTAATTTCATTTTTATCATTTTTACCCACACCAAAAAATGAAAATGAAACCCTAATACTCCAAAATGTGACAACACCTTAAACAAAAAAACAGCATACACATGTTACAATTCTGTTGCTTCATCTTTTGAATACCACAAGTTTCCATTTAAACGATTTTAAAGCTTCAATCAGTTCTTTAGTCATATTAACAACACACAATTAAAATAGGGGTCTTCTTCGGTCTCTCGTTTTGATGTCTTTGAAACACATAGAGGTATATCGTCTTTATTTATACACCAAGAAGAGCGAGAGTGTCGTCGCGAGTACTTTTTTTTGTCGTCGTCTTCGTCGCTGCTGAAAAGAAGAAGAAGAAGAAGAAGGCTTTTCTTTCTTTTCTCGAGGAAGAAGAAGAAGACGATCACCACCATCGCGACTGCACGCGTGTGCCTTTTCTTCGCGTTTTGGATGATGATGATGATGTTCCATCAAAAGAAGAGATTTGCTTTGAAATCATCATCAATCGGGTTACCCTTTGTCCGCCTCCTCCTCCTTGTCGTCGTGGTGCTGTGGTCTTT
>Ga0163111_10002430_pt1 | contig 11803 bp, 21 predicted proteins | sample CRUFie1St18metaG_FD_109645 | JGI IMG/M metagenome (GOLD analysis project Ga0163111, IMG submission 109645) | Marine microbial communities from the Costa Rica Dome - CRUD Field 142mm St18 metaG | ecosystem: Environmental > Aquatic > Marine > Oceanic > Photic zone | place: Costa Rica: the Eastern... | reverse complement strand
CTTGTTGAAAAGAAAAGAGTTTATCACTGAAGAATATGAAGTTGTACAAGTACACGAAGGGCAAGGTAATTGGGCAGGATATGCTAAAAGACTTACTCTTAAAATGCCCAACGGTACAACATTTAGTAGTGGCATTAGAGGCTCGCAAGCTAAGTTAAAAGAACTGTTAGAAAACCCAAATATAGACTGGGCAACTTGTAGATACTTTGAATTGAGCAACGATGGTGTTCCTAGATTTCCTGTAACAATAGATTATGGTACAGGTGTTAGAAACGACTAATGGTTGACATATTTGTAAATAGTAGTATAATAAACACAACATAGGAGTAACAATGTCATTTGAAAAGGCAAAGAAGGATATGCAGTTTTGGCATGCATATCACGACAATGCTGAAGAACGAAGCATATATAACGACCCACCATACACACCAGAAGAGTTTTTTGAAGTATGGTTAGACAAAGACAAATACATTGAAAAGAGCGATGATAAAAGGAGCGAACAATGAAAAAAGTAATAGCAGTATTGGCGTTTTATGGCATAGTAGCATGTGCGCCAGCTCATGCAGGTAGCACAGTAGTATATGGAAAAGTTACTAATGTACAACCAGTCTATACACAGGTAGTAAATCAAACACCTAGACAGGTATGTAAGCAAGTGCAAGTTCCTGTATACGGAAACAATGGTCAAACAAATAATGGCAATGCAGTACTTGGTGCTATTATTGGTGGTGTAATTGGTAATCAATTTGGTAAAGGTGATGGTAACAAAGCCGCAACTGCCATTGGTGCCGCAATTGGTGCAGTTAAAGGTTCGCAATCAGGACAAGGCAAGCAGATTGTTGGTTACCAAAATGTTAATCAATGTCATACAGAATATAGCAGTTCAACAAAATCGGTTGTAAATGAGTATGATATAACATATAATGTAAATGGTACAGTTATTAAGATGCGAGTAAACCGTGCAGTTGGAGGCAACATGTATGTTGGCAAATCGCAAAAATTTCGTATCAATTATCAAATGATTAACTAAACGAGGTAAGTATGAGTATGCACCTAGTTGGTCCTTATATGACCACCACCAGTTACAAAAAACGTAAAGCAAAAAAGAAAAGTAAAAAACAATTAGAGGCAGACGCAAAACACGAAAAGTGGTTGCGAAAAATGAATGCCCATCCTGAGCAGATAGCCAGGAAAAAGGAGACATATGGTTCTGATATACCTATACGGAGTATTCCTGATTATAGCTCTGATCGTACAAGCCTCCCTACTAGTGATGTTATTCCTGGAGGAAGCACAGCTCGATCAGAAAGGCAAATATACTCAGGCGAAAGGCGATTATTGGGAATAGCTACAATGCACAAGAGCAATATGGTTCCTGTGTTTGACACAAAGGATGCTAAAGACATTGCAAAAATGAGGCGTGGGTAATGCCAATTCATGCAATGATAGATTTAGAAACACTGGCAACAGATCCCAACGCCACTATACTTACTATAGGTGGTGTAAAGTTTGATCCTAATACAAGTGCAGAACCACACAGTGAATTCTATTTTAAGCTAGATGTAGATGAACAGGAAAAACTTGGAAGAACACAAGACCAAGGAACAATAGATTGGTGGGGCAAACAAGACCCTGCTATAATGGAAGAAGCCTTTGGAGAAGATGACAGAGTCGGGCTGGTACACTTTCTAAACCATATGACCAAATGGATGGTAGGTGTTGATGTACTTTGGGGTCATGGATATGGTTTTGATGTTACAATAGTAGAAACACTGTATCGTCAAATGTCCACACCAATCCCTTGGAACTTTTGGCAAGTTAAAGATGGAAGAACACTGATTGGATTACTGGATAGAGATCCAAGAAAAGATATGCAAACAAATCTACACAATGCACTTGCTGACAGTTACTTTCAAGCAAAAGCAATTCAGGTTGCATATAATAAAATATATGCTAATATAAATAAGACAATAGGACTTGGCGTCACCCCTTCTAATTCTGCCGCTTTGGATCCAATGTGATCCCTGCAATTTTATAGGAGTTAATATGGCAAAACATTTTAGTACAAAAACATATGGTCATAATATTGGCCTTTCGGCAGTTTTTAGACAGCCACATGCAGATAGTCATTGTAGATTTTTACATGGCTATAGTTTAAGTTTTAAGTTCATGTTTGGTTGTCACAAGCTAGACGAGAAGAATTGGGTTGTGGATTTTGGAGGCTTGAAGCCCCTTAAAAAATGGCTAGAAGATCATTTTGATCACAAGATGATATTAGATAAAAATGATCCACACTTAGAAGACTTTCGCAAACTTGAAGAGAAAGGATTAGCTGACATTGTAGTGTTTGATGGTGTTGGTGTAGAAAAATTTGCAGAACATGCTTTGTTTTACGCACAAGACCTAGTAGATGAAATGACTGATCACAGATGTTATGTGGTAAGTTGTGAATGTGCAGAACATGGTGCAAACTCAGCAATCGCGGCAATGTAAAATGGAAGATTTAGAATGGTGTGCAAATTGGCAAATGGATAATAGATACTACTGTTCACTGTTTGCCAAAGACCCCAATTCCAAACCAACAGGTTTTCATAAACTATTAGAAAATATGTTTGGTTCTAAATATGGTGGGTTTCGATATGACCGTAACAAAAACGGTTATCAAGTTTGGTTTAGAAATCAAGAAGACATGCTGACACTAAAAATGTTATCTGGCACAAAAGGTTAACACGGAGAATATAATGAAATGGATTAAACAAATATTTGGACTAAAGCCAGACGAGGATACTGTAATAATGCCTCCGCCACTTCTAAAGCAAAGAGAATTTGCAAATGCTACAAAAACAAATGAACTAGTAGTAAGTCCACAAGCCGTAAATGATAAAAAGTCAACTTATACTAAAGCAAGTTTAAACAAATACACAAAAGTCAAACTAGAAGATATTGCAAAAAGTGAATTTGGTTTGGATTTAGATAGACGTAAGAAAAAAGATAATCTTATTGATGAGATCCTGAATGCACAATGACATACTTTGTCAATGACAAATGTATCAAATGCAAATATACTGATTGTGTGGCTGTATGCCCAGTTGATTGTTTTTACGAAGGTGAAAACATGTTAGTAATCAATCCTGATGAATGTATTGATTGCGGAGTATGTGAACCTGAGTGTCCAGCAGGTGCAATTTTTGCAGACACTGATGTGGATCCTGCTAGAGGTGACGAGTTTTGGTTAAAGATGAATGATGAGTATTCACGTAAGTGGCCCGTGCTTACACAACAAAAAGATCCTATGGAAGGTGCAGATGAATTGAATCCAGAAATGGGATATGTAGAAGACCCTGATAATCCTAAAGGAAAAGACTTTAGTGCTAAACCAGGACCAGGCGATTAAATAAGTATAGATACAATGACAGATGCACTAGAACAACATTTAGAGAAAAAATACGAACAAGGGTTTGTTACAGAAGTAGAAGCTTTTACCCTACCGCCTGGGCTAAACGAAGACGTAATAACAAAAATATCGCAGTTTAAAAAAGAGCCACAATGGTTACTTGATTGGAGGCTCAAAGCCTATCGTAAATGGCTTACGATGGAAGAGCCAAACTGGCATCAACTTGATATACAGCCAATTGATTATCAAGCTATATCATATTACTCAGCACCTAAACCAAAACTTAAATCAATGGACGAAGTTGATCCTGAGGTTATTGCTACCTTTGAAAAGCTAGGTATACCAACACAAGAACAGGCGGCACTAGCGGGCGTAGCAGTTGACGCAGTTTTTGATAGTGTATCAGTTGCAACAACTTTTAAAGAAGATCTAGCAAAACAAGGAATTATATTTGGCTCATTTGGTGAAGCAGTACAAGAACATCCTGAACTAGTCAAAAAGTATTTGGGATCAGTAATACCTCCAGGCGATAATTATTTTGCTTGTTTGAATAGTGCAGTATTCACAGACGGAAGTTTTTGTTATATACCCAAAGGTGTTAGGTGCCCAATGGAACTTTCAACATACTTTAGGATAAATCAAGCAAACACAGGACAATTTGAAAGAACATTAATTGTAGCAGAGGACGATAGTTACGTTTCATATCTAGAGGGTTGTACTGCACCAGCAAGAGATGAAAACCAATTGCATGCCGCTTGTGTAGAGATTGTTGCTAAAGAAAGAGCTGAAGTAAAATATTCAACAGTGCAAAACTGGTATCCTGGAGATCCTGTAACAGGCAAAGGTGGAGTATATAATTTTGTAACAAAAAGAGGAATGTGCAAAGGATTTAGAAGTAAAATTACATGGACTCAAGTTGAAACAGGATCAGCACTAACATGGAAGTATCCTAGTTGCATATTAAAAGGTGATGAAAGCCAAGGAGAATTTTACAGTGTAGCAGTTAGCACAGGTAGACAGCAAGCTGACACAGGAACAAAAATGATCCACTTGGGTAAAAATACTACTTCAACTATTGTTTCAAAAGGTATTAGTGCAAAACAAGGAAAACAAACATACAGAGGGCTTGTTAAAATGAACAGTCGTGCTGGAAACAGTCAATCTAAAAACTTTACACAATGTGATAGTATGCTGATAGGTGACAAATGTGCGGCAATTACTATTCCATATATTGAACAAAAAGGTCCAAAGGCAAGTATAAACCATGAAGCAACTACATCTAAAGTATCTGAAGAAATGTTGTTTTACTGTAAAACTCGTGGAATGGATGAAGAACAAGCAATGAATATTATTGTAAATGGTTTTGTAAAAGATGTAGTAAGTAAACTTCCAATGGAGTTTGCAGTAGAAGCAAATGCTCTATTAGAAATAACACTAGAAGGTTCTGTCGGATAAAAAATGTCCAAAATAATTGTAGCACTTGATTATGAAAATCCTTTAGATGCACTTGAAATGTGTGCAAAGCTCAGAGGAATAGTAGACGGGTTCAAGATAAACCATGCACTGTGGAGCCAAAGTGTTTACATCAAGGACTACACAGAAGCAGGTGAACTGTTTGTAGATTGCAAACTCTGGGATACCCCAAACACAGTCAAAACAGTAATGCAAAAAATAGTAGACAAAGGTGCAACAATGACCACTGTTAGCACCTTAAATAATCTTGCAACATTCGATGCAATAGAAGATTTCAAAGACAGTTTAATGATCTGTGGAGTAACATTCCTAACAAGTTGGGGAGGTTCAGACCTAATTGAAATACTCAACTACATGCCTAGTGCTGGCAAACAGTTGTGGAGAGACAACATGGAGCGGGCTCAAAGTGTAATGAAAGGCATTGTTTGCAGTCCAGTTGATTTGGAAAAGGTTGCAGAAGCAGAACTTGAATTACATGGAATGCACAAGTACAAAAAAATATGTCCTGGTATAGGAATGAATCCCGGACAAAACAGAACAGTAACTCCAATGGAAGCTAAAGCCATGGGAGCAGACTATTTGATTATAGGAAGAACAATAACAAACGCAATAGATCCAGTATTTACTGCCCAAGACATCAAGGAGACCCTCACCGCAAAGCGTCATTAAAATAAATACTCAGTAGAGGAGAGTATTATGAGTGACAAACCTAGTCCCTATAGTTATAGGGTAAAAAGCATAGTAAAAATTATTGACGGTGACACATTTGATTGTATAATGGATTTAGGATTTGATGTGTTGTTGGAAGCAAGAGTTAGGATGATGGGAATAGACACACCCGAAAGTAGGACAAGAGACTTAGAAGAAAAGAAATTTGGATTACTCGCTAAGGAGTATTTGACAGAGAAATTGGCGAAAGCAGATATTATTGTGACCACAGAAGTAGACAATGAAAAAGGTAAATTTGGCAGAATTTTAGGTTGGGTATGGGCAGACGGAATCAATGTTAACAAACAAATGATTGACGAGAATATGGCAGTAGCCTATCACGGTCAAAGCAAAGATGACATTGAACAAGAACATTTAAAAAATAGAACAATATTACAAGAGCAAGGAAAAGTGTAATGCAAATTCCACTTACAGTAACTGATTCAGCTAGAAGCTATCTCACAGAGATGATAGAACAACATAACAAAAAGTATGTTCGTTTGGCTGTGCAAGGTGGCGGCTGTAGTGGATTTAAGTATGACTGGGACTTTACAGATGAACCAGAGGGTAAAGTAATAGAAGGTATTCTAGAGCTTGATCCTATGAGTGAAATGTTTGTGTTTGGTTGTACAGTCGATTATATAAGAGAACTTGGTGGCAACTATCTAGTTGTCAAAAACCCAAACGCGACAGCCTCATGTGGCTGTGGCGAATCATTTGCAGTTTAAGAGAGAGGTCTTATGATGAAAATCATTAGTGGTGGAAGCAACCCAGAGTTTGCTCAAAAGGTTGCCGAACACTGTTTTACAGAATTAGTTCCAACAGACGTTACACGATTCAGTGACGGTGAAATACTAGTAGAGATAAAAGAAAACATCCGGGGCAAGGATGTTTTTTTAGTTAATAGCACATGCATGCCAGTAAATGAAAGTTTAATGGAAATGCTGATAATGATTGATACTGCAAAACGCAGTAGTGCAAAAAGAATATCAGCAGTTATGCCATACTATGGATATGCTAGACAGGATAGGAAAAGTGCAAGTCGTACACCTATTACTGCAAAACTGGTAGCAGATTTACTTACACAAGCAGGTGCAGATAGAATACTAACAATGGATCTTCATGCTGGTCAGATACAAGGATTTTTTGATATTCCTGTAGATGATCTCACCAGCAGGGTGGTCTTTGCCAAAGACATTCGCAAAACAGTAAATTGTACAGAAGGTACAGTGTTTGTTAGCCCAGACGCTGGCGGTGTTGTTCGTGCAAGAAAGTTTGCTGAAATGTTTTATGGTGATGTTGCTATTGTTGACAAACGTAGACCCAAAGCAGGCGTAGCTGAAGTTATGAACCTTATTGGTGATGTCAAAGACAAACATGCAATTATGGTAGATGATATTGTTGACAGCGGTGGTACATTGTGTAATGCCGCCAAAGCAATTATGGACGCAGGTGCATTGAGTGTTAGAGCTTACATTACACACGGAGTTTTAAGTAATGGTGCTAATAAAAAGATTGACAACAGTGTACTTCAGGAGTTAGTAATAAGTGATAGTATTCCTATGCAGAGTACTAGTAAAAAAATTAGACAAGTAACAGTTGCAGAGCTTTTTGGAGAAGCTATGCGAAGAATCACAAACGAAGAAAGTGTAAGCAGTTTATTTAAATGAGATATGTTATAGATATAGATGGAACTATTTGTAAAGAAGTTCTCTTGCCAAATGGTAAAAAAGATTATGCAATACACGAACCTATGATGGATCGTATTGCTATAGTAAACAAACTTTATGATGCTGGACATGAAATAAAATACATGACAGCCAGAGGTGCAGTCAGTAAAGTAGACTACACTGAACTAACAAAAAAGCAACTTGAAAGTTGGGGTGCCAAATACACCGAACTGAGTGTTGGAGAAAAGGAACATTATGATATATGGATTGATGACAAAGCATTTTGGAGCGAAAACTTTTTCAGACAAGTATATCAAGACAACACCAGAGAAGATGTATAAATGGAAATGAATAACCTTAACAAAAGATTACATTGGACAACTACTATTACTGAAAAAGTTATGCTTGGTGGCATAGGTTTTTTGACAGTGCTAGCCGCTGGGTGTGAAGTATGGGATATGTGGATAGACCAGAATATAGAATTAGCAGATTTATTTTTGTTATTCATTTACACAGAAATTGTTGGCATGGTAGGTGCCTATTATATTAGTAATAGAATACCAGTTACACTTCCCATTATTATTGCAATGACGGCTTTGTGTAGATTGATTATTTTACACAGTAAAGATGGAGAACCACTTACACTTGTAGCAGAAGCAGGTGCTATTGTGGTACTGGCAGGAGCCGCATATCTGATGAGTGCTAAGGAAAAACTTAGCCTGGAGAAAAAGGCAATGAGAGATGAAGGTAGGAATTAACGGATTTGGAAGAATTGGTAGATGTGTTACGAGACATATAATAGACGATAGACCTGATATAGAAATAGTAAAAATTAATGCAACAGGTGATGTGGATACAAACATGCACCTGTTGAAGTACGATAGTGTACATGGTCGTTGGAATGGCGAGGTTGATGCAAACTGGAGTCATACACGAGACATACATATGTGCGATTGGACAGACTGCGAAGTTGTACTAGAATGTACTGGAGCATTCAATGACGGCGATATTGCAAACACTCACATAGCAAATGGAGCACAAAAAGTTGTAATAAGTGCGCCTGCAAAAAATGTAGATAGAACAGTTGTCTACGGAGTAAATCATTTGGATATAGAAAGATCAGATGATATTATCAGCAGTGCAAGTTGTACAACAAATTGTTTAGCACCTATTGTCAAAGTTTTAGACGATAACTTGCAAATACAAAATGGACAGATGACTACTATTCACAGCTATACAGGTGACCAAGGCACAGTGGATAGAAGACACAAAGATTTGTATAGGGCAAGAGCTGGTGCTATGAGTATGATTCCTACAAGCACAGGTGCAACAAAAAGTCTAGGTGAAGTACTACCTCATATGCAAGGCAAGATCAAAGGAAGTGCTATCAGAGTTCCAACACCAAATGTAAGTGCAGTAGATTTAACTGTAAATGTCAAACACAATACAAGTGCAGAACAAGTAAACGAGATCGTAAGCAACAGTGCAAAAAATGGCATGGCGGGTATTATTAAATTCAGTGTTGAAAGACTAGTAAGTGTTGACTTTAATCATACTGAACAAAGTTGTATATTTGCAGGCGAACAAACAAGAGTTGTTGATAACATGGTTAGAGTGTTAGCTTGGTACGACAACGAGTGGGCTTTCAGTTGTAGAATGATTGATACTGCAAAACATCTATTGCATAAAAGTCAAACAGATAAGTACTATGTGATGTAGGAGTGCTTCATTGGACATAGTAAATCAACCTTTGTTACATGCTGAAAAGATAATGCAACAGCAAAGACTTGACAATTTCCATCAGGATAAGAAAAGAATCCAAGAACACAACAATAAAAAAATTTTATTGGATAAGTTTGTGTTGGAAGCATATTATGAGAAACTAGACCGTTATGCACTCTATACAAGAAACAAAGAATTACAAAGTGCTCAAGCAGAGCAAGGTAAATTTTTAGATATAGAAGTAAGATGAGTACTAAACAAGAGTGGGCTTTCATACACGGATTAGTGAGATTGCAACGTCCTAGAATTGCAGTAGAAGTAGGAGTAGCACAAGGCGGAATGGCTTGTGCAATATACAGTGCCTTGGATCAGAACACACATGATACTGGTATTGAATCTTGGTATACAGGATTTGATATTTGGGAAACACATGGTATACACAATCAGTTTGTACAAATGGGATCAGCACATGAAGTTCATATGAAACTATCTGATATCGGAGATCGTTTTGCACTTGTTAAAATTGACACACAGAAAAATCAAGAACAATTTAGAACTGAGCTCAAAGAACGTTTTACACTAGGTATTGATTTTGCATTTATAGATGGCTGTCATAGTTATGATGGAATAAAAAATGATTTTGACAATATATTGCCACATATGAATCCAAAAGGTATTATTGCATTACATGATACAAGTGTAATTGACGGATGCAGAGAATTTGTAATTGACTTGCGTTTATCCAATAATGTAAACTTTGATATAATGGATTTTCCGTATGGAACAAATGAGAGAAACTGTGGCATAACAGTTATCACTACTCCTGGGCATGGTAATGTAAAAATAGATGAGTTATGCGGTAGTCCAAATGAACCAAGAAAAATTTATGAAAAAGAAAATAATTACAGGCGGCTGTAGTTTTACATTCAACAAGGACAGTTGGGCATATCATATTCCCGATGTCATAAATGTTGCTAGAGGCGGTTCAGGCCCTGTGACTAGTATTCGAGAAGTCTTGGTTACATTGAGAGAAACACAAGGAGATAAAATTTGTATCTTCCAAGTAAGCAATCCTAGTAGGCAAGAAATATTAGTAACAAATGAGAACAATCATTTGTTTTTCAAACATACTGTACAACCATATGATGATAATATATGCGGAACAAACTACTATCATGTAAGAGGTTTTGGAGGCACTACTACTGAATACAATTACAAAAGACTAAGCGACCCTTACATAGAAGTTTTGAGTCAAGAACAAAAAGCAGTAGAGTGTTACGAGATGTTGACATTACTACAACTATACTGTGAAAAAAACAAAATACCTCTGTTGATATTTTATGGTTGGTTAGACAACAGGTATATACAAGGTGAACTTATACAAAAAATATTACAAGGTATTGATTGGACAGTATGGTGGAAACAAGGTAAGGAAACTATGAGTAGTTGGTTAAAAGAAAATGGATTTACTGATAAAACAAAGCAACAAAATATAGGAGATTTTCAAAATAAACTTAGACCAACAAGTGAAGCTCATGAATATTTTTATAAAGAAGTGATAGCACCGTGGATAGCAGATCAGTAGAAATAGAACTTACTACTAAATGTACTCTCTTGTGTCCAGCTTGTCCGAGAACATATAGAAGAAAAGAAGGGGACAGGACCTGGGATACTGGTCACCTTGATAAAAACATTGTGTTTCATACTTTTGAATCACCCAATTTTCAAAGCATACGTTTTGTAGGCAGTTATGGAGATTGTATCTATCATCCAGACTTTATAGAAATAGCCACACGAGCATGTAACACTGATAAGAAAATAAGATTTGAAACAAATGGATCACACCGTAAACAAAAGTTTTGGACACAGTTAAGCGAATTGCCTTGGCACAAAAAAAGCGAATGGCGTTTTGCTATAGACGGACTAGAAGATACAAACCATATCTATAGAAAAAACAGTGTGTGGAAAGATATTGTAATGGCAGTTGAAACACTAGCTGGTGCAAAACAAAAACCCAAACTTATTTGGCAAATGCTGGTATTTCCCTACAACGAACATCAAGTTGAACAGGCTCAAATTCTCAGCAAGCAATTAGGATTTGATGAGTTTCACTACTCAAAAAGTCTGCGTAAATATAACGACACATGGTTTACCGGTGCTGATGAAAGAAAACAAATTGACTACAATTTCTCCTAAGTGTTTGCAAAATCTAGGCAAAGCCTTTATAGGTGCGACTGGAGAACTATGGCCCTGCTGTTGGTTGTATTCTCAGAGACGAGATTTAGAAATATGGGCAGAACAAAATGACTGTGATATGAGCGACATTGATATGAACAAGCATACAATACAAGAAATACAAGCTAGCAAATTAATGAAAGAATTCAACAAAAGTTTTGATACTCCTACATGTAAAAGAGAATGTACAGGAGAATCACATTGGACGAAAAGAGGACACTTGACAAGTGTCACTGTTTAGTATAAAATACATATAACTGAAAGAGGTAATCATGAATAAAGTAGACTTAAATAAGTACAAAGAATTTGTAGAAGCAGTAACGAGTCAACAGAGTAACGAAACTGAAGCTCTATGCAATCAACTTCAGTCACTTGAACAATCAGGGGTCAATATGGCCCTGCTACTTACAGGCAGTATTGGTATAGCAAGCGAAGGAGGCGAATTTAGTGAAATTGTTAAAAAATGTATATTTCAAGGTAAACCACTTGATGCTGAAACACAGTTCCATATTAAACGAGAACTTGGCGATATTATTTGGTATTGGATTAATAGTTGTAGGGCACTTGGTATTGACCCAAATGAAGTAATAGAAGAAAATGT